>Ga0222688_1000050_pt1 | contig 35445 bp, 56 predicted proteins | sample AntAcemetage1165_FD_181151 | JGI IMG/M metagenome (GOLD analysis project Ga0222688, IMG submission 181151) | Saline water microbial communities from Ace Lake, Antarctica - #1165 | ecosystem: Environmental > Aquatic > Non-marine Saline and Alkaline > Saline | place: Antarctica: Ace Lake... | reverse complement strand
ATTCTCGCTTATTCCATCCACCGAATTGTATTTTTTTAATTTCTTTGTTTTTCATAACTTCACGATACGGAGATTACTCTTGCCGAATTCCACTTTGGAACCAGTAGGGCGTGAACCTATCTGTTAGGTTTTATTATACCATAAATAAAAAAACCACCCCAGTTTTTAGTTGGGGTGGGTACTAACACGGCCTTGGCGGTAGCGAATCTGCCCGACAGCGTGTGCATAAACAAGTAGATACTTAGATTACCTCCTTTTTATTAGTGAAGCTACTCTCATCTGTTTTCCGATCTGTTAAATCTGACTGCAAGAATAATTAAATAAATGCAAAAGCAGATAAAACAAATCAGCATTACAACGTGTGGCTTATCAATAAGATAAGTAATAATTTTATGTAGTGTTTCAGCTCCCATTAGTTCCAAAATATAAAGAATTGTCCGTCTTGGTCTTTAGGTGTGTATTCTTTCAACCTTTCTTTGACATCGACAGAATATCCGTAACGATTAAATATTCTTTTTTCAAGCTCTTTTTGTGTAATACCAGTATTAGACTCAAGAGTTGATAAAATAAAAGCATCTATTTTAGTAAGTATAGTTTCACTAGGTTTATGTTTCATGTTTAATTGTTAAGGTGCGTTAATACTCTGAATGTAGGAGGCAATTACGTTAAAGTATTGCATGTTGTTCTAGAAACAACAGAGGACACTTGGTACGCATAACTTAGAGGCGTGTGTTGGCTCTTTATCTCCTACATTCAAAGTACTATTAGATTTACTGATGGGGAAAGTGCACCGAATGACTGGATTCGAACCAGTGACCTTTAATCTCTAACCAACTGAGCTACATCCGCTTCCCCCATCAATAAACCTTCTATAATTATTATAACATAGAAAAAGCCACGTCACCGTAGCTTTTTCAAAATGTACGCCATCACAGGTACGTTTTTTGCCTAATCTCTTAGACCGTTTTCATTTTCCTACGGGATAACTTAGTGACTAAACTAAGGTGTAGGATATATATTATAACTTTTACAAGCTAAAAACACCAGCAACTATACTGACGTTTTCGTATGCCCAGTCTACACATGGCAGGTGGGTAAATTTTATTCGCAAGAAATACAAGTATTTTCTGGTTCTGCTGGGTCGTCTTGGAAATCTTTTAATGCTAGAGCGTCTTGTAGTTGCTTTGCTTTTGCTGCGTCTAGTTGTTCTTGTGTGATATTCATATTAGTAGTGTTGGTTAGCGTTCCAATAAACTTTTGTTTTTTTAGGATTTTCGTATCTTTCAGAGATGTAATTTATAGCCCACAAAATCTGGCTTCTAGGGTTAGTCATGTAGTCTTCTGGTAGGTCGTGTAAGCTTGTCATAGCTTGCGGTAGTCCGTATGCAGAACTGTGAGGATTATCTGCTGTATATATCCAGTTAGACTCTCTTTCAATAATGTAATCAAAAGCACTCCACTGACTAGAATCCCACTTCTCAGTTACCTTACACTTTGCAAAAACCTTAATGTTATAGCTAGCGTTACAATCAATGATGTGCTGAGCTATGACGGTTTTATATGAAAGTAATACTCCAACAAAAACTATAATGAGTAATACTGTTCTTATGATTTTATTCATAAATTAGAGTTGTGCTCTCTAAAACAATACATTACTTCCGTTACTGATGGTCTGGTAGGGAAAGGCATACATTTTGTATTAGCACTCTGCAGAGCTGTATGCACGCATTCAGTCCCCTATCAAACAATCAATCTTTCTTACTATAAAAGTATACCATGAGTCACAAAAAAAACCACATATAGCAGTGATTTTTTTTGTATTAATATCATCAAATATCTTTGTATATTTGTATAAAATTGTGCGGCCTATGAAGAACAGTCAACATATATTATATCATAAAATAAAAAGACCAGCGAGCAACCACCGATCTTTTTACAAATATGCCTAAACTGGCAACGCGAGGAAAACCCATAATCCCCGCTTTTTTATTATATCACTTATACCCTCTTAAAAGCCACACAAGCGCACCGACTGTTATAACAATGGCAAGTATGCAAAGAAACTTACCAAAAGGACACATACTATTTGTTTAAAATCTTTGTTATCTCACCAACAACAAGACCCATGAACGCTAGTATCGCTACATTAAGAAGTGCTTTGGGGTCAATAGCAAATACATCTCCTACGTTAAAAATATACGCACTACTAGCAATAAAAGCCATTCCTCCTGCTCGCCACAAAAGTGATTTTAATCTGTTTTTTAATTCTATATTCATAATATATATTATACCATACTATTCTGATTTCCCAGTCCATACTACATGTTGCGGTGAATTAGGATCAGTCCCGAAGTGCATGTGTCCGTTGTAGATTCCGATCCGAGTTATGCCAGAGTCTATTGCTGAGTACATTGCTATACATTGTTTATCTTTTCCAAAAATAGATTCGAGAGTTTCTTTGTTTTGTTTTGCAAACTTCATTATTAATGCACCTTTACCTGTTGAGTACATCATGTTTATAAATTGATAGAATGTTGCACCGTTAATATCAATATCCATTTCTTGCCCTGAAGAATGAGAACCGTCTGGTCGCCAGTCTGAATTGTTTTTGAATGGGAAGTCTGACTTTGTTCGTGTTGAATCCATCTTCAATAAAAACTCTATATCCATTTTGTCAGGATAATTAAACTCTTTCTTTTTAAAGTTTATTAGTTTATCCCAGATAGTTTCTTCTGTTGCTACTGGTTCTTTTATGCTTTCACTAGCTTTGTATCGTGCTTCCTTAACACGCTGAACAATGCTTGTGAGGTTCAAAACTGCGTTCTGAGAGCGTTTCTTTTCTATTGCCATAGATAGTACTAAACTAAGCTTATCCCATATTGTGTCGTAAAAATAACCTTTCTTCCAATACTCTTTTCCATGAACGACATCATTGTCAAAACTATCTACACCAAAAATAGGCTCAATGTTTATTCCCAAGTAAAGTTTAATGTAGTTGTCGATTGCATGTAAGACTTCATGCTCTCCTGTGTCTTCATAATCGTTACGCAACTTACAGTTGAAAACGTAGTAGTCGCTGTGCTTTTTTCCGTATTGAGTTCCATATAGTTTTGTTGTTGCATTTTTCCAGTTCTTTGGGTCAATAAATATTCCAACAAGGTCTACACCATGAAAGTATTTATCATACACAAGCTTTGCCATTTTTGCATTGTACTCATCTGACATGTACATCTTTTCGTTTCGTTCATCCCACTCTACTGTTGCACCATCAAATTCTTTAATAATAATGTTTACAGGATAATTACGTTCCATTTCTTTTTTGAATGCTTTGATTTCTGAGTCTTTGTATTCTTTATCTACATAGCAGAAAATTGAAAGTTTGTTGTACATATTATTTATCTTTAATAATAAATTTTAGTGCAGTATTTATTTCTCCAAGATTTACTTTTATTGTTCCTATATCATCTTGGATATGTGCAAGGTGATTTTCTTTAATTGTTTTAATATCTTTCGCAACCTCTTTATGTCCTTCTTCAAGACTTTCAATTCTTCCTTCAATGTTTTCGCCTTTACTTCCTGTATCAGAAACTTTGCCCCAAAAGACAATAAGCATACTTATGATACCTCCTATACCTAGAACTATTGAGATGATTACTGATATATCCATATTATTTCTTACTTGTGTACTCTTTTTTTACCGAGTCCAAAGTTATACCTTTTAATTCTTGAAAATCTTTTTGTAGCTTTGCCAGCTTTGCTACTTCTACTGCAATTGCATCTTCAATAAGAGCTACTTCCGCTAGTTTTCTTTTTTCAAGTTGAGCTATATTTGATTTAATTTGAGACACTGAAGTAGTTAAAATACTATCAACTGAAACTGTTAGTTCTAATTTACGTTCTTCTGCATTATCATTTTCTTCTATAAATTTTGCTGACTTTATTGACATATATATATTATAACATTATTAACTACTTGTAATTGTTTCCCATGCTGACCCTGTATAAACACACAACTTATCAAGAGAGGTATCGTATACCACAAGCCCTGTAGCTGGTGATGAAATTGCATCTCGTTGAGTTGTAGTCATTCGTGGTGGTAAGAAACCTTTTGTTGTAGAGTCTGCTTGTAATTTTGCTGAGGCGTGAGGTGTTTCTCCACCAACAATTAAAGAACCTCCTGAATTAAAGTATGCGTCTGCATCATTCGCACCCCCAATAGAAGTTTGAACATTACCAGAAGCTCCATATAATTGGATTATTCCACCACCATTATATGCCCTAACTCTAAGTGCGTAATTAGTATTATTAGGTAGCTTAAGAGCAATTCCGTCACCTGGTGTGGAAGATAAAACTGTTAATTTATCCAATGGTGATGTAGTTCCTACTCCAAGACTTCCAAAGTTTACAAATGAAATATCTCCTGTTGCACCAATACCTATATTTACTTTATCTATACCTCCTGTTGCATCACGAATCACAAACTTGTCACTTGCATTTCCTGCAACTTTAAAGTCCCAACGTTGAGAATCGTTCTCAAGAATAAAACCTGCACTTCCGTCTACTGCTGTGTCTTGAATACGGGTAAACGTGCTCCCAGTTGAACCCATTACGTTTAGAGTATTGTTTTGACTTCCTACATCTTCTCCAATTGTTACTCTTGCTCCTGACGGTAATACTTTTAGATAGCCTGCTGAGGTTGTTTGAAATGAAGTTAATACTGCACCATTGTTTATAAGGTTTAGTTGAGCAGATGTATCTGTTATTGAAACGGGCTTTGCTATGGCTACCCCCAATGACTGTATTTGAAGAATTGTATCGTTTACATCTTCAAAAGAGACTCCGCTTACTGACTCTATTTTTACTTTATAAGATGAACTATCTGCTTTGTTTCTAGCTGACAGTTCAATAAATTGGTCGTCATCAGTAAATGAATTTTGGATAGCAATGCCTGCTTGACCTTGGTCTCCAGCGTCTGAAAAGTCCTGAGAACCAATTATCATAGCATCACCAGAAAAACCAAGGGGTGACAAGTCTCCAAATAAAAAACCTGTGTTGATGTCTGACGTTGCTGTGTTTATGTAGAGTGTTGCGTGTCCTTTCAAATCAAACCCTAAGTCCAGAAGGTCTGCACTTGTGTCCTGAAGAACAACAGCACCTGTCAATGCTGTATTTATTCTTGCTCTTGATTGTTCAAAACTCAACCAACTTCCTCCAACATATGATTCTGCAGTAATAGATGAAGTTATTTCTAGCGGTAAAAGCCCACTTATTTTAGTTGCGTCTACAACAAAAAGCGTACCTGCATCATTCAAAACACCAAAGCCTGCAGGTGTTATATTGGTTTGAAATAATGTGCCGTCTACCCTCCTTGCTGTTGTTAAAACACCAGCGACATTACCCGTAATATCTCCATTATATATTGTGTTTGCTTGTACTTGATCTTCAAGGTCAGAAAAGTCGCTTACTCCGACAATTACAGTATCTCCGTTAAGACCCAGAGGAGAAAGGTCTCCCATAAGAATACCTGTGTTTATATCTGGCGTAGTGTCTTTAATGTATAAGTTTGCGTACCCTTTCAAATCAAACCCTATATCAAGCAAGTCATCACTTACATCTCTAAGAACTACTGACCCTGTGAGGTTGGTGTTTTGTCTAAATAAATCTTGTGTAACATTTAACCAAGAACCTGCTAGATATGAGTTTGCTGTGATTGAGGTTGTTGTAGTAGCACCTCTATCTGTTACTGATTGTAGTGTGTCTGTTTCAGTATATGAAGTTAAAAACCCAGAAGTTGAGTTATCGTACTGAGAAAGGTCGTTCTCGACTACAAAATTAAGCTTTCCCGCAGTATCATCATACGTGACCGAGATCAGAGTTTCTGTGTTTCCTGAAACCATTTCACCTACAATGTCTTGAACACTTTCCTCTCCGATTGTTACTGTTGCTGTTCCGTCTAAGTTATCTGTAACAACTGCACCGACAAATATAATGGATGTTGCTTTTGCTACTGTAGTTAGGCTATCGAGAACATTAATACCAGAAGAAAAAACATTAGCAGGTTGTATTAAAATCTGCTTTTCTTCCGTTGCTACAGTAATTTGCATTGTGTTTACTGTAACTTCGATGTTTATTCCCCCAGTTGTTACTTCGATGTCTACCATATTTTATGTTGAAAGTGTGATGTCTTGTTTAACTACAAAAGTTCCGCGCACAAGAGTCGTTATTTCTCCTGTGGTATTTTTCATTTGTATGTCGTATTGATAATCTGTCGCTTCGATATCTGTATCAGTGTTTGAAAGCACAAATGTTGTAATTCCACTTGTGGGCGTTGTATGCGTTGTTACTTCTTTTTGAATAACCGCGACTGCGTCTGCATCTGATTCAAGTGTTTTAATTGTAAGCCAGAAAGTAAATCCAGTGATATCTATTCCTACGCCTGCAGAGTCTTTCACTGTTGTTACAATGTTTTCGCTGTCTCCTCTAAAAATTGTTATTGATGTGTCTTGTGCCATATGTATATTGATTAATAATTAAATTAAACTATTTTAGTTATTATAGTTCTTCCTGAATTTCCATTTTTTCCATTTTTTGCTTTTACACCTGCACTACTAGTACCACCTTGCCCTGAAGTCCCTCCAGTATTATTTATAGACCCCGACACAGTACTTGTTCCTGTATAAATAATAAATACATCACTCCCGTCACCTCCGTTTCCACCTACACCACCTACTGAAAACGCATCACCTCCGTCACCTCCATCACCACCAAAAGCATTAAGTGTTCCAGAAAATGACAAATCTCCACCACAGTACATGTAAAATGCGGTAGCTCCACCTGTTCCATTTCCACCTGCGCCACCTGAACCACCGTCAGAACTTGCACCTCCTGCGCCACCGTCACCTCCTTTTATTCCACCACTTCCTCCTGCGCCACCATATCCGTAACTATTGAATTGTAGCCCGTTACCACCATCACCTCCATTTATGTATCCATCACCTCCTTTTGCACCGTGACCTCCTGCACCTCCTGCACCACCGCTACCTCCGTTTTTACCTGAACTTCCTCCTGCGCCACCATATCCATTAACTCTATTATCTCCTGTACCTCCTGCGCCACCGTTACCGTCATCAACACCTGCACCTCCTGCACCTCCATCACCATTGTCATTTGTATTTGAACCTCCTGCGCCACCATTTTTACCACTAGCATTTGATCCTGGGTTTCCTCCACCATCTTCTATATCGCTACCTCCTCCTCCACCACCTACAGTAGTTCCATTTCCGTTATTTCCATCAACACCTGTTGCACCACTAGCTCCACCCGCTCCATCACTAGGACTTGTCGTTCCATCATCACCTCCGTCACCTGCACTTACATCACCTGCGATTCCACCCTTTCCTAGACTTTCTGACATAGGTGTACCGCCTGAAAGTGCAACACCGAATGCAATTAAACCTTTTGTTTCTGTAGCTAATCCTTTTGCTTCAACAGTTCCTTGAATATCAACATCTCCGGTCGTTCTTAAAATTATCCAGTCATTTCCTGTAAACTTAAGAGTTCCATTTATATGGATATCAATAGTCGTGTAATTATAAATTTGTCCTGTATTTAAAGTTGTGGTAACACCATCACCAATATTTAATGCGCCATCTGAACCATCACCAGAGCTTCTGTGTAAAAATACACTATCTATAGATCCGCTTTCATTAAGTTTAGAGACACGCCCCTCATCATTTGCCGGCGTTGCATTTTTTTCGCTCTCGTTTATAAAGTCTGATGCTAAAGCATCTTGTCCTGCTATAATTCCCATATTATCCAGTTAAAGTTATTTGATAATCTACACGCGTGTCCTCTCCTACAGATTTTGAATAAGGACTTGAAAATACTGCCCTTGAAAATAAACGCCCACCGATAAACATTCCGAACTCTTCATAAGTTCCATCAGGTAACGTTCCTGCGCTTATAAAAAACTGAAATGTTGCACTGTCGTTTGACACTGACTGATTTGCTACGAGTATTCCTGAAACGATTGCATTTCCTAGGTCTGTGTCGCCGTTAGTAGGCGGTGTGTCATCATCTCCAATCTTTGCGCTATTGATAGCAATTCCATAGGTCTGGTCGTTTGCTAATTGGCGTATTACAAGATTTCGCCCGTAACCGCTAGAGCTGACTACCTTATTTGTTTCTTTTTGAACACTAATAAGTTTTCCGTTTTTATATTTACGAATAGTTAGTTTTCCTATGAACGACATGTTATTCTTTAATTTTTGCATCTGATTGATTATATAATGTTTGCAATTCTGCTTTTGTTGCTTGAAACTTTTGAATAGACATATCAAGATATTCTATTTTCTTTCTAATATCATCTAAAGTATAACGTATTTTAGGCTGTATTACGGGAGAGCGGGTTATGTCTACTGCGTTATTTTTTACTGTATTTGCTTTTTCAATTTTCATAATAGATTTGAATAACTTTAGGTTTTTGACATCCTGCGGTTATTCCGTTGGGATATTATAATTATAACACAGTCTATGACCAAGTACCAAAATTCATAATTAACTTGTCGGGTGTAGTTCCTACATCGTTCGACCACTTGTAAGGCCCGGTACTAATTGACGGTGTTGAAAGCACATCTGAAAATGTTGCGGTGTCGGATAATATCAAGAAAGATAACAATGTTTCCGCTTCGTCTTCTGACAATTCTTCATCGAGAAGTTGCTTTTGTAAAAATTCAAGAATGCCCATTTTTTTTAATGTAGCAAATTTTACTTTGAACAATAACTTGTCGCCATTCGGATCGGTTGGAATAAGTTTTACTTGTTGTATTACAACCTGTTCGCCTATACCTTGGAATGTATCAACAATCGAAATTAATTGGCCCGCTCGCAATCCCGGAACCTCTGTTTCAAATGCACCACTTATAAGATTTTCACCATACGCTCTAATCTCCGCAAGTGCGCGCTCTATTGCTTCGTCATCTGAAAGAATTGTTTTGTCACGCACAGCAAATTCTTTTACTCCGTACTCTGCCACCGAAATAGGTTCTGGTACGTTTACAATAATTGGATAGAGAGGAGTTCCACTTGCATCTATTGACTGCAGTGCTGTTGGAATATTTCCCGCAGTAAACCTGATATATTTTTGTTGAAAACTCCACACACAATCGAATAATAACTCATCATCAATGAAGTCAATACCTACTGTTTGAGCGACACTATCAACTGTCACAGCAGGCTTTTCTGAAAACTTATATTCTAGATTCATACTTCCCTCGCTTGATAACTCTGAGCCAAGACGTGTAATTGAGCGAGTGTTTCCTATCTTTTCCCCTCCCTGCACAAGTATTGTGTTTCGTAATTGAGAAAGATCGTCTTGCAACGTCAAAGAATTATATATGTATTTATTGAAGTCTGGACTTGCCTCGTTATCAGTAAGATTAAAAGGTGCAACTTCTTCATTTTTTGGAAAGAAGTGAACGTCTTTATTATAATCAACGTACCAAGAATAAGCTGTAAGCCTTGCCAGTTTTTCCATGGCCTCCGCAACAGTTATTCTATTAAATGCCACAGAGTCGATTGATAGACCTAGTGCTGAAACACCCGCAGTAGTAAAACCTGTTGTGTACTTTGTTATTATGTCAAGAATTACAGCCTGGACATTTGTATCTGTATATCTTTCGGTTACAAGCTGTCCGTTAAGGTCATATATATAATCCTGGCATGTGACTTTGTACTGAATCATTTTTGCGTTTACTAGTTGTTGATCAATACGAATAATACGACCTCCAAATTCTCGGATGCCGTTTATCGTTAATATAACTTCTTTGAATATAGGCGGTTCATATGTCTGACTCTCGGTTTTTCTTATCGAGAACGTGAGAGTATCTGGCTGATTGTTTAGCCGATTGTCACGGTCAAGAGTTTTCCATAAAATAACGCTCGATTTGTCTACTCCATCGATTGTTAAAATTACACTCATGTTTGTGCTACAAGATTAAGTTTTTCAATAATTTGATTTGCTAATTCTTCAGGTGCATCTGATCCAAATATTCCACCATTAATAATGATTGTCATTCCTGAACCTCCTGCTAGGTCTCCCGGCTTTTTTGTTGCTATAAGAAAGTCTTTAGGATTTGTTGAGATAATTTTTCCATCTGGTGTGATTACTCCGTCATCTACTGCGCCACCATCTCCACCACCTCCGCGAGCATCTCCTCCTTTGTCAACCATGTCAGAAAAGAAACCACCAATCTTGTCTTTAATCTTTCCAAACCCTGACCCAACTGATGCACCTACTTCACTTAATTTATTTATTAGTCTTTGAACTAGATCAATAATTGGTTCAATATATCCTTTGATCGTTTCCATTGATTCCACAACTTTGTTTTTAATTGCATCTACGATGGTTAAGACAATAGCTTTGATCGCTTCCCAGACAACAGTAAATACTGATTTAATCACCTCACTTATTGCAGATATAATGTTTTTCACTATGGTTAGTTTTTGAGTTAAGTTTTCAATAAAACCATCCCACCATAAAGAAAAGAATTCTTTAATTCCATTCCAGGTGTTCTCAAATATTAACTTTAGTCCGATGAGCCATTCATTCCATTGAGGAAAGAATGTGTCTAAAAAGAAAACCCATAGTCCCAACATAAAATCAAATACAGTAACAAAAGTATTTTTAATTTTTTCAAAGGTTTCCACAAAAAAGTTTCCAATACCTCCGAACACTTCCGTGAAAAAGTCTGATATTTTTGTCCATAGATTACTTACAAACCCCCATATACTTTCCCATAGTCCAACAAAGAATGCTTGAATTGTTTCCCAGTGCCTCGTCATAAGTATTATTGCAGCAATAACTAATCCTATGGCTCCAACAATAAGAAGCATTGGTAAAGTAATCAATCCCACCAATGTCGCAAACGCGCCCAGAACAGGTGTTAGAGCTAATATTGCTAACCCTAAGAATCCGAGAATTGCTGTAATTGACACTACTGCGGCGGTAACAACTACGATTGTTTTAATGAGCTTGGGATTTTCTTTAGCCCATACTGAAAACTTGTCTACTACTGGTTTTAATTTTTTTATAACACTGTCTATAATAGGCAAGAATACATTACCAATAACAACATTAATTTCTTTCATTGTTGCTTTCATGTCTTGCTGTCGGCGTATAAACGAATCATTGTTTGCCTCAAACCCATTGATTGCATCGGACGAGTTATCAATTACTTGTGCAAGAAGTGCCTGCGCTCTAACTTGGGCCCGGATTTCAGGTGCAAGGTCTTTGAATGACCCACCAACTCCAAGAAGTCCATCTTTGAGCGCTCTTGTTTCAAGTGCTGTTTCAAGTGCATTTACACCGAATCTTTTAAGTGGTTCAGACGATCCAGAAAGACCTGACTTAATAGCTTCGAGAACTTCTGACGGGTCTACATCATTGAATGCCGCTATTTTGTTTGCTACATCCAAGAAGCCTTTTGACATTCCGGCTGCTTGATCGCGGGCCAATCCCATAGGTACAAGTAAGTCCTGCATATCTGCCGCCAATCTTGCAATCTCATGTGTTGCTGTTGGCATTGTCTTTCTGATTTCGTTTATAAAGTCTTTCATTTCATCTGCGCCTTCCCCGAATACTGTATTAAACTTATTCCACGTTCCCTCGGCTTCTGCAGCACCTTGTACTGTCTTTCCAATTCCTACAGACAAAGCAGCAAACGCAGCAGTACCAACAAGAGCCATTTTTTGGAACGTTGGTTTTAAGCCTTGCAACTTACCTTGAAACCCCTCTAATTCTTTAGAGGCGTTATTTTTCAAGTCAAGTATTATATTCAAGTGTCTGTTATCTGCCACGGTTTTGCTTTTTATTTTCCGCTCTCTCTATTTGATTGCGAATGCTTATAATAGATTTGTAGTCTTCTATGTCTTGAATGCTTGTATCTCTTATTTGCTTTGGTGTCCATCCGTATGTTCGAGAGAAAAGTTCCATTTGGACTAATTTCGAGGGACTACGTTTTCCCTGCAGTTCTCTCTGTAGCTGTGTGTAGTCCCTTGCTATTTTGACGAGAGTGCATCTACAGCTTTGTAAAGTTTTTCACCATCAACCTGTGAAAGTTCATTCATCCATTCACGAGTAAACTTAAACTCTTTCTCTCCCTCCTTAATACTTACGACAGCACATTCTAGCGCCGCGTATTTTGCTTCTAGCATTGAAGACGGGTCAAAGTCAAAGTTCATGTCAGCTTGCGCGTTTCCTTTCATTTTTGCGCCACTCATAATAACAGATTGAATTTTCTCACTGTCACCCCAACTTAGTTCGTCCTTTACGTTAACTTCTGATTTTGTTAATTGGATTTTACTCATAGATTTTATAGGTTACTTTCTAATGGTTATGAAGTTGGTACGTTTGGATATGTTGCAGTCAAGTTTTGCAACGTGAAAGTGCTTTGTTCTCCGTCTGTTTCGTTGTAGAACGCTTTGAATGAAACTTCCTCAGATACAAGCTCGTCCGCACCTCCTGAACGATTCCAGTCTGAAATTAATACTTTGTTCATTAAGATTACAAGTGATGGATTTTCTCCACCCCCAATATCTGCAGCACCAGTGATTGTAATTTGCATGTATTTTGCACTGTCTCCAAGATATAAATCTTTGAATGTTTCGTCTGCAAAGTTTAGAGCAAATGAACCCTCGATTGCCATCTTTGAGTTGTAGACACCGCCTGGTGTATATGAACCGAATACGTGATCTCGAATACCTCCTTGATCAAATGAAACGTCAATACTTTTTAACTTGATAGCAGGTGCTGCAGCCAATCCTGCCTCTGCATCTGCAACTTTTACAGTAATGTCGCGCCCAATAAAGTCGTATTCTGTATCGTATGAAGATGCTTCTGTGTGGTCTGTTGCTGTTTGTCCGATGAAACTACTTGTAAATCGGATAAAATCATCAACGGTTGCATTAAGTTCTAATGTACTTAACATACACCCTGCGTACTTAATTTTTTGCACCGCACCATCAATTCCAAACAATGTTAGGCTTTGGTGAATAATGCTTTGTTTTAATGCAAAGATGTGACTGTAAACTGAGCCAGAAACTACTGCACTTGTCACTTTTCCATAAAGAGAAGCGAGCATGTACCCAATAGAGTCTGCATGAACAATTCCCTCCATATCTCCCTCGACCCATTTTTGTGTTACTCGCCTACCCATTGAGTCTTCTAATACTCCGCGCGTTGTGTCATCGATAACATGCTCTGCTCTTTCGACAACATTTGCTGTCACATTTTTTTGCCACTTGTCAACTGTACTTTCGCCTGTACCGCGAGTTGCTTCTGTTGCAAATCCTATTTGTATATCTCTTCCTATAATTTCACTCATATAATTGTTAGTTGTTACTTGTTAATAATTTAACTGATAAATCAAATTCTGATGTTACTTCTAATCCCCCCACTTCATCCGACACCGACCATGAACCTGCTTCGACCTTAGTCCACACTCTATGCCCATCAATCGCATCAAAACTCCACCCATCATCCACCGCTTGGAGAAATGCATCCACTAGCTTTGGCATTGTATTCCTCATTATCTCGCTGACTGATTTTTGTCGCGTGCCTATAATAAGGAATACTTTCCAGGTGTAAACTTTCATGTTGTCCTGGGTTGTTTCAAAGCTGTTTTCCATTCCTGTTGGAAAGAACATCGCCGCAGGGTACTTCTCTAAGTTAGGCGTTGGGTGATCGTACACTTCTCGTATTTCAGAAATGCCATTTAGTATAGTTTCTATTTTTGTGTATAAGGTTGGGTAAATCATGATGCTAGTTTGCTAGTTACTTCTTTTAGAAATGCCCGATATAGCCTCTCTACCTCCCCATCTGCTTGATTAACTGCATAGTTGAGCCATGGTCGCGTTTTTAAGTTTTTTCCTCTCATACGGGTCGATTTTGACTCCCTACCGTGTACAATCGCGCCGTATGGACTACGAGAGCCACTAGGGTTTGGGTTTTCGTCAAACTTTACTACACCCTTTAATCCTTGAACGCTGTATGTGTGTGATCGTTTTAGGTCTCCTGTATCAACTGGTACACCACCCCCGCTTTGTCCTACACGCCATGGCGCACCCTCGATAACTCTCCTGTATGCCATTATTCCTCTATTTAAGAACAATCTACCTTGAACTGCTACAACTTTAGGGTTGTTTCTTATTGCTTTTTCAAGCTTTTTGAATCCTTGTGTTGTTATTGTTACTCTAGTCATAATCTTTTGGCATTTTTTCAACCACTAATTGTAAATGTTTATCTATTCCAACAAGTAATTCTTGCACAAACTTTACAGTATAATTTACCCCTCCTGAGTTAATTCTGTCATCTCTCTGAACTGCTGTATCTATGGCGCACCATATTGTAAAAGTTTCAGTGAACTTCATACCTAGTGACTCAGCCATTACAGCTTCTGTTTGCTGTAGGTGACCATTAAATCCAGGAATAGTTGCAAGTTCTGAGTAGTCATCTCCTACCCATGTCATGCGCTTTGCTGTAAATGTAGTTGTAAAAAACTTAGAAATTGACATATTAAATTAAGATTTTCTTATAACTGTCTAAGATATCTAATGACTGAACTTTGTCATCGTACTTACTGTTGTCTGCATAACTTACTGCGTACTCTCCAATCTTCTCGCTCTTTACCGGGCCTGAGTTCTCTCCTCTGTTTGCGTAGTACATTGCAGAGGCTATAACAGTTGCCGCGAATGTGATATCTTCAGGTACTTTTGCAGAGTACCCCCACTTTGCTGTGATTCGTTGGTTTGCATGCCCTGAAATAAAGAAACGAGAGCGAAGTAATAGTTTTGTAATTGGTAAGTCATGCGCCAATGCGTTTGTTGGGAGAGTATAATACCCGTTTGCACCTCCTGCTGATATAGTGCTAAAAGTATCACCCCACGAATTGTTTCCTACTTCTAAAAGCGTTATTTCAGTACAGTCATCAATAGAAAGGTCTTGTTTTCCTCTACCGTCAAAAAGTCTTGTTGTTGCTATGGTGTCTGATCTAAACACTCGAGCTGTATACTTTTCAATAAAACGTTGCGCAGCTTTTATGTACTGTTCAGCATCTCCTGAAGATATTGTTGTGTTCAGGTAGTTTTCGATTCGTTTTTCATTTGTATATTCTCGATCTTTAAACATAGTTTATTTTTTTACTGTTGCAGAAAATGATGCTGTTTTAATTTCTCGTACTAGTTCCCATTGTGCTTGGTCTAGGTTTTGCTTACTTACGATAACTTTTCCTGTGTTCAGGTTCTTGTATACACCTTGTGCATCAGGAGATAGTGCTTTTTTTTCAATTACTACTTCTTTTTTTGCTTCTTTTTCGATCATGGTGTTTTTAATTAATTATTAAACTTTGTGGCCATAACCCAGTCCCTGGAAAGGAACTGAATATAACCACAAGTGGTTATGATGCTGCTGTCGTTAGTCGAGTCACTGCAGTCGGGATGATTGCAATGTATCCTACTTGATTAATCCATCGTACTGCCTCTCGGTCAGTAGTGATTAGATTAATATCTGCATCAGCTGCAACGTTTCGTACTGTACCACCGTTGAATCGGTCAGTAATAATACCTCCGCGAGTTCCACGAATAGTTGCTTTCTTTAAGTCTCCAAAGAGTACAAATGCTGTTGAAACAGCTGTATCTCCAAGTGCTGGCATAGCTTCAACTTCTACAAATGGACGTCCCCATACTGTAGCAGGCGCGCCTGCAGACGGTTCTTGATAGATGTAAGTTCCATCAGTTGCTTTTATTTTACGAAGCACTGAACGAATAGTTCGGTGTGCGTAGAACTTACCGTTTGCCAATGCACCTTGAGGAGTTGCATCAACCATGTCTAGCAATAGGTCAGCATTCAAGTCAGTGAAGTCAGTATCACCAGAAGCCATAGCGACATTGTTCGTGTCAGTATTTTCTAGCAATCCTGTGAACCCACCGAATTCTGATGTTCCTTCTCCTCGGAAGAATGCTTTATCTTCTTGGAAAGCGAACCCCTCAGCTACTCGTGATCCTAGGAATGACACGAAGTCAATTTCTCCCTCTGACAATAGTTCTCGAGTCAAAGTAACGATAGCTGCTAATTTCTTCAATTCAAGAGTAGCTTTTCCAAGTACTGCTTGAGTAGAAGCGATTGATCCTGCTTCGTCTACCCAGAAAGTAGAAACGTCAGTTGCAAGGTTATTAGCTGTGTAGCTCTTTTCTCGGAATGATACAGTTGTAAACTCTCGAGCTGCAACTCCATACTCAGTCGTTAGGTGTCGAATTTCTGCAGACAATAAATCGTCAGTAATGTACCCTGCGTAAGGTGTACCACTTGAGTCAGTTGTCATTTCTTTTACGATAGCTGCATCGTATGAATCACCAATAAGGTATTTCAATGAATGACGTAGTTTCGTACTTAGTGCTTTTCGTTTCGATAGTTTGTCTTGGTCTGCATCAATAGCATAAACTCCAGACTTCTTTTCGCTTGCTTCTTTTTGCGCGTCAATATACTTTTGCACATCCTCTAGTACTTCCGATTTCATTCCTTTCTTTTCCTTTAAGAAGATAGCATTGATTGATTTCTCAAGCTCTGCCACATCTTCGTCTTCTTTTGCATCTTCTTCAGGTAAAGCATTAACTGCTGCAACTTCGTCTGCAACAACTTCTTGCTCTTCTGCGCCTAGTTCTTTTAACATAGACTTCACTTCAGTTTTTTGCTCTGCTGTTGCAAAACCTTTAGCTGTAAGTTCTTTCAATAGTTTCAATAGTTTTAACATAAAGTTTTATTAATTAATTTTCTTATATTCTAGTAATCTTTTCACTGCCTTATTCACTTTACTACTTGCTCGACCTTTATCTGTAGCAATTTCGTTCATGAGGTTGGTGGCTTGTTTAATGAGGTAATTCTTGCGTGCCTCTCGTTCCTGATTGTTTGCTTGAATGTTTTTCAACGCCTTTAGCGTTTTGCTTTCTTTCGGTACTGTCGGTTCTGGATCTGGTTCTGGATCTGCTTGCGGTTCTAGTTCTATAGGCATTTCTTCATCCTTCGTACTGTTTTCAGTGTGTACATCTCCGCAAGACGGGCATGTTTCTTCTTTTTCATCCTCAACCTCAACATCAACTTCTTTTTCTTCCGGGTTCATTGCTTTTTCAAACAATGCCTCTGCATTAGCTGGAACCGATACCGCGCTATCTTCTAGTAGTTCTGACTTTGTCATTCGGCCCTCCTCGTCAAATTCTTTCGGGATAAAACCTACAGATGTTGCGTTCAAGAAACCGTTTAACGCCATGTGGAATGCCATAACACCCTTTGGATTATGTAGGTTAAACTCAATCTCTCCTTGTAGCTTGTTATCTTTAACTTTAATCTTATTTACTTTTCCGATAATGTGTTCAATCGAGCTATAATTGTGAGAGTCCAAAAATACAGGATTTTTCTTAAATGATTTTAAGTCCCAGTTCTGTTCTACGATATCTCCATGTCGGTCTTCTGTAGCTGTTGACATAATCACGTTGAACTTATTTTCATTGTCCCCCGCTTGCTTGAACTCAGTATGAACGCAAGCTGAAAGGCCCTGGTGTTCTGATTTTACTTTTTCCCATAACTCTTTGTAGGTTTTAACACCTAGGTCTGAGAATGATTTGTTTTGTAGTTGATAAAATTTTTTCATTATTTTTTAATTAATTATTAAATGACACATCTGCAGTTTATTGTTTCCGCAGCTGATCCACTTGGGTCACCTGGGAAGTTTAGACCGTTCGAGAAGTAACCGTTGAGTTCTACCTCTTGCCCGTCTATTGACTGGTGAGATGGTCGAACCTTGCCATCGCCTACGCTTACCCATATCTTTGTAGGCAAGCCCGCTTGTTTGTAGGCATCAAGTGTCCCGTACTGTGTGACTCCATGCACTTCAGTTGCTGCTATAGTTTGCGCACGAGCTTTTGTAATGTTTCCGTATGTATCCTCTATTCGCTCGACAAGTTCTTTTCGTGTTTCTCCTATTTCAAACGAAGTTTCAAATTCTGTTTTGAGTTTCTCGAATGTAGTGCTGTTGATTTGTTCTGCAAAAATAGCAGTTTTGTTATCAAGCCATGACTTAGCGTTCGCTGTCATTTGAAAATTAAACTCTGGGCCTACAATAGCTCGAGCGTTTACTCCTGCCTCCTCAAGTAGTGTTTCCAATAACGGGAAGAATGTTTCTTTTGCTATTGCAACTTCAATTTGCTGATTGAATACTTCACTTACAAGGTCTTTCTTTTTAAATGCGTACTTTTGCTCTGGGCTTACAGAGTCAATAATGCGGTTCATCTGGTTTTTAAAGTAAGTGTCAACTTCTCGCTTCATTTGTCGCTCTTGGCGGTCTAGGCGTTTGATAGCTAGCTTCTCGTACGCTCTACGGTTGTCATAGTCCTTTAGAGGATGATTCGTATCAATAACCTTTGCTTTGACGTCTATGGGCTGTTTTTCGGCTACTGATTGCAATCCTGGTGCCAGATTAAATGGGATTAGTATTTCGTCACCACCTTTTAATGGGTCAAGACCACGCTTCTTTCTAGCTTCGTTTGGTGTCATGTAATAGTTTTTGATTCCGCTCTCTACTTCTTTTAACTCTTGCTCTATGTTTTCTGGTGTTGGATCAACAAAAGAAAGGTCTAAATCACTTGGAAACAGAAACGAATCAAGTTTTGTTGTGATGTCTTGTAGTAGTGGTCGGATTGTTTCTCGTAAGAATATACGAACCGCTGCATCTGCGTTATCGAATTTAATGTCATCGAAAGAACCGAGAATTGCTTTCGGTACTCCTGTCATTATTAAAATATCTTCGAGTGTTACTTTTTTGGTTTCTAGGTATGAAAGTTCTGACGGTGATAGACCAATGTTTTCGTAGTCTCCCTCGCCTCCAAGAAATAGCGGACGTCCTGAATTCTGCGCCTCTGCGTACTGATTATCGTACTGGTCTTTTAATGCATCGAGTTGAGTCTGTGTAAGCTGTTTGTTTTTAAACTTAAATATACCCTCTACACGCCCACCATTTTGCAATATCTTTGCGTGGTACTCGTCAATCTGCACTCCTGTTTCGATAGAGCGTACTCCTGCTGCTAAAAGAGAAACACCCCGTAAAGGATTACGAGGATTTGGACGGTTGTGGTAAACAATTTGATTTGATTGATATGTTGACGTTCCACTTGCTGTTTGGTATTCAACTTTTGTAATCTCTCCTGTTTGTTCACTAAAAAAAGGTTTTACTTTATCGGGTCGTAAAAGGTGCATAGCGTTTACACGTTTATCCCCAGTTATAGAAATGTCGCCATCAATAAGAATATATACCTCTCCGAATATATCTTTGTATTTTTGAAATAATCCCCAGAATTCTCGCCCTGACTGTATCTTGTTCGGCTTGTATAAAACTTCCATGAGTTTATTATTCTTAATTTCAACCTCACCTTTCATTAGTTTGAAATCAATCTCACTTACTTTCTCAGCTCGTTTTTCTATACACTTATTTGCATAGAGTGATATTTCATAGGCTTCTAGGTAGTTTGAGCCATCCCATCTGTTCTTATATGCGCCCATTTTAAATGGTAAAATACCATCAAGACTGTTAAGAGTTTTTCTACTGAATGCATCTTTAATTGTTTTTTGGAGATTTTCAAACATAACCGCTTTACATGACCACTTTGGTACGCCCTGCGGTTGTTCCGTTCGAGTTACTTAAATTATAACACACTAATCTTTTAGCACAATACTTTTAGTTGTTTGTGTAACTTCAACTCGTGTCATCTTGCCTGCCCTGAAAGAAACATCAAGTAAAACATTTCCGAACTCTATGTTGGAAGAGAGGTCTTTTAATATTTCTAGTATTTGTTTTTCTGTGTTTGTTGGTTGCATATTATGAAAATCCTACGAATGATTCTTTACTGCTTGTATACACCCCGTATCGACCTGCATCTATAAGGTGATTAAACTTATCAATTGGTTTATTGGTTGGTTCTTTGTCACGGTTAAGCGCCCACTTGTATTCTTGTTGTTCAATGGCTAAATTCTCGCTCTCCTCGGTATAAAAGATATCTTTGGACAGTAACAGGTCAATCCCTGTATTAACGCTGTCAGCGCCCTTTATAGCAGGTACAACGTTCCAATCATCCATCGATAGCTCATCAATTGACTTAGGTTCTGCACTATCGCAATAAATAATAGCATCTTTACTTACTCCGTTTTCTTCTAGGCGTTGCGAGATGCTTGGCTTGTTTCCACTTGGGTCACGGTTTACAAGTCCACGTTCGTACACTAGCTCATGAAAATATACCTTGTTGTTATGTTCTTTAATTCCGATCAGTGCTGTTGGGTCATTGGTGAATCCGAAGTCTAGCCCGTAGTATTCTGGATATGGCAGTGCATCATATTCCGCTTTGTTAATTATATTCCAATCTTTGAAAACACGACCGCGCGCACCCTCGCTTACAAGTCCTTTGATCATATTCCAATAATGGTCTGGCTTGCTCTCTTTGTATGCCTCCCAGTTATCAATGGTACTAGGATTAAGATTTTCTATATTGTCGAGGTATGTTGTATGAATAAAGTCGGTGTTATGCTCGTATTTGCTTTTCAAGACGGGCGTATAGAACCCTGGCTGTTCGCTTGGAACTAGATTGAACCATCGTTTGATAATCCAGTGCTGTTTGCTTGGCGGGTTGAGCAAGATTATAACTTTTATATCTGATCCTGATTTCCTCAACGAGTCATCCAGTTGAATAAAGTCTTCCTCGCTTACTTCATCTGATTCCTCGATAATAACGCAGTTATAGCTTGCTAGTGATTTAAGCTTAGACTTCTGGTCGCCGGATGACTTTCTGAATCCTATCCCGTTGATCTTATTGTCGCCACAAGTAAAAATTAAAGAGTTTTCTTTTATGTTAATTATGTCCTCGGTTTCCGCTTCGATTATTCGGTCGTGTATATCTTGGAATATAGAGTTTCGAATATCTCCTGCAACAAGGCGCATAATAGCGCATCGAAAATACTCCGGGGATTCAATCTTTGCGGTTGCATACTGGCTCGCGCCATAAGAACGCCCCGCACCACGACCTCCCATGAGTATGATGTATCGCTTGTCTGATACAAACAGTGGTGTGTATTTTTTATTGACTTTCTGGTTCGCCATCGTAATTCACAAAAGTTATAGTATTGGTTCGTATCTTGTCGCCTCCCGTGGTATGGTCAATACTTTTTATTGGTTGGCCGTGTAGTCTGTCGTGTATATCTTTGAAATACTTGAAGTTTCCGTTATAGCTACTCTGTAGAGCTTTTACAAGAATGTCTTCTTCTAGCTGATCAGGTTCCATTCCGTTTTTCATTGCGAGCTTCTTTAGGGCTTCTTTATAAATAGTTGAGAAGTTTCTAGTTCCGGGCTTTTTTCCCTCAGGGTTTCCACTCTCTCCTTTCTTAAAAGGTATCAGGTTTTCTTCTCGTATTTCTTTACCTGTTTTTTCTGGCTTCACTACTTTTTTCTCTGCTGTTGTAGGCTTTTTATCTTTCATATAACTATTATACAATACTTTTCTAATATCTGTCTATACTCTATGATTCTTCAGCTATATCTTTCCTCATCATATCCAAACAGTTGAGCATGTTTTTTTCTAGCGTGTCCTCTGTGCGTGATTGCCATGCTCTGTACTTGTTAGGTGCTAGCTCTGTTTCGACCTTTACCCATGGGTTCTTAAGTCCTGTGTATTCTGCAGGTGATAGATAAAAAGCAAACTGCAAGAATTTGTCTTTACCTAGTATGTCTTCCATCTCTTTTACTATATCTTTTATTTGCATAACATTTGTTTGATTATATCTTTTATAAAAGTTTTTTACTTGTCCCAGGTGAAGTCATTGCCAAAGTGTCCCCATTTAGCTGTCTTCTCGTACTGTGGTTTCTTCAGGTCTAGTGCTACTGATATTCCTCGTGGTGTTAGGTCGTAACCTGTAACTTCTTCTGATACTGTCTTTCCGTCTTTGTAGTTCTTGTGTGCGATTGCTTGTACTGGTTCTCTTACTCCGATTGCATATGCTAGCTGTACAAATACTGAGTCTATTCCTGATTTTAGATCAAGCTTCTTTTCCTCAATAAGAAGTTCTTTTGCAATCATTCGAGCCATGTATGCTGCGCTTCGGTCTACCTTTGTAGCATCTTTTCCTGAAAATGCACCTCCTCCTATTGGAATCATTGGCCCGTAGTTATCTATAGCAATTTTTCGCCCAGTAAGTCCTGCATCTGCATCAAAGCCTCCCTGTTTCCAATCTCCTGCCGGGTTGGCGTGTATAACATGATTGATTGCCATGTCTGCCCTGTGTGCATCTATCCAAATATTAACGGCATCCTGTAGTTCTTTTTGTGTTGTGTTTTGAAAGCTTGCTACAATAGTTTCAATTTCGCCCATCTCTCCTATCGTTACTTGGGTCTTTCCGTCATATGGAAACTTCTTATATAAAGACTTACACAGTGATCGAGCGTAGTAGTATTCTAGAGGTACATACTCTTTGTTTCCAAGGCATGCAAACCCATTCATAATTCCTTGGTCTCCTGCACCTCCTGTATCAACACCTTGAGCAATCTCTGGGCTTTGTACTACTATGTTTATATCAAATAAACTTGTTTCTGAAATTCTTTGAACAATGTCTTCAAGTTCTGCATGGCTTACATTTCCCTTTGAAGTTACCTCTCCTGTCAAATATACTTTTCCATGACCTCCCATAGTTTCTACCGCTACTCTTGATTCTGGGTCTTGTTTTAGATAAGCATCGAGTATTGCATCGCTTATCTGATCACACATTTTGTCCGGGTGCTTCGGTGAAACACATTCTGCTGTTTTTAACATACATCTTTTACGCTAACTGATAACTGTTTCTTTACTTTCTTTCCGTTTTTTATAATCTCCATGTTCCCCGTGTAGTCTACATACCTTTGAACAATCACGTCTATGTACTTTGGGTCAAGTTCCATAAGGTGTGCTATACGGTTCATTTTATCTGCTGCGATCAACGTTGACCCACTTCCTCCAAATAAGTCCAGGATAATGTCATCCTCTTTACTTGAGTTCACTAGTGCGTAAGTTATAAGTTCTACGGGCTTTTGGGTCGGGTGTACATATTGATTCACACTGTCGCGCTTCATTGTCCATACTGTTGACTGTCCGTGCTTCTCAGCTTCTCTTTGTTTTCGTACCCACTTCACTGCATCTTCGTCTGAGTCTGGAATGTTTAGCACTGTATGGTGAGTCCTGTCACCATAGAATTGGGTTTTTTCTTTCCCACAGTAGAACATTGGCTCATGCTTCCATCGGTAATCACCCCACCCCATGCTTGCGACAGGCTTATTCCATATAATCTGGTTCTTTACCTTCCACCCTGAGTTATCGATTGCAGCCTGGAATTGGTGCTGTGTACTTGAGCTATGAAAAACATACCAAGGTGCGCCCGTCTTGCTTGATTTTGAGAAACACTCGAATACATCATTCAAAAATAAATCAAAGTCACTCTTGTCCATCTTGTCGTTCATGATTTTGTTTGAAGTTTCTTTTCCGCGTCCTGAGTAGTCCACGTTGTATGGTGGGTCAGTAAATACCATGTCAGCGCTCACTCCGTTCATTAGCTTGCTTACATCTTCCATATCTGTACTGTCTCCACACATTAGTCGGTGTGGCCCTAGTTCATAAACGTCACCCTCTTTGCTTGTAGCTTTCTCTGGAGTCTCTGGTACTTCGTCATCTTCCTTCTCTGGGTCGAGCATAATGTCCTTATCAATCCCCTTAATATTAAAATCATCAAAGTCTAGATCTAAACCGTCCGCGAACAATCTGAAGCTATCTTTCGTTACATCTCCATATTGTGACGATACTTCTAGCACTTTTCTTTTTGCTTCATCGAGGTCTTTTGCTTCGATCTCAAGTACCGGGATTTCTTTTATCTCATGCCCTTGTTTTATAAGTTGCTCAACTGCAAGTTTTCGACCTGCACCATCGATAACATAATCATGCCCTGCCCATACAAATACGGGGAAAGACCACCCGTTCTTAATGATGGTCTTTACTAGCTTTGATACATCTCTTTCCGGGTCTTTTAGAGTATTAAATTGCAACTGTAGAAACTCTTTTACAGTTATTGTTTTTAGGCTTTTTACTTTGTTATCAATTTTCATATTACCAGTCCATTTTATTACCCTCCCCGTCTGTAAAGTCTCCAGTAATAAGCATAATCCAATCCACAAGATTCCAAATGCTTGTAACAATTAGTCCTACAAAAGTTAACCCTATCAGAAGCATTGCTACTCCACTTCCTGTCTTTCCTACATAAATTCTATGTATTCCAAATGCACCAAAAAATGTACTCAGTACAAATGCTATTGCTCTTTTTTTATTCATCGTAATTTGTTTTTTAATTTGCTAACAATAAGATCGAATAAACTCATCTGACTTAGTTCGTATTTAATAATCTCATGGTTCATCTTGATCATTCGTGAAGAGTTAATCTCTGCAGGGTCAAATCCTAGTTGTCGTGTTAGTTCTTCTTTGATTTCCAATTGCTTAGCTTCTCTATTTTTTACAATCTCAAACACTTTAGGATATTTTTCTGATAAAAATTCAGTAGCCTGGTTTCCACCTATTCGCACTTCCTCCCATAATACGGCCTCCGTTATGTCCTGTTCCTTGCCTTCACGCTCCATCTTGTAAGTCCTGTCATGCTTACCTTCAGTAACCTTGAAGTACTCTTTTGTTTCCTCTTGCATGATTCCTTCTAATTCTGCATCCATTTTGTAGATTTTTTTCAGGTTTATCATATTCGTTTGATAAGTTTAATAATAAAATGTTTAATTCTGGTTTTTATGTTTAGTGCCTTCTCTTTTGTCTCTACGGTCTCTATATCCTCCCAGGCGCTTCTCTTTATGTATCTATAGTGTAATTCTAAATCTTCGATATATCCGACTGATTCCTTAGAGGATGTCGTGTCTCCGGTCTTAAATACTGCGAGAAAAACTGCATCTAATATTTCAGAGTTAAGCTTTTTTTTAGAAGTAAGTATTATTTTTCCGAATACATCTTCTACTGTATAATCAAACGTATTTTCTTTTTTTTCTTCTAAAAACTGCATTATTTCTTTTTAGATTTTACTTTCTTTTTAGGATTAGCTTTTGCATTTAGGTCTTCGATAAATTCAAAGATTGTGTCAGCTTCACCTACTTTCGGGCTGTAGTTTGTACTTTCTGCAATTTCTCCAAGTTCCGGGACAACATTTACTGAGACTTCTTCTAGCATTAACAATCCAACCTCTCTTTGTAGCTTTTTCATGTTTGGTGCAGAAAAGCTGTAATTAATACCCTTGTCTGTTGTTATTGTAATTGGGTTGCCTTTACTGTCTTTTTTACAAAACCTTTCAAGTATTTTGTTGTTGTCTTTATTTAGTGTTTCAATATGCTCTGATACTGATCGAATAAACTCGTCTCGAACTCTACCTTGTGAAAGAGAAACTTTAACATCTGACAATACTTCTACTATTAACTTTAACTTACCTTTTTTAATCTTCATAATTAATTACAATTAAATTCTCTATTAATGTGATCTGCGGTACAGTTTTCTGAAATCCATTGACTTCTTTCAAACTGCGCTTTTGATTGTCTTGATACTAACACTGTAAGCAATACTGCAACAAATACAAATGCCATTATATATTTTTTATTCATCGTCTTTACTTTCGTTATACTTGTCGCATCGACAAATCTGATCTTCTTCACACCATGGGCTATTAAAACAAAGCATATTTTTTACGGGTTACTTATTAATATATACATTATACCAACTGTGGTTGATATTTCAAGCCTAGTTGTCCACAAACCTTGCACGACTCGCTTTTACCTGTCGCTCTCTATAATTCGGGAGTAGCATCTTTTTTCGCGCGGCGATTTTAGCATTTGCTGACATCCACTTCTTTGCGGGCCATTTGTATTTGGATCTGATTATTTCTAGTTCTTCGATTTCTTTTTTGATGTTTTTTTTATTCATAGTCTTTTCCTGTTATTTATCTTTTATATCTGATAATGCTTGTAGTCTATCTATCATGGTGTTCCTAAATGCTTTGAAAGCCATCCACTGTTTTGTACCTCCATCTGGTTCTCGCAATTCGATTTTGTCTGAAAGCTTTATACATTCTTCAATAGCTTCTTTGCGTGCTAGTGCTGTTTCTTTTTCTATGAAATCAGCTAATTCTATAGCTGTCTTCATATACCAAGGCATACATACTAACCTCTCTCTCATTGTATTCTCTTGTTGGTTGTCTTTATTCATACTACTCTTTAATTAAGATGTCTGATATTGTTTGGTTGTCTATGTCTTTTATTTTTTTTTGGTAAGATTTGTAGGCGGTATATTCTGTTTTATCGCAAATTTTTTTTGCTTGCTCTCTTGTTTTTTTGTAAAAATCGTAAGCAGGATTTGTTGTTTCGTCTGCAGTTTTCATTGCTAAAAACCATATTTTTTCATAAGTTTTCCGCGCATCATTTTTTTGTTTTTCTTGTTGTTTTTGAGTCATGTTTTTTATCTATTATCCTTAATTAGTTTCTTTACTGCTTTCTTTGCTTCTTGAATGATTGTTTGTCCAATTCCATAGAGTGAAGTTTTTTAAGAAAATCTATGTCTTCTGTATATTTTTTCAACATCTCTTGCTCGGCTTGGTGGATTGATTCTACAAACCATACCTTAAAATCAATCTTTTCTCCATTTCTATAAACTCCTTCTCCTAATAAGTTCATTATCGGCTCACTATCGCCATTATAATGATAAAGCTCTAACATCTCAAACTCCTCCCATCGTCTTTGTGTGTTGTCGGTCTTGTAGTTTCATAATGTTAGGTGTTAGTTAATAATTCTGGGTTCTCGTATATGTTTCCTATTACTACCATATTGTCATGGTTTAAGTCCCAGTATTGTTTTGGCTTCCAATAAACCTTATCAGAGTAATTCTGCAATACATAACTACATTTATTAAATACAATTTCTCCAACTATATCACTAGCTTCTCCTCCATGATAAAAACTAACTATATCCCCCTCATAAATCTCTACACCGTCTTTATCCAACAACCCTGTAAATTGTTGATACTCTGCCTTATCTCTCGTATTTAGTACAGCTGTATGTTCAAAAAAACTCTTTAACATCATAGGGGTTGCACCACTATCTATCATCCTTTTCTCTTCTTTGTTATAAATCCTAAACTTTATTGTTTTCATATAATCTTAATATTTCTTTTGCGAATAAAACTTTATCTTCTATCCTTTGACCAGATGGTTGTGTAGTGTTCCATAACTCTAAGTTTTCAATCCTATTATCCTTTCTATCTCCATTCTTATGGTGGACATTCTCACATTTTAATAATGGTCTTCCTAAATGTTCTGACATAACAAGTCTATGTTCTCCCAGATAACCTTTAGTGGTTGCATTCTCGTGACTTGGTTTATAAATGTTTACATATCCATTATGGTCTGTGTGTCTTCCACCTTTCCAAGCAGGACTCCTTTTTCCTTTCCTAGCCCTAATACTGGCTTCTCTTGCTTGTGGAGATATGCTCGGTTTTATAGGTTCTAAGCCCATATGTTTAACAAACTTCGTCCAATTACCAAATCTATTTCTTATTGGGAGGTTACTCGGCGTGTCGCAATCCTCTATGAATTGCTTCATTGTAGGTCTTTGTCCAAGTTTCTCCTCCAAAGTCTTGAATGATAATATCAGTTTCTTCTTTGTCCATTTGATAGATGTTCCCTTTAATTTTTCCATATATATCTACTATATCACCTTCATAAACTTCTGCAACTCCATTTTTGTCTTTGAGTCCTGTGTATTGCATGATGTCATATTCAGTTGGTCTATCTAAACAGTACTCTATGAATGGTAGATTAACTCCTATGTGCATTTTACCTTCAAAAGTTTCTACTGATTTTTCCCATGCTCTAAATTTTATCTGCCTTTGAGTTTTGTTTTGTGTATCCATAATTATCAGTTAGTTTATGACACTTCCGATAAAGTGTTCGTTACTCCATATTAAGAATTTCATAATTAATTTAATTTATCTTTTAGTGAGCTTATTAATTTTTCCATATAATCTCGATAGAATTGATCACTTGATTTTATGTTTCCGTTATCTTTTTGTTCCCACACTCTGTATAAAACTTCCCGTGTGCGCTGACTGTAACTTTTTTGGCCCTCGTGTTCCGGGATAAACTCTGGGATGTCTAGGTCTTTTTCTTTTACTTCAACGTTTGATAGTGCTACCCAGACTATACTGTCCATTCCAAATATGTGTGCTGTGTCGTTCGGGGGTAGCTCTTGCGTTCCTAGTTTAATTGATAACGTGTTGTCTTTCTTTTTCATTACGCTATCAACTTGTGCTTGAAATTGAATTGTTTTATTATCTCTAGCCATGTAAGAAATCTTTAATTTGAGTAATGTTTTCTGTTCGTATTCTATAAACTGTGAATCGACCTATTTTTCTATGCTCTACAAGTTTAGGATAATGTATTGCTAAGTCTGATGCTCTTGCCGGCGCTCGGTGCGATAAGTAATTGCCATCTTTTGTTGTCCTACTTATAAACTCCCATGCAAACCACCATGTCTTGTTTTCGTTTTCAAGCATATATTTTAATACTCCCTCGACTCCTGTGCAATCTTCTTTTTTTGTATGTCTGTTTTCGTGATCAGTTAAAAGTTTTTGGTACTCTTGTTCAATTTTAGACTGTTGCTCTAACATGTTTGTGTTTCATTATTCCAATAATAATTTTGCAATCATTCACCCCTGATTCACCAATATGCACTTTTTTATATACTTTTGATCTTGTCACTCTTTGAAATGCTTTTGACAATATTTTGTATGCTTGCTTTCGGGTAGTGTATTGATTGTTTTTCCACTTGGGGTCAAATATACCGTGCGCTTCTTTTCTTAATATTCTGAGTTCTTTATTGGCGAGAGTTCCTAGTGCCTTTTCTGTGTTTTCGTGACATCCAACGTAAGCATCACATGGTTTGCATAGGTACAACATGTAGCTCTTTCCGTAGTTTATACCGTATATCTCTTTGTTTTCACACCAATTAGCTTCGTTGTCGCAATATGGGCAGTTCATGCTTTAGAATGGAATGTCTTCCGGGTTAATGTCTCCATCGTCTACTACTCCATCCTCCAGGGCCTTGAGTCTTTCGTCTTCGCCTGTATCAATCTTTAAATGGTCAGCAATCTTTCTTAAAACAAAATAGATGGCATCAACCTTTTTTTCTAGGTCACCGCTTTTTGTTGGCGCAGATTGCTTTGGATTGTTTGATGGGCTTGCACCTGAAGCAACTAAGTTCTGATATTGTCCGTTTTGTTCTAGTTCTCGGTCAAGCTCTACTCCTGATTCAGCAAACAAGTAGTCTGCATCATCGTTCCACATGTTTACAAATGTTCCGTTTGTAAGTTTTAAGTTCTTATATTCTTTACCTGTTTTAGTTTCTTTTAATTCTACGGTTTCAATTTGTATCATATTATTTGTCGTATTTACTTACTAATTTATAAAGTAGGATATTGTCTGCTGTTTCTTGTAAAATCATTCCGTCTTTTTCGTTATAGTTGTTTTCTTCGAGCCATGCTTGGTATCTCTTGTTTGATTCCATTTTTGCTTTTTCTTCAACTTCTTTCTTCAGTCTGGCTTTTTCTGCATTGTCCTCGGCTTGTTTTTGCGCTTGGTGGCGTTCTTTTTCTTTATTGGCTTGGTCTTCGGCTTTGTCCTTTTCGGCCTGTACAGCGTTGATTTGGTCTTCCTGTGCCTGTTTTAGTGCTTGCTCTGCATCAAGTTTTGCTTTGGTTTCCATTTCTTCACGTATTTCTGCCTCCCGCTCGACTCTTTCCTTTTCTTGTCGGATCCGCATTTCCTCGTACTGTGTTCTTTCTTCATTGATTTGAAACTGCGCGTTGTAGTATGCAACCCACTGCTCGTCATTCATCTCAAGTATACTTTCGTCGTCGGTCATTACTATCTTTGTTAAGGCCTGCAACTGTCTTTTTTTCATAGGTAGTAACTCTTTTCGAGCCTCGATAACTTTTTTCTCGTTATCTTTCTTCAAGATTTCCTTGTATTCAATTTCGATTGGTTCGATAAGTCCTACAAACTCATTCTCTTGTTTCAATACTTCTTTGTTATATGCTATCGCTTGTTCTCTGAATCCTTTACCTTGAGCCTGGATTTTTCCTCTCAATGTTACAAGTTCTTTTTTTGTTTGTTCAACTTGTGCCATATCAGCGGTATTAATTGCTCGTGCATCTTTTACTACTTTGTTGAGTAGTGCTGTGTTGTAATCAAACTTTACTATAATTTGTTCTGACATATTATTTTACATTAGCTTCTATTTTTTTGATAATGTTTTCTCCCATCTTGAGTCCTGTAATAATCTTTTGCTGCATAAGAAAATCAGGTGATACTCTTTTAATTAACATCGACTGTTTGAAGTTAGGATTGTATGCCACGAAGTCAGTCCAACTTCTTTTATTAAACAACATCTGCATTTGCATCTGCCATTCATACCTTGAGTCAATTTTGAAGTCGCCTTTTGTTTTTTGTTCTATTATCATCCTGAAAAACTTATCATCATTAAAACATTTAATTTCTAGGTTACCGTCCTCGTTGACATGTCCATCCGGGCTTGCACCTCCGACTATTGATATTTCATCGTTTGTAACAAATCCTACTTGCTCGACTTTGTTTCCTGTTTTTAACTCATAGAGAGATACCGCTTGTGGCTCTAGCTCATTTCCACGTTCAAGGTGTTTATTTGTAAACTGTTCTTTTTCCGCAGACGAGTATTTTTCAGACATTTTTTCCCAACAAAGCGTTTCAAGTCCTGCGCCTTGGTTTCCTATTGCTTGAGCGTTGCTTGCTGTCAACGGATATTGTAGTCGCAGCGCAAACCATGGTTCTGATTTTTGCTCTATGTTATGAATTTTCATTTTTTAAGACCGCTTGGCGATTAGTAATAAGTTCGGCAAATGCTTTTCCTAGTCCCTCGTTTTCCTTGTATATTTCGTTCAGTGTTTTTACGTCTTCTGCGCTTGCAATCTTGTCGCGAACTTCTTGTGAAATCTTATCGTCAACAACTTCAATTTCTTGACTGTAGTCTTCTTCGATGTATGAGTTTGATAGTTCTTCTGGGCATGCCATTCGTAGTGCGTGCATTTCTGCTACCTTTGCGATCATGGTTCGTGGCTTTGTGTCCCATAAAGTCGGCTTAACTTGTCCGTACTGATTCACCCTAATTGATCCATCTGGGTTTTTGTGTCCTGAGTAATACTCATCAAAAAATACAGTCGCTATGTAGTCGCCTATATAATTGCTTTCTTTTGCTTGCTTCTTTACGGTTACTGTACAAGACTCTACTGTTCCATCTTCTTTGTATTCGTACTCTGGTTTTTCTTTTCCTACAACTCCGCTTCGCATTCCTATCTTTCGGTTGTGATCAATAGATGTTACCAGTGAATAATTTCCTTTAAATGGTACTGCATAGACATCTTTTTTCAGGAAGTCTTCAAACTTAAATCCTCGCATCAAGCCTTCAAGCATTGCTTGTTTTGCTTTCTGTGGGGTTAGACCTTTGAATGTTGTTTCACAAAGTGTAGTGAATGTTTCCCTGTCTGCTATTTGTTTGTTGATTGAGTTTTTGATTTCAATCAAATTTAATTCTTTGCTCATGGGTTATTTAATTAATGGGTTTATAATGTTTCGACTGAGTATATTATATCGACCTTTGTCGATAAAAGCAATGGGGATAACTATAGCACTTTTTGTTTTAATATCCTGCGCCAAAACATAGCCGGAATAAACTCTGTATTACTTCTACATAGTTTTTCAAAAATAAATGCATCGTGCAGTCCTACCTGGTGTTCTTTTACAAATTTTCTTTCGTATCGATCAAGGTCTGCAATATTAAACTTGGTAAGTATAAGTATTCCTTTTACTTTTTTTGCTGATGCTGTGGCCATTAACAGGTCATCTTCGTTTGGGAATCTCTCCATAAAAGCCTTAATGTTTGCATGCATTCCACGACTTATTCTTTGGTCTTGGTCTGTCTTTGTTTCGCTTTTTCTTTTGTATTCTGACATATTTTATTTTTTGTACTTACTAAAATCAGCCTTATTCATTGGTTGCTGTAGTACAGGCGTTATTTGTTTTTCATAAATCATGCTTGATAATAATTTGTTTGAAAGTTCTGGGTTTTTTTCTAGCTGTAATGAAATATTTCGCGCTTGTGTTAATGTATTTTTCATTTTTCTTTCAATTCCGTATTTTGTAATTTCATTCCAGTCATCAGTATCTAGCTTATGTGTTCTATTCCATCCCATAGTACCGTGCCAATCTGGAATTATTTCGTTTATATCTTTTCCTACAATGGCAAGCCCGTTAGAAAAAATACCTCTTTTTGTTGGGTTCAAAAATAAATAGTAAGCCTTGTGAGCTTCTTCAATACTAATACTATGTCTTTGATTGTCATTATATCCCGTCACTAAAATTATTTTATAGTTTTTCATATTATGTGAATGCTATATTATTTTGTAAAGTTTTTCCTTTGTCATAATCTCTTTTAGCCCATGAAAGTATCGTTGCATAATGTGACTTATATCTCTTTCCTGTACTTCCAATATAATTATCTAAGTCAAATATTTTCTCGTTAACAAAAAACTCATTAAATCTTTCAATAAGCTTTTCATATTCCTCACTTGTAAGTTTTACGTTTTCTAATTCTCCAAACGTTTGCTTTTCTGGTTTTTTACTTTTACTTTTTAGTTTATTATTTATGGTTTCTAATTTATAACTACTATCTATAGTAGTATCTATACTAGTATCAAATTCATCAAAAAAGTCTATAATATGGCCTGGCATAAGGTTTCTTTCATTTTCTTTAGCTTTATCATTTGTTGACCCAGAATAGAGTAAAGAAGCGTAGTCTTCTCGTAATAATTTAACCCACAAGTAATCTTTATGAACTAAAATTTCTTTTTCCTGTAGCCTATCGAGTACGATCCTGATAACAGATATATCAAAACCAGTTTCAAGTTGTATGACTTGTACTGGTATCTTATAAGTGCTAGATAGTCCGATGTGTTCATTGCAATATAAATAGACACATATAAATCTAACATCTGGTGTTTCTCCTAGCATTTTTTCGTCTTTGAAAATGCTAGTTCTAATAATTCGGGTTTTCATACTTTGTTTTAATGCTCACGACTCACTCCCACCTGATGAGAGAGAGTGATGCGTGAACACATCAGGTTATTTTTAATCTTTACTGCTTACGATTTCGCAGCTAAACTATTATACCATACTTTAATCAACCTTAGTCGGTGATAGGGGATAAACTTTATAAATCTTTATATTACATCTAGGGTTTTCTTTATCGTAAAACTTCTTAATATTTAACTCTTGTATCTGTTTATCATCTTCAAAAACTAAGCCACTAAGAGCATCTAAAATAAGTTTATTATAGTTATCTATATCACGCACCCTCTTATCACCGAAAAACAGATCCAGGGCCATTTTTAGGTCTTGTGTGAGAGGCTTGCCATGATATTGAGATTTAACTTGCCACTTGTAGTCTTCTTTTAAATCTTTCCCTTTCTTTGACATGTAAATCGAAGCAAAACGACCTCTGCAAGTTGCCTTGTAAATATGATTAGTTGATTGAGGGTTTCCACTCAACACCAAACTTAGCATTGAGTCTTTCTTTTTCTCTGGCATAATTGATTGCTTTTGAATAACTAATAATTTCTTCATCAGTAGCTCTGTTCCACATAATCCAGTTTAACTTTTCTCTGAACTCTTTATTGCGTGCTTGTTCATGGCAAGGTACACATAAAGGCATGATTGCGAACCGTGCGTTTACTTGTCTCCCCGAATGGATTAGGTTGTGATGCCATTGTACACCAATGTATTTACATACACAGCACTTGTCGTAAAAATCATTACTCGCAAGTTCGTTTCTTAATTTTATTGGTATTGGTCTCATAGTATTAAATATATAAAGTAATAAGGTACTTAGTACCCTATTAAATAGTGTAGCCAGTATCTCTCCAATCTGAAACAATAATATTCCATTCTTTGATAGTAGTAACCTGTCGGTATGTTTCATCGAAATGAACATCGTAACCAGTTTCTGTTTGTTCGAGGGAAATTCCACAATCTACCATAAGGCACGTTTGGTCATAGACAACGAGGTTATCTTTAACTTTGTGCAGTTCCATATGGTGAGGTGTGTAACCGTGAGTTACTCCTTGATAGATACTTGCTTTTTTAATCAATAACAAACCAGATGTTCCACCTCTTACAGCAAACAGTTGATTTGCTTTAGGACGTTTGTTATCGTAGCAAGATTTGCAAAATGCTGTGCGACATATCTGTGTCATGATTTCTAGTTTTTAAGTGTTTACTTTATTATACCATGTATTAAAAAAAACCCTTTATATAAAGAGTTACTAATTAAGATAATTTAATATCTAATTCTTTTTCTATTTTACCTTTAACAAGCTTGCGAATTTCTTTATATTCTCGCTTATTATATTGACCGAATTGTATTTTTTTAATTTCTTTGTTTTTCATAACTTCACGATACGGAGATTACTCTTGCCGAATTCCACTTTGGAACCAGTAGGGCGTGAACCTATCTGTTAGGTTTAATTATACCATAAATAAAAAAACCACCCCAGTTTTTAGTTGGGGTGGGTACTAACACGGTCTTGGCGGTAGCGAATCTGCCCGACAGCGTGTGCATAAACAAAGTAGATAATATTACCTCCTTTTTATTAGTGAAGCTACTCTTATTTGTTTTCTGACCTGTTAAGTCTGATTGCAAGAATAATTAAATAAATGCAAAGGCAGATAAAACAAATCAGCATTACAACGTGTGGCTTATCAATAAGATAAGTAACAATTTTATGTAGTGTTTCTGCTTTCATTAGTTCCAAAATATAAAGTTATTATCATCATTACGAGGTGTGTATTCTTTCAACCTCTCTTTAACGTCAATATCAAAACCATATCGTGCTTTTATTTTTCTTTCAAGTTCGCTGTGTTTCAAGTCAGTTTCAAGTTCTAAAGAACGAAGTATGTAGGCATCAATCTTGGTAAGTATAGATTCACTTGGTTTATGTTTCATATGTAGTTGTTAAGGTGTGTATTAGATTTACTGATGGGGAAAGTGCACCGAATGACTGGATTCGAACCAGTGACCTTCAAGCTCTACCAACTGAGCTACATCCGCTCCCCCCATCAATAAACCTTCTATAATTATTATAACATAGAAAAAGCCACGTCACCGTAGCTTTTTCAAAATGTACGCCATCACAGGTACGTTTTTTGCCTAATCTCTTAGA
>Ga0222688_1000045_pt1 | contig 36938 bp, 56 predicted proteins | sample AntAcemetage1165_FD_181151 | JGI IMG/M metagenome (GOLD analysis project Ga0222688, IMG submission 181151) | Saline water microbial communities from Ace Lake, Antarctica - #1165 | ecosystem: Environmental > Aquatic > Non-marine Saline and Alkaline > Saline | place: Antarctica: Ace Lake... | reverse complement strand
TCACACCCCTCATCTACACACCCACGATACACTTTACCGTACTTACCTTCACCAATTTTTACAGCTCCCTTGGTCATTGAACCATTATTCCTTTTCAACCAGAGGTGTGACGCAGGAGCACACGCCCTCTCACCCCGGAGTAACTTTTTGAGATTACTGTCAATGTTAGACATTCTTACTTATTCGTAAGAAGTTTTTCTTCTTACCAATAGGGATTTATATTTTTAGACTATTTATTTACTGCTCGTCATCAACATCCTCATCAACATCCTCAACATCCTCCTCCTCAACAGAGGTGGAGTCGGGGAGATCAACACCCTGAAAGGCGAATGAGGGGAGCTTTGTGGACTGCTCGAGGAGAGTCTGTTGAAGGCGGATAGTCACACCAAACTTGTTGTCAATGAACCAGATGGAGCTGATATCAACGATGGCCATACACTTCTGACCCTTCTCAATAGTGTCTAGAGTGACAGGCTCCTTGCGTACATTGTAAGCCTCGGGAACAAATGTGCCATCAGGCTTGGTGGCAATCTTGAGCTTGAGGGTAGAGGGATAGGGCTCCTTACCGGGTCGGACAATAGGCTTGTAGAGAGCCTCGCGGAGTACAGCAACGTTGAACTCCTTACCGAGCCACTCCTTAGAGTTCTCAGCTACAGTGTTCACGATAATCTCATCAAGTTCCTTGAGTGTGTCGTGAAGCTCCATAGCTTCGGTGTTTTCAGTGTCAAAGGAAAGGTCAAGGGAGTAGGTCGTGCGACCAGTACCCTCATCAGTAAAAGCACTCAGACCATAAGGGGAGCGCATGAAAGGGAGTTGAACGTAGAGCTTTTTGTTGTCGCCGGCGTTGAGGTAGACGGTTTTACCGCCATTCTTGTTCTTACGAAGTTTCGAGAAGCCAACAGACTTGGCAGAGAAATCGGAGGATCGTTGGATAGTGAGCGACATTGTTTGTAGTGGGTTATATTTATATTATGTGGCTTGGCTTTAAGTCATGATCCATCGGTTCAAATGTTTACCAACTTTATATTCGTATTTCGCTTTATCACCATTTGGAATTGGCGGGGTGGTCATCACAAGATCATCTCCATTGTAAAATTGAACCACAGACTTAAGCATTTGGGTACGAGTTGTGATATCACCAACCCGGTTAATGACAACAATCTTAGCTACTTCTTTTTCGCCACCAAGATCAAGATCTAAATACTGACCGCGACCCGCACCAGCTTGACTATGAGCCGTGTTTGTTAAATTACCATCATTGGCATTTGCGGCCGCCCATTGGGGGTGCTGGGTGGTACTTAATGCAGCTGTACCTGTAAGAGCGATATTAGTACCAGCTTTATCAAATACTTGTATTTCCGATAGGATTAAGTTATCAGCACCGAAGTTTTGGAGGCGAATCTTAGTCGTCTTGATGGGTGTACCATCAGTGTTAGTGGTCATGAAGGCATTAGTTTTAGGATCATACTCAATAAGGTGAGAAGAACCATCAGTCCATGTTGGAATAGCCTTTGTCGCAACACTGGTGGTACCATTAAGAACTTCGATATTGACACCACCCACTTCCGCAGTTCTGCTATCAGTACGTGGTAAGACCTGGATGCGCTTAATTTTTTTCGCGGCGCTAAACTTGAATTCGATGAATGTGTCGGTATCACTGTTCAAGTTGTGGAATGGGGCGTGCATCAAATCAAAGTTTGTGAGTCGTTCAACCCCACCCCAATTTGGTTCAGTTGCACTTGAAGTGACAGTCGCACTCCCATCGTGACTTATGAGTTTATCATCACTATCATATATCATGATTTCGGCGATCATGAGAGGACCGTCGGTGCGTGTAAGCTTGACTGTGTCAGCTTCTACATAGTTAATAATGGCTGCGGGCCCGGCTGAGGGTCCTGGTGTGGGTCCTGGTGTGGGTCCTGGTGTGGGTCCCAGGGTAGGCTTTGACGGTATCAAAAAGAATGCTCCCACTGAGGCTGAAGAACACACCATCATAAGACCAACACCGGCTAACATTGGCATAGACATCTTTGTTTTTATTACTATACCTGTACATTTTTTTCTCAACATATATCAAAACAAATCATGGGTATTCTTTTTAAAGATTGTGGATGCGGTTGTGACGGTCAAAAGCAACAGGAGAAGTTCAACACCTCCCTTATCTCTGGTCTCACATTCTTTGTGATTGCCAACCCTGAAACGTTCCGACTGGTCAGGTGGGTCCTCGGGTCCTGGATCGCTACCCCTACTGGGTGCCCCTCTACCCTGGGTCTGCTTGTGCACACTCTCGTGTTCATCCTCGTCGTATGGGGTATGATGAACGTCAAGAAGGAATCTAAACCCTTCGTGAAGAAAGAGGGTGCATGTGGGTGTAGTGACAAGAAGGCTGTTGTCAAACCTATACGACAAGCTGACGTTACCATGAAACCAGGTATGGTGGATGAGCCATTTGTTGATACCGGTCTTCATCTCGGTTCTATGGATTTGGGTGAGCCAGTGTCTATGTAAATCAATTAAAATTCGTGCATTTTCCAGTCAATTTGGATAAATTGATAGTAAAATGTTTATTAAGCCCCATGTATTCGTCGATTGCGAAAAGGGTGGATGCGACGGTATGACCGCTTTCCCCACCCTCAAGGGTCCTAACGGGGAGAAAATCGTTGGATACAACGAAGTTTAAATCATTTATTATTCAAGAGTTGATTGTATCAACTTATCAATAATGAAATACGGGAGTTTAAGGGCACGAAAAGTCTCTACCTTCACCCTTTCCGTGGTTAGCCCAGTGGTTCATGGCTTTATATACTGATTGACTACCACCGTCAGATAACTCATAATCAGTTCCAAAAGCCGTTTGTAAATCTGGGTACCTTTGAAGATAACATATCAGTTCTTCCGGACCGGGATTACCAGAGAAATTCTTCTTTTCACCCATACCAACCTCATAATAATGTTTACGCGCTAATTTGAGATTAGTACCTGCATATGCTTGTACAGCTGGGTAGCGGTCGAGATACTGTTGCACCTCATCATCTGAGAGAGTACAGGAATTGGAACGAGTTTCTGCACCGTTTGTGGTATTGTTTGTGTAGTGCCCACCAAGTGCATCACCATTATGTCCAAATGCGGCACGAAGGTCTGTATACCTCGCAGCATAACATTCATTCAAAGAATTTTGATCTGTGGGGATGGTGAAAGTTTCGTCTGGGGCTGAGGGTCCTGGTGTGGGTCCTGGTGTGGGTCCTGGTGTGGGACCTGGTGTGGGTCCTGGTGTGGGTCCTGGTGTGGGTCCCAGGGTAGGCTTTGACGGTATCAAAAAGAATGCTCCCCCTGCTGATGAACAACATAACATTAAAACAGCTACACCAATTATGGCAGTCTGCGACATTTATATTATTACAAGATTAAAACTCTTCATCAAACCCAATGTCATCTGAGGTGTCATCCATTTTCCCGTAATCACCTACCCTCTTCTCGAAAAAGTTCGTCTTACCATCTAAGCTGATGTTCTCCATGAAATCAAAAGGATTCTTGGAGTTCCAAATTGGTGGCTGACCAATCTGTTTGAGAAGGCGATCCGAAACGTACTCGATATATTCAGACATCTTATCAGAGTTCATACCGATGAGATTACATGGAAGGGCATCAAGGATGAATCCCTTCTCAATTTCAACAGCCTCCCTCACAATGGAGTGAATAGTCTCTGTATTTGGTTTATTTCTTAAGAGTTTGAAAAGTTCAACGGCAAACTCTTGATGAAGACCTTCATCCCTGGAGATGAGTTCATTAGAGAAGCAGAGACCAGGCATGAGACCCCTCTTCTTCAACCAGTAAATCGCACAGAACGAACCACTGAAGAAGATACCCTCAACACACGCAAACGCAAAGAGGCGTTCAGCAAATGGGCGAGAAGTATCAAACCACTTCATGGCCCATTGAGCCTTCTTCTCGATACAAGGTACGGTTTGAATAGCCTCGAAAAGTTGTTTCTTCTCAGTGGGATCCTTGATGTATTTGTCAATCAACTTGGAATACGTCTCACCGTGGACCATCTCGTTATGGCACTGGTACGCATAGAATGAGCGAGCTTCAGAGATTTGCACCTCATCAGCAAAATTGTTATTGATATTCTCAAAAACAATTCCATCGGATCCAGCAAAGAATGCCAGGATATACTTTATAAACTTCTGTTCATTATCATTGAGTGTTTTCCAGTCGTCTATATCCTTGGAGAGATCCACTTCCTCTGCAGTCCAATTGGACATTTGAGCCTTCTTATAAAGCTCCCAAAGTTCTGGATACTTCAGGGGGAAGACGGTGAATCTGTTTAGGGTAGGAGATAGAATTGGTTCGTATTCATCTTGCATGTAGTCTTGAAAATCAAAGTATGTTCCGATGTGATTTCCGTCGATAAATATTTGAGGGTAGGTTGTCACTGAACCACCACACAACTTTTTGAGTTCCTCATTGTCCACCATGATTTTTTCATGGTCAAGACTCTCAGACTCACATAGGTCTTTTGCGTGGTCGCAATACTGACATCCTTCCTTCGAATAAATAACAACTTTCATCTGTGATATTATCCCTGATAATTTTTTGCCTGAAAACTCTAAGCATGATTGTGCCCTCTGAGATAATTCAAGATGATATAGTGAAACTATTAGTAAACGAAGATGACATGGAAGATGAGATGTTCGCCGTTGTTGGAATGAACACTGGCCTGACTCTTGGAGTCAAATACCTGAACCCCACCGAACTCATTTATAAGTCGGCCTGTGTATATCAATTAGAAGACGGTGACCTAAATCCCGCACCTTACGAGAGTTTGATGGAACACCACCCAAGTGGAACAACTTTTCAAGATTTGGAAATGAAGTCCCTCGGTAACGGGATGTTTGCGCACCTCTCTGAGATTGATATCGAAGACTCTGATTCAGAGATTTATGACGATAACGAAACAGACTCTGAGATGGAAGACTTCATCGTCCCCGATGACGAAATTGATGGACAGGTCATCCCACCACCCAACCACGCGTCTATTGACAAAGAATGGAATGAATGGAAGCCAACTTCTCCAGGAGCGAGAAGTTTTAAGGAACGTGTTGATGCGATTGAAGCAATGGCTAAATTGCAAGCGGATAACCTAAGTTTCAACGCGTAATTCTAAAAACTAAAAAAGATAGCCCTCATTTATACCAAGATGCTGGCAGCTATATGGTCTGAAATAGACCAATTATTACCAAAAAAACCTGAAGAAAAGCCAGTGAATAGAAATTTTTGTCGTGAATGTTCGGGGGTGAAGATTTATTCACCAGAGGGTCTTCCAACATGTTCGGAGTGTGGTCTTATTGAAGATAACTTTGTGGATGATACAGCGGAGTGGACAAGTGGTATCACAGATGATGGTCGCGTTAATGATCCCTCTCGGTGCGGGAATCCTAACCCGAATCCAGAATTGTTTTCACAAAATTGGGGAAAGGGTACGATTATTTCAACCCAACGTTCCTCAACCTATGAGAATAAGAGAATGGCAAAAATAAACTTTCACATGTCAATGAATCATAAGGACAGATCTCTATTCCACGCGTATCGTGACATTGATGAAGCCTGTCATACCCTACCAGACACAGTCCTTAAGGATGCTAAGATGATGTACAGAAAGTTCAACGATGGGAAGTTGACTCGCGGAGCTGTGAGACTTGGAATCAAAGCGAACTGCGTTTTATACGCGTGTCGTCTTGCGCAGGTTTCTAGAACAACAAAAGAAATTTCGGATATGTTTGGGATACAACCCAAGGATATCAGTCGTACGACTCAAATATTCAAAGATACCATCATGGGTATCACGGAGAAGAACTACGTGACGAAGGCCCACGATGTGATGCAAAGGCTTCTCAATTCTTTCGATATCACCAGGGATCAGAGATTGAGGTGTAACAAAATGTGTAACGCGACGGATGACTGTGTGGAGTTGATGAGTAAGACACCCAATAGTATTGCATCTGCAATTATCTATATTGTCCTTAGTCCAGATATGACAAAGACGCAAGTGTGTGAGAAGTGTTCTGTGTCCGTACCCACATTGAACAAGATTGAGAATATTATCAAAAAACACTTAGAGGTTAAAGGTCTTTCATAGTAAACGATGACAAGATTGTTCCTTTCCACACCATGTTATGGTGGACTCTGTTTAGAGAAGTATATGTCTAGTATTATCAAGCTTCAACTGCTACTTGTAAAAGAAGGAATTCAACTTTACCTCGATACTACCGAAAATGAATCACTCGTGCATCGTGCAAGAAATGTAGCCGTGGGTCGCTTCATGCAAAAGACGGATTGTGAGTACTTCATGTTTATCGATGCTGACGTTGACTTTGAAGCAGAATCCGTTGTTCGTCTCATTCGCTCAGGTCATGATATTAGTGTCGCGTGCTACCCAAAGAAAGTTGTAATGTGGGACCAAGCTGCTAAGGCTGTAGAAGGTGGTGATGAGCGTAACATGGCAATGCTTTCATCCAGTCTCGTCGTAAATTTTGGTGCACAAAGGATTGCTGTAGAAAACGGTTTTATCCCAATTCTAGACGGACCTACAGGATTTATGTGTATTAAGAGAGAAGTCTTCAAAAAGTTGGAGGATAAGTTTCCAGAGTTATGGTGTAAGAATGACCATCAAAATAGAGACTTTGATGATTATCACGCATGCTTTGACTGTATGATTGATCCAGGTTCAAAGAGGTATCTTTCCGAAGATTATGCATTCTGTCGCCGTTGGCAACAATGTGATGGTAAGATCTATGCGGATATCAATACAACACTTGGTCATGTCGGAAATCTCCCCTTTAGTGGTTGCCTAAATGATAGGCTTAAGGCTTAGCCACAAATTATCTGTAATATGAAGTTTTGCACACTTATCGTGACTCGTTCAAAATCATGTTCGGTCAAAACACTTCACACAATTCTTAAGATGAACATTCAATGTATTCAACAAAGTGTTCAAAATGAGATTTTATATGTGAATGATGATCCATTTGAAAAAACTGAAATGATCAAGAGATGTATATCTAGATGTGATCGGCTCTTTTTCATTGATTTTGGAATCAATGTGGATGAAGATTCAATCAAAGAACTCTTCAAACCCCACGATGGTGTGGGAGTCCTTGTCTTTCCAGGTGTAGTAGACGGTGTTGATTGGGGTCTCTTTAGACATAAGGTAAAAGAAGGATCTAAGGAACCAGTGTCACAGATGGGTCTCAATTTCGATACGGAGGTTGGTCAAAAAGTTTCTAAAGATGTCTATAAGGTGAAAAAGACCGAAGCTCGTGCATGGGTTATGTTTTCTAAGAATACACTTAAAAAGTGTAAAAAGTTTACAGCTTCTAAAATGTTTGATACCTTGTTGGAACAAGGTGTCAAGATATATGCATTTACAGCAGCTAAGTTGACCATGACTTATACACATGAATGTATAAGCAACATCTTGAGTGCCGCGGGGGTTAAAAGTAATTAAAGTTTAAATAGTTATAAAAAGTATGTCGTCACCACTTCGTGAACATGTTGTAAAATTCATTCATCATGTTTGGGGAAGCAAGGATTATTTTCCGGGTCCGCAACCCATCTCAATTGAACGTAAACACTTTCCAATCTTGAAGGGTGCGGAATATGTCGTATGCGAAAAGACTGATGGTGAGAGATACATGATGGTCGCTCTCATGTATGAAGGTAAACCAAAGTGTCTTTTTGTGAACCGAGCTTTTGACATGATTGAAGTGAAGATAAATCTCAATAAAAAGGCGTACGAAGGAACCATCATAGATGGTGAGTTGTATGAAAACACACTCATGGTATATGACTCGGTTCTGGTGAGTGGAGTACTTGTAGCCCACCAAAACCTAGACGAGAGACTTGCAGCTGCAGAGGATATGATGAAGTTTATCATCTATATGAAGTCTGATAAACACCGTCTAAAGATGAAAACATTCCATATGATGAAAGACTTTGAAGTATTCATGGATGAATATCTTCCCACGGTTCAACAAAAGATTGACGGTCTCGTGTTTACACCCCTCAATGAACCAATTCGCCTCGGAACCCATGAGACTATGTTTAAATGGAAACCTTTGGAAAAGAATACCGTGGACTTTCTCATGAAGAAGGAACCCACACGGGAAACACCCGGGTGTAAACCCGGTCCCTTAGCTTGGAGACTATATGTTCAGGAAAAGGGGAAGCTCTATTTTGAGAGTGAGATTCCCCTTAACCGGATTTCGGATGAGCCGTGGTTTGAAGATGGAGCCATCGTAGAATGTAAATACATGACATGGGAGGAACCAATGTGGTGGAAACCTCTAAAGAGGCGGAGGGACAAGACACACCCCAATAACCGTCGCACCTTCTATAGGACTATTGTGAACATTAAGGAGGATATTAAGATGAAGGAGTTTTTAGATTGTAGACCATGAAGTAGTGACTAGCCTCTTCAGGTAGGTCTTGTTGTGTAATATGATCATCGTTCGCAAAGTACCATTTGTTTCGCCTCTTTACAAAGCCCACATAGTGACCATCATTTTGGTGACCCATGTGGACAGCACTCGCTATAAGATTATATTCATATTTATCCATGAGTATATTCTCAATAATTTTGATGTGACTCTTCCTATCGAACGAAATCATTAGAACTTGTGGAAGTTTTGAAAATAACTTTCGCGTCGTCGCAACATGGTGCACTTTACCTTTGTCATCTTCAAAATTTTCAATGACATCCCAGTCAGTACTCTTCTTTAACATTTCTTCCATGTCAGTACCGTTGGAGGTGACCAAATGGACGCTAAAATCCTCTTCATTTGTTGACTTTCCACCTGGCCATACAGTTTCCTGCACCTTTTTACCATAGAACCATTTTTTGATCTCGGGTACTTCTCTCTCTAGAATGTCTATGATACATAAGATGGCTTCCTGGACATCATGTTGTTCATCTGTTTTGAACCTAGGAAACTCTTTCTGGAAAAGTTTTAAAAGTGCATTGATGTTAATTTTTTCTTCTCCTTTTGTCCAATATACAAGTGTAAGGTCTCTATACATTTTAGTGAATTCACATTCGCCTTCATATGGGTGCCTGATCAAATAGTTTGTGAGTAAGGGAATATGGAGGAGACATTGGAGGGTTGTGTTGAAGTAACATGTATTTCCAAGGTTTAAAAAACCTCTCATTACAATATTTGCATAAAAAACACTTAAGAGAATGACGCGAATCTTAAAAGTAAGAAAACATGCACGACATCCAATCTATCGTTGAAAAAGTCCTTCCTGTGTTTGATTCCTTCAAGGATGAAGAACACATTGAAGTGGAATTGCGTCTAGGAAAGTATAATGGCTCATTTTTTGATACCAATATGGGCAAAGAAACATTTGAACGAGTTCTCACGGGTCTTAAAAAGTTCCCTAATTGGGAAAAGACTGAAAGCTCCATTTCTGACATCTTCTACAACGACAAAGATTCCATCCGAATCACTTCTAACCAAGACACCGGTGAACAGAAAATGGTCCAGAAGATTAATGTCGTCAAGGATGACTTCTCCGGGACTCCAACTGACATGCGCTTCAGTGTGTCTCGTGAAATCCCAACTTGGGGTGAATACGAGATGGACCGTAAGAGGACCAAGACTCGTTACTCGTTCGTGCGTAAGAATCTCAGTATTGACATGACCATTTCTTCCGGTGATAACGCCGATATGGACTCAGAAGAGGAATCTTCGTATCAAATTGAGTTTGAGATTGTGGATCCGACCAAGGTCTCCTCTCGTGACGAGTTTTTCAACATCATCCACAAAGTTAATGATCTGTCCAAATTAATTCCTGTGTAATAAGTAAATGATCTACCTGATATTGGGTATCATAGCCTTTGTACTCATTTACGAGGCGAGAAGTAAGAGTGAAGAGGTTTCAGGGTCTAAACATTTTCATTTAAGCCATGGAGCCTCTAGAGATATGTATCTCAAGATGAGAGGGGATGGAATGAATGAAAAGGGACTCAAAAGATTTGTGTTGATGGAAGATCGTCTTCTCCAGATTGAGAAAATGTCTGTGTGCTCAGGACTCCCCAATATAGTTGAGGCTACAACGTTGTCAAATATGATTAAGGATGCATTCCCCAAATACAATTTCGCGTACCACACCACACATCTCAAACAGATTGCTGAACCTCTCAAAACCGTGAACACGAGAGTAACATGTTAAATAAGTTCCACAAGAGCATCTTGTGTCTAGGACTCTCTATATCTTGGTAATTTTTTGTAATGTACATGATGAGACCATTGTCATCAGCTTCGTGAGTACCATATCTCTTTTCTAGGTCACACATCCCCTCTTTACTCCCCCTACCTTTTCTAATATAGTCCGCCACTACATATATGACTCCGTCTAAAAATTCCTCGATAGCCATGTCAATCCAGGAATTTTTAGGTGTACCCCACTTTCTCGTGTCAGAATCAACAATTACTCCATGACCATATCTCTTCATACCGATCTCTAGACGTTCGTTCAACTGTTCACCGATTGATTGCATTTACAAATATATATTACTTATTCCTTAAGTTTACATCGTTTCTCTATTAGCTTTTACTATAGGGACCGCTTTGGGTGTAGCATTCTTTGTGTTCTTGGTATTGTTCAACCAGGTCTTCTTATACCTGACTAATTGTGTCTTCGTGGGACTATGAATCATAATGTAGTTTGCGGCTCTAGTCCTATACATGTTAACCATATTACGTGGAATACCCGAAACGTTGAGTGAGTTCGTTATGTACTTCTTCTCAAGATTGCGCACACGCTCCCTCTTCCACTTGTTCACCAGGGCCCTCTTTACGTCATCCACATTCTTCTTGAAGGGGACACCTATCTTATTACCACCAGACATCTTACCTAGGCGAGTGGTCATTTCACGGATATCGCTGTTCAAGGGTGGCTTGTATCGGTCCATCCACCTCTTACCATAAAGCTTGACTATATCCTTTCGGATAGAATTGTCATCTAGACCCCTCTTCTTCATAACTTGATTAGTTCTGACCACCTTATTTTCTTGAGCCTTTTGTTGTCTCACAACCTTCTTTGCTGGTGGAGTAGTTGGCTTTGGTTTGGGAGCAATCATCGCATTACGCGCCTTTTCAATCTTTTTACAGAGAGTAGCCTTGGTCTCCTTGTCATCGAGTTGTATCTTGAGAATCTTGGCAACTCGGAGAAGTTCAGTCTTATCGTAGTTCATACACTTGGATTTCCCAACCTTAAAGTTCGTATTGGATCCAGAGAGTTTAACATTCTTTTTCTTGTTTGTATTTTTGAATGTCGCACTATTTTTGTTGAGAACTGTGTTAATCTTCTTACAGAGATCTTCCTTTTTTGTACTCTTAGTGATACCCACAACACCTAATTTTTTAGCGAAATCCACAAGTTCATCCTTAGAGAAGCGCATACACTGAACACCGTTAATCTGAATATTGAAAACCGAATCACGCTTCTTCGTGGAGTCCTTCTTAACAGGGAGGCGGGGTCCCGTCTTCTTCTTAGGACCCCTCTTTTTGGGTGCAGCCCCGGCACCCTTGGTGAGCTGCTTGGGAACTTCCCCAGTAACTTCAACATCACCGTTGGTGTTCATAATTTTAATGAGCGCTATGGCATCGTTGTAGGCAACGAGCATATCAGCTGGGCTTGCTGAGCCGGAAATCTGGACATTTCCAGATTGAGCAAAGTTATACTTGTGTCCCTTGTAATTGACGTACATAAAGGGGGACAGCTCAGGTTCGTAGCTCAACTTAGTAACACCCGAGGAAGCATACATTCTCACCTTGCCAGCAATGGAAGAAAACCCCTTAAAGTTACCATTAATCCTAAATTGACCACTGAGATTGTTATACTCAAATGGGTTGTACAGATAAGCTTCCTTCTCAGTGTAGGTATTAACTATGTAACGCCTGATGAGTTCTGGTTGACTGGCTATATTAGTACCTATAAAGCCACCAGAGAAACGAATCTTACCATTCTTATAAATGTTTACGGTACCACCCTTAGATTCAGTGTCATTGGAAATAACAACCTTTATCTGAACTGTAAAGAAACTCTTATTGATATTACCCTTCTTCCCATATTCGCGTGTGTGAGAGAACCCCTCCTGCATCGCACCAAATCTACCTATAATATGGGTAGTATCCAGATAAAGACCCTCACCAATAGAAGTTCTTGGTTGAGGAACCTGCATAAGTATTTTCTTTAGGTCAATGAGGTTACCTTGTTGGGGAAACTCTTTATTCACTGTAGCATTGAACATACCTGGATTTAACTTACTGAAAGTGAGCTGCAGGGACTGAGAAACTGGAAGAGGTGGTTCAAACTCTCTGAGTATGTTGTTTATCATTTTTTTGTTTTCGTTTGGAAGATTGTTATAGTTGGGAGAATTGATAGCGTCTGAAAACTCGTTATAGTTTGCGTTACTCATCATATTCTTCTCGAGGCGGTTTGGGAACTCTTGCCTTCTTAGCATATTAGCCTCAAGCTCTCTAGCGAAGCTGTTGTTTGACGCAACCGAATTTGGAGTACCAGTCTGGCGTAGCTCTACACCTGACTGTTTCACAAACTCTTTGAGCTGCTGACTCATTATTACTATTTAGTAGTATTTTTTTTAATAATCCTCTGTGAAACCCAAATTGTCATCAATCACATCTAGACCGTAGATCACAGGTTGGTTTGGATATGTACGTCCATTATAGGTCACCACTTCTTCCCTGACTTCAATGTCTCTAGAACTGAAAGGTCCGGCGTAAAAGTCCTGAGTAAACTTATGTCTACCCAAGTTGTTTGCCTGACAATGTTGATTGAAGACCTGTATAAATAGCTTCTGTGGCACGAATAGATCCTTGTCGTATTTGATTAGAGTACTCTCCAAGAAGTTGTGGAGGGAGCTCGCCACCATCGCAACCTGCTTCTGGATCTTCTTGAAGTACTCCGGTACCACATTCCAAATATCCTTGTCTCTGTATTTGTTAGAGTACTCTAGGTAGCCTCTCACACATTTGAGAAGAATGATGGGTAGTTCTCTGTTCAACTTCTCATCTAGTTGGGGGTCTGCATCCTTCACCTGTTTCGAGAAGTTCCACGTGAGGATACGACGAAGAACAGATCCTGAGTTATCCTTCCAGTTTGGAACCTCGTTACCACCCAAAACCCCTGGAACGTTCCACTCGATAGAAACAGCAGTCTTATTCTTGACAGCAACGGAGACATCTTCTCCTGAGACCATAGACTGGAACTCAGCCTGTTCAAGTGCGAGGTCACCCTTCACCTCTGGAGCAATAAACATGAAAGAATCTTTGATTGCAGAGAGACCAAACTTCTTTTCAATGTTGTTGGAAAGAGTGCCAACATCTTCATTCTCATAGAACTTCTTGAAAACCTTGGTAATTAGGGTAGACTTACCTGATCGCGCAATACCCTTGAAGAATGGAATCACCTGCCATGCATCCATATCACCAACATCATAGCATAGACGACCACCCATCACGTACGCCCAATCACAGACATCCTTATCGAATTGTTGATATTTGAGAACGGAATCAAAAAAAGGTGTTGGGATATCTTGCCATTTCTCAATGTGGGAGAAATCATCAAACTGCTGATCAAAGTATTTACAGGCGATGATGGTTGGATCAAGACAACGGAATTCTCGGCTTTCATATGGGTAAAAACAACAATCATGGACCCCGCGATCAGGGATCCACTCTTTACCAACAAAAACTCCATTTCGGAAACTCCACACATGTCTACGCTTTGTAATTTCAGGGAACTGTGCATCTACGCACTTACCCATATTGTCAACAACCTCCCTGTAAACATTGCCTCTACTCGTAAAGTTCTTCCACATCGCAAAGTCATCATCCTTTTGGGAGAGGGAGTAGATAAACTGTTCAATTGTAAACTTGGGTTTCCATGCGCGTGTCCGGTGTCCTTCGATAGTCTTAATTTCTTCACAACACTGTCCTTTGTAACGCCTGTACCCAGATTTATAGGTCTGATCGAGAGAATACAGTAGACATTTCTGATAGGGTGTAGAACTTTCAACCTCATCTTCATCCATGGTGGAAGGATCACCGGAAGTACTAAACTGTGGGAGGGCAGTAGGGTTGTCTACACGCTCAAAAGATGTATAGTGACGACGAATATTCTCGTATCCATCACTCAATTGCTTCAGGATGTTGTTAATTCGCCTGACGATCGTTATCCCATCATCATTGGCTTCCTTCTTATGGATCTTTAGGTCTCTACTGTGATTCTTAAGGTTGATGAGATACGTTCTCTGCTTGTCACGAATACCCTTAATAGCCAGGATGTCAATCTGACTAGGGTCTGGATTTCCAGCCTCATCGAAGTTATCAGGGTGTACAAATTGACGATACCCCAACTCACGCGCATTTCTAAAGTCGTTGGTCTTCAGGGACCATGCATGTTCAAATTTATCAATGACGACGGGTACCTGTTCATCTTTCATCGATTGGATATGTTCTTTCTGAAGTTCCACTAGAGCTTCATATTTATTTGGTACCTTATCGATGAAATGGGTATGCTCCATTCTAATTTATTACAATACGTTTTTTCTTTCTAAGCCGATTTTGGAGGTTGAATTTTCGATAGCATTTTAATTAGGATTTTGTTTTGGGTTTCTAATTGGTAACAGATATTGACAAGGGCTGAGCAAATTGTGTCCCCATCGGGGGTAGCCAGGAGAGATGTCATGAGACCCGCGAGATCCATGTTATCCTCGTCGTCATCATCATCGTTAATTTCATACTCGTCATCATCGTCTGTGAGGTCAATCTCTTCCTCTGAGACAATCTCACCCTCCTCAATTTCTTCAATAGGTTCTTCCTCTTCAGGGCGTGATGACATTTTAACCTAGACTGAGAAAATTCAAAACGGATATTTTCGCATTACATGCGATTTTAACCATAAAAAAAATGTTGGTGTATAGTACAACAACTCTCAAAATGGCCGGTGGTCTTATGCAACTCGTCGCTTACGGTGCCCAGGATGTCTACCTGACTGGCAACCCTAAGGTTACTTTCTTCCAGGCGGTTTACAAGCGCCACACTAACTTCGCGATGGAGAACATCGAGCAGACCGTCAACGGTACCGCCGCCAACTCCGGCCGCGTGTCCGTGACTGTCGCGCGCAACGGTGATCTCGTCGGTGACATGTACCTCGAACTCGAGTCCGACGCGACTTCGTCCAACACCTTCGCCGGTGCCCCCTCTTGCTGGGTCGCCGAGCGTGCCATCGCCTCCGCGGAGCTTTCCATCGGTGGTCAGCGCATCGACAAGCACTACCAGCGCTGGTGGCGTTTGTACTCCGAGCTTTACCTGGATGAGTCCAAGAAGGCTAACTGGGGTAAGATGACCACTGCCGAGGACGGCAAGGTTGTGTACCTTCCCCTCATTTTCTTCTTCAACAGGAACCCCGGTCTCTACCTGCCCCTCATTGCTCTGCAGTACCACGAGGTCCGCATTGATTTTGATCTCGCGTCGGACATGGAGACCTACCTGAACAAGAACGTCTTCAAGGTGTGGGCCAACTACGTCTACCTTGACACTGAGGAGCGTCGCCGCTTCGCCCAGAAGGGCCACGAGTACCTGATCGAACAGGTGCAGCACACTGGGTCGGACACCGTCTCCGCGGGTCAGACCTCCAACAAGCGCCTGTCGTACAACCACCCCGTCAAGGAGCTGGTTTGGTGCTTCAACGACCCAGCGTCCGGCAACGCCGCGACCGCTCTGTGGAACTTCACCACGGAGCCCGGTACCTCCGGTATTGTCCTCGAGTCCGACCCCGAGGCTGCCCACGGTTCCAACGCCTACGTGTCCATCGGACAGGGTACCGGTGTTCCCCTCCTCCGCACTGGTGCGTCATGGGAAGGTGCCTCCATCAAGTTCCGCGAGGAGACTGTCGGTCCCCTCACCGACTTCAAGCTCATCCTCAACGGTCAGGACCGCTTCAAGGCCCAGAAGGGTAAGTACTTCAACCAGGTCCAGGCCTACAACCATCACTCTGGTAACCCTTACCCCGGTGTGTACTCGTACTCTTTCGCGCTCAAGCCCGAAGAGCATCAGCCTACCGGCACTTGCAACTTCTCGCGCATCGATAACGCGCAGGTCGCTGTCACTGTGCCCGCCGGTGTTGCCTCCACCACCATGCAGATGTTCGCTGTGAACTACAACGTCCTCCGCATCCAGTCAGGCATGGGTGGCCTCGCCTTCTCCAACTAATTTGTTGGTTTCGGTATGTTAGTAAATTAAATCAAATCAAAAAATCATTTTTAAAGTGCACGGTTAATGCTATTTAAAAACGAAATACGTCATCATAATATGATCCTTCAACCCTATTGCTTTTTTGGAAGGCGCATATATGCTCAAAGAAGTAAGGCTAAAGAAAATGCAAAAGCAAAGACGTGTATGAAAAACCCAGATGCACTTAATTGTGCAATTCGTCATAGGCGGTGTGAAAATTGTCCATTTAATAAGTTTTTCAGGTCTGATAAAGATACTACTAAACCCACGTGAAAATCATTTTATTCATTTGTCATGTATCCCAGTTTCGCACCTCTAATGTATTTAATGAGGTCTTTTCCGAAATCATCTAGGTGTGCATCAGGTATTATATTATTTATATGAAACACCATTCGTTTAATATCATCAGGTAACCACCATGGGAATTCAATCTCATCGTTCGGTTCCAAAGTGTTAATGTCATCTCTTACGAAAAATAGATTTCCCGTTGTACATAAAAATGTGTATCCCTTTTCTTTGGCAAGTTGTTTGATCAGGAATGGGCTCGCACCATGTCCATCGTATGATACATCCTTCTCCCAAAGTGATGTGGAATTGGATGGTTCTATGATTACCAACTTTGGTCTCACCTTCATCAATCCTTTCCATATTTCGTAATCAATACTATCAACGTCTATAGAGAGAAGGTCTAAATCTTCTGGAAAGTCGTTATTTAAAATGAGATCGTCAAGATTTTCACCGGTGACGAAACTTTGAACTGGTGTTATACTCGGGTATTCTTTACATGTTTCAAGTAGATCTTTATACTTATTTTCATCACTCTCAATGTAAAGACCTTTCCATTCTTTATTTTTTATAAGGTTAAATGTATTGGATAGATGCTTTCCATCCCAAGCACCAAACTCGCAACATGTACCAGCTGTGATGTTTAACTTATCTAAAATATACTCAATGACACCATCTTCACCATTTTGAGAAAATACATTGTTTCTATGATCGAGTATCATATAGTTTATTTTCTCAAAATATCTTTAACTTAAATAAATATGACCGGTGATTCTACACTACATCTATATCCCTATAAACAGTGACGATTGGTGGTTCATCGTCATATCCATAATAACGAATTGATATTCCAAAAAGTTTCAACATTTCTGGGTCAACCTTTTCATTAATTTCTCTTTTCCAGTTTTTTCTAGTCGTCTGAAAATATTCAATTCCATTGTCCGAAAATACACAGATACGCATGAATGGTGTACTACGCAACTTTCTCATGTATTCATGTACAGCCTCGGGTAAAGGTGATGCCCTCATGTACACCGATTTAAGGATATTAATAACGTAGTATCCATGTGAATCACATATTATATTGACTTGCATTTGAGGGAACCCTTTGATGTATGCTTCGAAATCCGCATTACTAGGGAGGGTTGTAAAAATTGGTGTATTATCACATATAGTTCCGTCGTGGTGACCATTACCTGGATGTGTGTGAAATGACATTTCAGAATACCAAACTCTATCAATTTCAGGACCTTCTACACGATTTCGTTTTTTTGATGTAACAATATTTGGTTTACTAAACTCAAAATTTTTGTACTTAATATTACCAGCAAATTCCCACTGTTTGACACAAGATAATTTACTCACTTCTTTCAAATCGCGAACTACTTCACGGGACAATTGTATTCTCTTCCTCCTTACTACCATATTTGGACGCACGACCCTGAATTTCATTGATAGCTCCCTATTATACACTGAGACTTTATCATATTTTGTTTTTAACTGTCATTGTTTTCTGGTACTTAAAAATAAAATGTCATATTTTGATATGATATTCAAGACACTCTTGGAGAGTCTATTGAAAACCGAAAAACCTAAATTGGGGAGATGGTCCCTAAAGTCGTGCAACGAGATAGCAACATCTATCAATTCTGTGTACCAGAACCGCGATCATTGCGGTGACACGATTTGTAAAACACCAAAGAAAGCCTCTGAATACACCTCAAAACAAACCACCACCTAACATCCCCAACATTGTGGTAAAACACGTAATACTACTTGTACTAGAAGCGATAGGTGTAGTGGGAATCTTCATCCCCGACTGCATGAATGAAGAGGAGCAACATAAACAACAAATTAGCATTAAGAATGGTGCAGCACTTCTCATCATCATCATTTTTTTACAATAGACTTAGAAAATTAATTCGTAAGAGAATCATGTATGAGATCTACACTGATGGAAGTTGTCTCGGTAATCCTGGACGTGGCGGCTGGGGTGTGGTCAGTGATCTGTTTAAATTATCTGGTAAACAGACTGACACGACTAATAATATAATGGAGATGACTGCGATTCTCAAAGCCCTAGAAGAGTGTTTGAAGAGGGACATCCAAGAAGTTTGTATATTTACGGATAGTCAATATGTGAAGAATGGTATTAGTTCGTGGATTATCAACTGGAAAAAGAACGACTGGGTAACTAGAACAGGACAACCTGTAAAAAATAAAGAACTATGGGTTGATATTGATGACGTGCGTAATAAATTAACGAAGGTTGAATGGAAGTGGGTAAAAGCACATAACGGAGACCCTAAAAATGAAGAAGTAGATACGTTAGCCTACAGAGCTGCAGGTGGAACAGATAAGACGAATAAACAAAAAATTTATGCTGTTGTTAAAGGACACATCCCGGGTATTTACACAACTTGGGATGAAGCTAAGGAACAGGTGTTTGAGTTTACAGGTGCGGTATATAAATCATTCAAAACAGAAGTAGAAGCTAAAGAATGGGTGGTAGATACCGGTACATCTACCCATGAGCGAATATTCCTAAATGTTCCCTTTGACGAAAAGGATATAGTAAAATCAAATGGTGGAAAGTGGGATGCGGAAAAAAAGAAGTGGTGGGTAGGAAAAATGAAACCCGAACTTGAAATTTATCTCTCATTGTAATAATAGACCATATGAGTGTTAAACAAGACGAACAGTGTGAATGGTGTGAAAAACAAGAAAAGTTGCTTATAAAATGGGCAGAAAAGGCGGCTGGATACCGCTGGTTACATAATCACGCACGCCTATTTTACAAGAAACAGAATGATTGGTTAGCCTACCCGAGTATAGTTATAGCGAGTATAACAGGTGTCGGTGGTTTCGCTGTGTTAAATCCGAGTGGAAACGATGGGGTATCAGACGAAACAAAAAATAACATTATGATTATCCAGTATTTTTTCGCATTTCTAAATGTTTTGGCGGGAATACTTACGTCTATTAGTAAATTTAGTCAAAGTTTAAGTCTCTCAGAGGCACACTCCGCACAGTGTGTACAATGGTCTAAACTCTATAGAAGTATTGATATGGAACTCTCTCTCGATGTCAAGCATCGGGATAATGTGGTTGAGTTTATTATGAAATGTAGAGAAGATTACGATAAACTTCTCGATGATTCACCAGATATACCAGCTATTACTATCCAAGCTTTCTTAGTACAATTTCCCGATAAAGAAAACAAACCGGATGTCTGTAATGGACTCTCTATTGTGGTGAGTGATGATGCAGCATCACTTACTGGTTCTAAACATACAGTTTCCAGATGGTTGGGTGCATTTAACGGAGTTAGACGTAGAAGTAGGGACGGGGTATCCCGAGAGGACCTAAATAGAATGGAGAGTGTTTAAAATATTACTATAAGTAAAATGAGATACATATTGATAGTGATTTTACTGATAGTTTGTGTGTATGCGACTACAACCAATCATGTCCACTTTATTCAGACGGACGAGGTTGTTGATAGTGGGTTCCACATATTTGATGCATTCAACGAGAGTGAGATCAATTATATTTTGGGTCTAGTTGATTCCAAGAAGTATGTAGAGGCTAAAAAGTTTATCCATGATCATCCAGGTGTTCTAAAGAAACTTCATACCATATTGGGTGAGGATTATGTATTTACTGACTACATTTTCTCGATAGAAAAGTCAAGTGTATCTACGTGTCATCGTGATGAAAATGGTTCTATGTTGAATCCCAAAATGAAACACCCTTCTTATACAATCATCTTCTTTTTGGAGGAGATGAAGTCATGCCTGGATGTGATACCCAAGTCCCACAAGGAGAGGAACAAGATTTACATAACTAAATCAATCAAGAGTGTTGGGTGTGAACCCGGACAAGCTGTTTTATTTGATGCGAATCTGATTCACTCCGGTGCCATCAACGCTAAAAATGACAATAAGAGAATCCAAATGAAGGTGACTCATAAAGAGGATTTAGAAAACATTGGAGAGTTTGACAAACAGTATTACCGTGTTGGTGATGCTTCCAAGGATACTTCCGATAAGACTACCCTCTTCTATAGGCGTATGTCTTGCTTTTTACCTGGCATCTCTGATATTACCGCGAATGGTAACAACATGCCCGAGTTCATGAAGAAACTCTACAAGAAACTTGTATACGGAGGTGAAAACAAATATGAACTCAAAGTTGTTAAACCTGATGAGTAAATTTTCTCATATATTGTAATGGACAGTTGTTATTATTACAGGGAGTACCGACTTCCAAAAGGTAACTTAGATCCTAGTGTAGATTGTACGTATGTACTCATCATGCATGATTCTCCAAGGGAGCATCAAATATATCAGCACATCATGAAAGCCGAACCAACTTCAAGGGTTATTTTTCAATACAACTTTGGTTACAAGAAGTGTGAAAAGTCTTTGCGTGAAAATAAACCAAATATTGATTTGGAAGACGCGAATAAGACAGTTTTTCAGCACGCACTTGATAGGGGCTACAAGAGGATCCTTCTTTTAGAAGACGATTGTGAGTTTGACGAGCGTATCAGAGATCCAGAGGTTGTTGAAGATTTAAACACATTTTTCATAGAGAAAAATCCCGACATTTATAACTTGGGAACTACATTCGGGTTTCCACTTCCAACAGATGTGATTGCAGGTAAAACACATCAACTCTTAATGTACAATAGTGCTTCACATGCAGTTGTATATAGCGATAACTATATGAAGTATGCGATAGATCACGACTTCATGGGTGGTCATTCTGATTTTGAGACAAATAGACATCTTTCCAAATATACTTACAAGTTCCCACTCGCATATCAAAAAGTAGTGGAAACTGAAAATGCAAAAGAAGGTTGGGGTAGTGCTTATTTTTTATTGGATAATCTCATAGTCAAACCATCTGGTATAGATAAGAATGTCCAACCGGGATATGATAACATAAAGAAGGCCTATGATTACATTAGCGTTATTTGTTTTTTGTCATGTATATTTCTCACGATTTACTTAATTAAAATGAAGATGTAGTGTAAGTTTGAATGTTTAGAGAGATGTACAAGGACCCAAAATTCATAGGGGCTCAAACATCACCACCAAATACAGTCACTATAGATACTACAGATGGCGTTGAATGTTATACACCAGAATATATAACATTTAGATCAGAAGCCATAATTGATAAACAGATGAAATTGCTTAAAGGTACAGATCGTGGTAAGGATAAGATACGAGAACTCTTCTTAGAAACCATGGTAAAACAGCGAGGACGATTTACTGTGACAGTTTATGAGTTTTGAGCCCCTGTAGTGAAACGGTCTTATCACATGATTCTTATACCATGCGTATGCCAATAATGGAGTAACATCCAGTTAAGTGAAGTCAAATTCTGGGTTCGATTCCCAGCGGGGGTATTGTTATAACGTTTTTCCTCGTTACAACAATACTTTAGTAAGAGCAAAAGAGGTTGCAATATGAGGACAAAAAATCTGTTCCACCTTCCGATAAGTTTTGAAAAAACTATTTTTTCATATGATCAAAACTTCAGAAGTATACATTAACTATAAAATTTTCTATTAGTAATAAATTTAGAAATTATCGGAAGATGGTACAGATTCTTGACCAGATTAATCATTTTTATAAACATTTCTTGTATGTTTATAAAAATGGCTGTATATAGTAGATGAAATACATTGTCATAATATTATTAATACTCGTATTTGTGGTACCATTTCTTCTTTATAAGAGAAAGGTGGACGATATAGAGTTAAACTGTGATGTCAATACCCGGGGTGATCAGGTCACCAGAGGGGAAGGGTTTGTAATCGTTGAAGATATTTTATCTGAAACGTGTCGGCAGAAACTCGTTGATACATTTTTAGGTAGTGCTAAGAAGAATAAGAACTTGAATGAAGATGTAAAGTTAAACTTTTATTCGAATGAAAAGTTTTTGAAGCAATTGTCACAAGTTGTTGGTGAACAGTTATACCCCGTTAATTCCCTAGATTTGCAGAGGTGCTGGCTTCGTTATTATTTCGAGGGTATGAAGGCACAGTACTATGAAAACTATCACCATGATATAAAGAGATATGGACCAGATGTTAAACAATATAGATTAGTGATTCCAATTCATGATACGAGTGATACAGTGTTTTCTATAGAGGGATATGATGCGTTTCCTTTCAAGGAGAATATGGGTGTATTTTTAGAAGCTAATAATTGTTTACACAAAGTTCAGTTTAAGACTGGTGAACGGTTACTCCTCATCATGGACTTTATCAATAAACCATGTGATGACCGCCTTAGTCACTATACATGTAGAAATGTCAATGGATATTTGAATTGGTTTAGAGACGTTTTATGGAGAAATATATCCTCAAAATATTATAAGATTGTTAATTCATAATGTCTCTCCAGTACAATATCAAAATTAGAGATACAACAACACCTCAGGTTTTGGATTCCATGTTCACACATGCATGGTCCTATAAGAAACCAGTGCATTTCATGATAGATCTCACCGAGTGTAAAAAGGTTTCAATTGGGAGGGTCCTTTCCATGAAGGAAGTCCTAGATCGTCATCGTCCAAATTCAAGAAGATATGTAGATCACAGTGTTATCTTCGTGAAATCGCGGTTAGCTAAGTCTATATTGAGTATGGGTCTCTCAATCATCAGAACTGAGAGACCTGTATACATTAGGAACTTATAGATTTAAAATGATATACATATATAATGGCGATTGACAAGACTGAGAAGGATAAACTCACCGATTCCGAGAAGAAGAAAATCAAACAGGAGAACAAGGCGAAGGCGAACCCCAAGAAGGCTGCTGAGAAGAAGGAGAAGAATGATGCGTGTCGTGAGAAACGAAAGGAGGAGGGAACTACCAAGTCATTTGCTTAACCTAAGTGAAACCAAAACTATATAAAATCTATAAATGAACTCCCCTAAGGAGACTTTCAAAAACGCCACGGCAATCTTGAGTCTCGTTTGGAGCGTAGGAAAAGTACAGAATTATGTCCGTCGCTAGATTTCGTTTGGCTGTCCTCGGTCGTCATTTTAATACTATGACCCTCAGCGAGAACATCTTGTTCCCCACGGCTAAAGTGTATCTAGATGTACACGAAACTTTGGTTTCAGGTTACACGATCCAAATGGATGTTAGACACGACGAGAAGATTGTTAATTTTGTCACTGAGGCTATGTGTCTCAATGAGAAAAGAAATATTTATCTCCCACAAAAGCGGTTAATGCGTGAGATGTACCCGGAATATATGATTACAGAGAGACACACTTAATACCCCCATTTGACATCTCGTGGAGTTGCAGATGGATGGAGTTTAGAAAAGAACTCTTTACGACCGTGTTCATGGTGACCAATTGTGCTATGGTGAGTCCGATCAATCTTCATGTACCGACGCATATCTTTGTAATAGACTCTAGCACCTTTAGCTATGAGATCTTCGTGTTTCATATCAATGTGGTTATCCATGGGTAAAAAATGCTTTATATAGCCTCTCATATTTTCAACGTTAACGAGGTAACATTTGGTACTGGAGATCCATTTGACCTTTTCTAACTTCCCATCTTGTTTGTCGGGAAGACGTGAGAGACAATGGAAAAAACACATTTCAAATTCATCACCCCTTTCATCTATGACATTCTGTATCTCTTTATAGAGACGATTGGATTTTACAAGTACATTGTCTTCAAAAATAACTGCATATTTCAACCCCTGGTCAAAACATCGGTCGTAAAACTCTAAATGACCCATGAAGCAGCCAATAGCACCCATGTTAAAATATGTGATGTCGGGCCTCTTCACACTATTGTCGTAGTGCATTTCTACAGCTTTTTCGAAATATTCACCCTCAATCATGTGTTCAAACTTTCTTGCGCTTTTGATATCCCGTGTATCTGGACCATATATGATTTCAATTGGCACTTCAGGACTGTGATGTTTCATGAAACGTTCTCTTCTCTTTTCCTCTTTTGGTACAGTCAATAAAAAACACTTGTAATCGTATTCTTCTATCTTAGTAGTTCTCTTACTGTAGAAGAACACTAGTACTATTACGAGTAACACAATGAGAAGTGGTAACATACCTACTTAAACATTAGAAAATAGTTTAGAATAAGATGAACCTCGTTGATGGCATTGGGCTGACAAGTGCAATACTAATTGCTATTATGTTCATACCCCAAGTACACCATGTGTACAAGGAGAAGGATACCAATGCGATTGATTACAAGTTTCTTGGACTGAATATGGTAGCGAGTTCTTTGGGTCTCATATATTCCGTGTATTACAGTGTGATTCCAATGATCATAGCTAATACATCCGCTGGACTTTTTTCAATAACGTTAATCGGATTTAAATATATAAATGAGGTTAAAGAAAAGAATCAAATTACTGATATAGTAGCTGAGGCTCCGGCTCCTATGGTGTAGTTGGTTAACACTGTGGACTTTGAATCCACCACCCCAAGTTCAAGTCTTGGTAGGAGCTTGATATTCCTCTCTTAGCTCAGTTGGTAGAGCAATGGACTGTAGTTCCATTTGTCACCTGTTCGATTCAGGTAGAGAGGACCCATTCCCCCATAGCTCAGTTGGTAGAGCGCGCGACTGTTAATCGTGAGGTCACCGGTTCGAACCCGGTTGGGGGAGTTAGTTGCTTTTACAAAGTGTTTTCCATTTTGTAAAAATAACCTATCGTATTATATAACTATGAATCCACTTTGGAAATGGATGCGTAGTAATATTGTTAATCTATCATTTTCCACCAATAAAGCTTGAGGTCAGGGGTTCGAAACCCTTTGAGTGCACAATTACTTTTACTAGTTGGAAAATGTCAACTAGTAAAAGTAACTTAAAACTGTATGTACATTGTATTTCAATGTTGAGTGTAACACAACTTCTGTTCCAACCCGTCGTCTCCATTAAACGACGTTTTGGTGGACGACATAACGCTACAAGTTTGGACGCTCCACCACCACCTGTTGACTCCACGAACGAATGGAAATTTGGTCCCTATTCATGGAAAGCCATTGTTGAAGCTAAAAACAAAGAAGGGGGGGTTGATAGGACCTTCATAGGATACAGTCAGGATATGAATATCACTATGAAGACTCAAGTTGCATGTGATAGACACAAGGCATCCGGTACTGAGTGTGGAGAGGCTGAACTCGTTATGAAAGGTGGTGAATGCGACGAAGTTATTTACATGAAAACGAATGGCAGTGATAAACTTATTAATCTTACTAACCCTTTTGTTTAGGGGTTAATTTTAATAGGTGGAACATCTACACCTTTCTCTTGAGTTGGAAAATATGTTCAACGATAATCGTACAACCTAATAAGGTCAGTACAGCGTTGTCGTATCTCACACCGTAACCCATGAGTACAAACCCCCATAAAAACGCTAGGAGATCTGTCATGGGCGAAGCCATGTAACTACAGTTTGTCTCTGTGGGTAGGGACGCTTCCATCATCTCGTAATATGCATACCCCAAAAGGACTGAAAAAAGTATGGCGTAAAAGTGTTTCATCTACAATTACGCGATATTAAAAAAATACTTCTATTTAAAACAAATGAATCTTAAAGATCTCAAAGATCATTGGAAAATCATTCGTAAAGAGCTTGATGATTTACCAATGAATGAATTTATTAGTGATAAACCTAGACCAACTGGTCAATGGGAAGGTAGTGATACAATGAGAAAAATCTTAAGTGATTATTCGGCTGGTAAGTGTGGTTGGCTTAAGGGAGGGCAAGATCATGTTCAAAATGATTGGATTAGCTGGCCGTTTTATTGGGAAAATGTGGCATTATCAGGTAATTGCGCTAAATGCCCAGAAACTTTCAAGTTACTTTCTCAGATACCGGGTATTCGTATTGCTGGTTTTGCCCTCATGAAAGGTGGTGTACAGCTAGAAGAACACGTAGATCCCAGTGGTCCTAATTACAGGTTCACTTATCATCTAGGTCTTAAATGTCCGGACGACTGTTATTTACATCATTGGAGTATGGGTACTGTAAAAGAAGAAGATGGTAAACATATCATATTAAATGCAAAATATCCCCATTGGGCTGAAAATAAGTCTAAAGAAGACCGTGTGATTCTTTACATTGAATTTTATCACCCGAATCAAAAAAATGTAGTACACCCAACGCTGTTTAAAGTACCTGAATATCATGGTCCACCCAACGACGAAGACTGATATCACTCTCTTCACACCACGGGTATACATCCTCACCCACAAAATTTATAGCCTCCACACCACCTTCAATGCATTCTTTACACGTCCCCATACTGTCATCAATTATACAACCAATGCCTAGAGCGCGACAAACGTCAATCTTCTTGATTTCATTCTCTGTGAAACTATTTGTGAGAATGACATCATCAAAAACACCCGGAAAGAAATGATCAATCCATATTTCAGTGGGTTCCCTAACAATTTCTTGACGACCCGTAACGATATACATCTTATCAAAGATTGTATACAAGTTATTCATAGCGAGTTGGGAACCCTCAATGGGCTTCAAATTACGAAAGTCTTCCGACATGTAAAAATCGTGAAGTATTACTTGAGATTCTTCTTCTGTGCAATTAAAAACTTCTCTATAAAGGTAATTGTATTTTTGATTTTTAGGTAATTTAACTCCCCTCCTCTTGGACATAGGTTTCAAAAAGTGTACGAGGACTTCATCTACATCTATGGCAATTTTGCTGTTCATTTCTTTACCTTAATATTATTCGTAATCTCTAATACACACACCGACAGGGAATCTGGGTACACCGAGGGCTGTCAGGTTTTGAAAACGCACAGTGAGCATCTTCCCCATAAACTTCTCACGATTTTTGTAGTCCTCCTCGCGTTGGATGATGGTACCCTCAGGCCTGACTGTGAATTCCCGATCATCTTGGGTTTTACAGACCCAAACAACAGCGTCAGCGTCACGACCATGACCAGTCTTGGCACCAGTGATTTCATATTCCTCTGTCTGAAAATCCTTGTGCTTGAGGAGATAGTTACTTCGCTGACCAACCTCGTAGACACTGACGCGGTCACGGATCATGGTACCTTCATGTCCTTCTTCAACATGCTTCTGATGCATGAGAGGAAGATCCTTCTTGGATTTTACGAGTGTCGTTTTGACATATTCGTAATGAGGATTGTAGATAGAATCCTTTACATACTCCCAGCGTTGCTCGAAGGTCATGCCAAGCTTCTTCAAATCAAAGAAATCAAACACATGGAACTTGAGCTTCAGAGGGTTAGTCTTGAAAGTACTCGTAAGTTCCTCAAAGTTCAGGTTAGGGTCAAAGGCTTCACCATCAACGTATTGACCAACCTTGAGTCCCTTACCAAGAATCTCAGTTCCAGGGATGATCTTCCCAGTTCTTGAGATGCCACCATCTTTGGAGACGAGTAGGCGAACACCATCAAGTTTGGGTTGAACGTAGAACGGCTCAGAGATGTATTTCTGGCGATCCTCCCACTTGTTGGCGAGCATAGGCAACACTTGATTACACTTGGTATGCTCATTGTTCCACATGGTTTGAGCTCTCTTGAGAGCCTTCTCGTAGCCGGTCTTGACATTGGTTCGTGACTCAGAAAACTTCTCACTCCCAACAATGCCGGAGATCTTCACGATATCCGCAGTTCCATCCTTCAAGTCTTCAACTTTGATGTCAATGTAGCGGTCGCGGTTGTGTTTGTCTTGTTTGATAAGGCGTTCCATTATACGTTTGAATAATTTCTCAACTTTAAATAGGATGTCTTCACTTCCAGTTGTAAATTACGGTAGAATGGAGCGACTTAGGCCACCAGAACGTACAAATCTGCCTATGAACACCAATACATTTGCAATCGGATTTTTAATTTTATGTGTATTGGGTCTCTATAGAAGATATGTCATGATTAATCAACAGCGTGAGCAATCTTATACTTTAGACATTTTGATGCCGACAAATAGAGGTCTTTCTTCATCAATTTCTTAAACTTCTTCTCGGGAATTTTAGTTTTTAACATATAAATCTTCTTGAGATCCTTCATAAGTTTCTCACAGTTTTTCATCTCATGTTTGAGATCCCTATACTCCCCCCATATTTCAGTTGAAATCTGGTGAATCAGAAGGTATGCATTCAACCCCATGCGACGCTCCGATCCACCGAGGAACATGAAAGTTGCCGCCGAGCAACAAGAACCTTGTGCGATGGTGATAACTTTAACCCTAGACTTCTCTAAGATATTCTTAAGGGCAAACCCCGAATATACATCACCACCTCCACTCATGATATTAACACGGATCTGTGGTTCATAACCAATAAGATCAGCTTGTTGTTTGAGTAAGTGAATCTCCAATTTCTTGAAAGCCTCAACAAACTCTAGTGTATTCTCGGGGGTAATATCACCATAAAAATGGAGTTCGTTCCCGATAGTTTTAGTGCATTCAGAAACGTCTTCCTCTTCTTCATGCTTTTCTTTGTTCATAGGCATTTTTCAATGCTTTCTTTACTCTTGTTACATCTCTCTGTTTTAACTTACTTCCTACCGCTAAATGATTCATTACGTCAAAATCTTGCGGGCTTAAACCATAATCCATCATAGGTTGTAAGTCTCCATTCTCTGCATATTTTTTAATGAGGCAAAGATCCTCTATATGTAGATTATGACCGTGTCTCTTTTGAATCTCTTTGTACTTTTGATTTCGCATCTTGAAATTTCCGTACTTTGTCCAACAACTCCCGGGTCTAATTTCATCCCTGTCTAGTACCCGCCCTTGTTTTGATTTGGGGATCACTAGAGCGTGTAGAACGAAATATGGCATGAGATTCCAGTCACCGGTGGTGTACATTTTTGTATCGTAAACATCTGCGTCAGAAAATGAACACGATGAGGGTGTGACATCTACACCTCTAGAATCCAAATAATTTTCTTGAAAAATGTCCCAAACATGTCCATGTTCGTGGATAGAGTCGGGAATACCTATAGGATTTGGATCACTGAGAATATCCTTGATGTAGTCCTTCGGTGTTTTGAAAATATCTTTTTCATCAAAACCCTCCATATACGAGAAGAAGTCTCTGATGTTTCCGTTACACCTGAATGCAGCATTTTCAACGAGGGTTGATCTATCTTCTGTGAGGGTTAACAATTTATTGGGTTTATGTCTAGGTATGAAAATTGTTTCAAAGTTTGGAAACATACACATGTTCGTAGATGTAACCACGAGGGATCCACGTGATGCGCGATCACCATCGGATACCTTCTCTACTAGACTCTTATAGTCGGAATCGTAGTCTTCAATATATGCGTGTTTGGGTGCTGTTTTGATGAACGTAAGGAAGAGTGATTTAGACTTTAGATGATCCTTCTCTATCTCCACACTGTTCCATTCATTCAGCACAGACTTCAACACGAACGTTTTTCCTACACCCGACGAACCACAGATGAATACATTCTTTCTCTGACTAATGTACTTATTCAACAAGTCAATCTGCTTCGTGTGAAGTGTGGCAACAGGCTCTTCTTTTTTTTGTTCAACTATTTTAATGAAAGAGTCCATCGATGACCTTACTAATCAAGCCATAGATTTGGTGCTTGATAATGACGCACTACAAGAACGTATCGTAAAACCTTTAAAAAGGAAAATTTTACCATATGCAGTGTGTGCCGCTTTAACTAACATTACTGTCCTCATTCTTTTGGTATACCTTGCTCAACGTCTGTCTCTTCTTCAGACTCCTCAATTTCCTCAGGTGTAACCTCTTCCTCTTCCTCTTCAGAATTCATCTCTTCTAAAAGTTTCGTTTTATGATTGTACTCACTTTTAGATTTGACCAATTCACCCCATTTACTGAATGGACCACCTCTTGTCATCTGTTCAGTCGCGTTTGCGATTTTAAGTTTTGGAATGGCTCTCACATTAAGAATCTCTGGTTTGGTGAATATATTGTCCAGGGGGTATTCCTTTTCAAACTCGTTGAGGATGCTCGTAGGAATCGCTGGTGATTGTTCAATGAGACGATCGTATTCAGCCTTGCACGTATTCACAAAGTCCAAACCATCCGAATTACGTTCACGTCTAGATAAAGCCAATGTGAGACGAATATTACGGGATAGGAGACCGTAGGCGAGTGCAGCTGTTTTGTGGTTCTCCATTAATTCATTAATCTTCAGGAATTGCATAATCGTTGCGATGAGACCCGCAACTAAGTTAAGACCACCAATTATAGATGGCACAGAACCCTGTATTGACTCAGGGAATTGGTCTTGGGCAAAGTTTGCGGTACCGGTGACGGTTGAAAGAATAATGACAGGCAAAGTAAAACGCAACGACAGTGACTTGTACATGAGATACGATCTGTGATTCATGTACCTGTAACACCCTGAAGCCTCACCCCATTGACGCAATATACTTTCATGTTGATCATTCCAACTTTTTTCTCTGAGTTCGAGTTCTTTTTCTCTAAGAGCTGAGGTAGACATACTACCAAAATTTTCTTCGCTCATTCTATAATAGATGAACATAATATTCTGGATTCATCTTGTTTTTCTCATCGCCATTCTCGTGATTCCATTCACGAATGATAGACGTAATTTAGAGTTCTATTCAATTTTAATTCCTTTTCTCTTCTACCATTGGAGTGTAAATGACGATACATGTGCTTTAACACAGGCTGAGATGTATGTGACTGGTCAGCAGAAGGAAGAGACTTTTATGCACCGTGTGGTGAGTCCAATTTACAAAATGGATGACACAGAGGCGAACAATCTCACAAAGACGGTATTTTTCATGCTTTGGGGTCTCGTACAATTTCGCCTCGGAAGATTTGATACGTTTATTGATGATTTCAAAAAACTCGCGACCGGAAAGGTTCCTAAGTGATAGCGCTTCTAGTAACAATTAGAAAAGAAGTCTACTTCTTCTTCGTAAGTTCATGAACCCGCTTCATGAACTCCTTATTACGGCTCACCTTAGGATCCGCTTTTATGATGCGAAGTAAAGCGGCTGTTGGTATCTTGGGGCTATTTCCCTTTGGTTTGGGTGTGGACTTTAATTTTTTACGCGCACTCTGTATTTGTTTCACGGTTGGCATTATACTTTAGGTGAATATTTAAACCTGTCAAAGAAGTGAGTAGTCACTTTGAAATTGTGGTACAGGAGCATACATACAGCGTCAGCTATATCATGCTTTCTATCATATGGAATGTCAATCCCCGTATATTTGTCACATAGTCTAACCGTTCTCTCCTTTCTCTCGTCGTAGTTTAGATGTCTCATACCGAAATGTACATGCATGCTCACAGGTGAAACCAGAATCACTTTATCTTTGAACATGTAATGTAGAAGTACTTCAATATTCGTAAAACCAACCGGAGGTTGTCTCTCTATGAGTATTGTTTCAGCCTCGTCAAATATATCTCTATGGTCATCCACCATAAGGGGGACGAGATCAACCATATCGTTTGAGTATATGTATTTATAGTCTTCCAAACTTACCTTCTTTATATACTTCACATCAATATTTGGTCCATTCCCACACTCAGCCACAACGAGTCCCATATTGTGGTACCCAATATCTATGGCCAGTACCTTCATATCTTTATCTGAAAGATTTTCCTTAACTATAGTAATGAAGATTAAGAACAAGACTAAAACGCAACTCATGTGGGGTGCTCTCATTGTCCTCGTCCTCGTCGTGGGATATATGTACCAAAATCCCAAAGTGGTTGAAGTTCCAGTAGACGTTCCTGTTCCTGTGATGCCGGTTCAACCTAGATTTATCGAACGCAGAGAGAGGTCTCATAGTCCTGAGTTTAGGGAACCCCCAATCAAGCAGTATAAACCTGGTCATATGCAACAGATGGGTGTCCTTACAGGGGAAGGTGATGAGACCCTCCCCCTCTATGGTAAGGAGGTCAGGGGTCGTCGTGATCGCTATCACTACTACACCACGACAGGTGGTGAGAATCTCTACCCCCTCCCAGTGAGTCACGATGGACGTGATTGTGTAGATGACATAGGGTGTCAAGAGTTATACGGAAATGAAGCAGTCTCGGTGACTGGCAAAACTGGTTCATTCAATGTAAACTTGTACAGAACAGATGATTTCTTTTAAGCGCGAGTGAATCTATGAGTGGTATCCGTGCCAACCATTATAGTTGAGAAGAGACTGGATATGCAACATGCGAGCATAGCTACCATGATGTGTGGACCTTTTATAGGCATTTTTGTAGCAATCCGTAACATCATCATAGAGCACATACAGGAAGATATTAAAGATGCTAATGTGATTGGGTCAAGATCTTTATCTTTATCGAAAGCGGTGGCTGGTGAAGTCAAAATGTCTAAGCCTGCACCCATGTTTTACTATACATCAACAAAAATTGTTTCGTAGGTTCATGATGATATCAAGCTCCCTCCCATGCAATCCTGGATTTCTTGAGAATTTTCTCTTCATTCTCAAGAGTTTCAAAATAGTTTCGTCGTCCATGTCTTCAAAAAAATTCATGAGTTCCCTCATGTCACGTAGACCCATATCCTCTTTCTGTGCCTGAACGTAAGGCCATGTCTGCTTTCTTAATTCGGCAACCTCGTGTTCAAGTTTTCTAATGCGGGGGAGTAATACTTTTGTGATTACAGCGTTAACTTCCATACGTTAACATTGATTTATAACTTTAAGATATGAAACGTTAGAATCGTAATGATAAGGTCTCTCATTATCAGACCTAAGGTGAAATGCAAAGCTCAACATAGTGATGCATTTCATAACAAACTGAAAATGAATGAAATTAGACGTGCAGCTCTCCAACAGATGTACGAGGCTCCCTCACTCCATGAACCAGAAAAACTCACAGTACGACAAGTGCGTCTAAAATTGATTCTTCATGAGGCTCTTGACATCGCCCATACTATTTGTGAACACCATGATGCAAAATCAGATGAGTGTATATGGGCGTGGGAAATGGTTGACGAGATTGATGATGCAGCTACAAGGGCTGGTGTCAAGTATCAATAATTTCCTTGGTGTATAGTATATGGATCTCAAAGAGAAAGTCAAGAAGATGGGTTTCCGGGTGACCAAAGATGTCAAGGGCAAACGTGTCAAACTTTCAAAGAAAGAGCTCCAAGATAAACTCGGTAAGAAAAAGAAAAGTGGTTCCGGACCAACCCTCGAAAATCAGGCTAGAGACGCGAAAAAGTTCATAAAGATTTGTAAAATGGTTCTCAGAGAAGCGGAAGCCAATGCTCCACGGGTTGTCCGACAGAGACGCTCTGTCATGACTCCACCACCCCCACCTCCTCCGCCACCACCAATGCGTGCACTACCAAAACCAGTCCTCAACAACGCGCGCGCCAGGCTCATGGCTGAATTGAAAGCCAATCCAAAGTTTCGCAATCTCAGAGCAAATTGATAACCTAAGTCCGTGTTTACAAACTCGTTTCTCAAGTTGAAAATGATGATCTCACATGAAAAACGACAATTTCTCAAGGTAATCAGTGGAGGTCTTCACACCCTCATGAGTTGCTCTTGCAAAGCTGATGAAATTGGTGCTAGCCCGGATTGTCCCATAGAAGAGATTATTCGCGAGGACTTTATCATATATGCTAATTCAGCTGCCAACGGTGAAAGATACTGGTTTGACGACGGAAAGTTCAACAGTGGTATTGACTTTCTCCCCGATGAGAATCTCGGTGTCATTCTCAAGTACTTTGACGACATTGATATGTCGATGGAACGTGTATACTACGAAGCGAGTCTTTCTATTGAATCTCTGAGTGATACAAATTATAAGTTTGCGTCACTCATTGAAAATGAAAAGATGATTACGTTTGAGGATCTAATCAATCATGAGTAATTTCCATACTCTTGAAGGGTGTACATTTGATGGTGGTTGTAACTCCTTTCGTTGAGTTGAGAAGTACTTCCACGTCATCCGTACTGTAAGCTTTAACGTCAAAACCATCAATAACACGGACTGATTTAAAGTCATCTGTCACAGTTGTTTCCTGGTCAGTGTGTTTGTGCTCACCCATATAGTCACACTCTTTGTAGTAGTGAACACCTGGGGCACTAGGATTTATAGATGGTGGTGGTGGTTTATTCTCTTTCCCCAGATCCTTCTTGTATTTGAACAGGAGGTAGAATATCAAAAATACGATTGTGATGACAATCAGACCAATCATCTAGTATTAGTTTACAATTTTAATTCCAAACCTCTTTGACATAAACTTTTTAACACCCTCAAAATCTGGGTAACTCCAGAGGTACCACCGCGACCAAAACCCCGCACCACCAATACCACTAATCCCCCAATTCTCAGAGAAGCTGTAATCTATCTTCAACATCTTCTCTTGGATCTTTTTAGGATCTCTCTCCGCAATAACACTCTTTGGTATTCTCCCCCCGTGTCTGAGAACATAGGAACGCATCCGTGAAGGCGTTTTATGTTTAGTGTAGTCTGAGTATCCACTGGCCCCAAAGTCAACAGTTCTCCCGTCTCCTAGGATGGCCCTGAACTTCTTTTTACGATTTGGACTTTTTACAATTTTGACTTGCATGTCTCTTATATTTTACGAGGAATAAAATATAAGTAGAGTGATTTTACAATGATATATATTTACTTGCGGCACGCACCACAGTACCCCTCCTTCTTAGCTTCGGGGAAGAAGAAGAGACGCTCATCACCGCGCTTGACCCTGTAGAAGTGATCATACATGTGGAGGAGACCGATACCGAGAGCCACAGTTGACACAGTACCACGGTTCAACTTACGAGTAGTCCAAGCGTATGCCAATAGGAGACCAATGAGGGTCAATTGGACAATAGTGAACTTGGGAAACCTAGGCACCACAAAGCGGTGCTCAACGGTCTGAACATCTTCAGTTTTGGTGGGGGCATATTTTTCCATCTTTCCGCCGTAACCTGGCATTTTTATTTTATACTGAGAAATTAATGTGGTGGCTCCTATTGGTTCCAACCTTTTTAGTACTCAACGATTACATGAAGTCCCCGATAGATAAGTTATACTTCCAAAACTCCCTGAGACCTCTAATTGGAATGAGGAACACCCTCATAGATATGATAGATTGGTGTTCTGAATATTCAGTAAAGAATTACCCCGGTCTATGGCTCGTGAAGTTACACTATGATAAAATTCGTAAAGAGTTTGATGAAGTTTCAAAGAGTACCGAGAAATATCTCTTCCATGAATTAGATCCATGGTTTGATGAGAATCCAAATTATTACTACTACAAAGTGAAGGACTTCCCTCTTCTGAAAGGTCTCATTGATCAGATAGCATGTATTGACAAAGAGACTGCAGTATTCGCCGTCATGGATGCACCAATGTCCATAGCACCACATCGCGCTGAAACGAATCTCTTACTTCGGTATCATCTCACTATAGAGAGTGGTGGTGATTGTACACTCTATACCGAGAGGGGAGCTCATGAACATAAAGAGGGTGAAGAGTTCCTCTTTGACCATGCACGGATACATGGTGTTGTTAAACATGGTACACAAAGACGCGTCGTCCTCATCTTAGATGTGAAACGCTTCTAGAGATGTTTACGACACACTGCTTCATACATATCACTTCCACCGATAAGTTCTAGTTCCTTGTTACCAACAAGCCTCTTCGTGAACGGACCAGGAGTCGCACGGTTACATCTCATACAGAGTGCTGAAAGTTTAGTTACTTCACATGCCAGCGGAATACAGTCAAGAATTTCACCCCATTTCCTCTGGAAAGAATCAGCATCTAACCCCGCGAGAATAACCGTCTTGTTTTCGAAGAGGCAATACTCCACAAACTTTTTGAGTTTTGGGAAAAACTGAACTTCATCAATTGCGATGATGTCGGCCGCTTCAAAATCATCTGAATCATATAGATCATATAGATCATATACTTTGTGGCAATTAAACTTTACATTGTCGTGTGTCTTCAAAACTTCATCCGGGGATCTAGTATCTTTAGCTGAATTGACAACAAGGACATTCTTACCAATGACTTTTAGACGCTTAAGTCGTCTGATAAGTTCTGAAGTTTTACCTGAAAACATATTTCCCATAATAATTGAGAGACTCATCCCACCTAATTATTATAATCTTGTATTTTTTATATGGGTGAACTTCACAAATGTATGTTCAATGGTCACCAGGGGTATTACAATCCTAGGACAGGGGAGCTCATATTTGGGAAATGTATTTATTCGAGTATTGGGTCAGCTATAAAATATCTCAAATAGTATATGTGATAAAAATATTATTACAAAATAAGAATGCCTCAACCAAAACCCTTCTTTA
>Ga0222688_1000041_pt1 | contig 37856 bp, 64 predicted proteins | sample AntAcemetage1165_FD_181151 | JGI IMG/M metagenome (GOLD analysis project Ga0222688, IMG submission 181151) | Saline water microbial communities from Ace Lake, Antarctica - #1165 | ecosystem: Environmental > Aquatic > Non-marine Saline and Alkaline > Saline | place: Antarctica: Ace Lake... | reverse complement strand
TTAATACTAAGATTAATTCTATTTGGGTTAATGAAATGAAGTCGCATGAATACAATCCAATACATATTCATCAAGGAACAATCTACACAGGACTATCTTCTGTAATGGTTTTAAAATTACCTAAAGACACAGGTATAGAATATTCTGCTGTTGAGAAACCTATGAATGGCAGACTACAAATTATTGGTGCAGCTAACGGACAGTTTGCTAAAACAGATTATTCTCCTAATATGAAAATAGGAGACTTCTATATTTTTCCTTATGACATGAGACATTGTGTTTATCCTTTTAATTCTACTAAAGATAAAAGAAGAACTTTAGTTTGTAATGTAGATGTAGATTATAATCCAGTATCAAGCAGAACAGCACAAGGACAATTAGAATGATAACTAAGATGCCTAGATGGATGAGTTATATGGCAACCACTATAAAACCTATCTTTACACCTCAACAATGTGAGATGGTTATTCAAGCTGGTCATAAACAAAAACCTGAAGTAGCACAAGTTGGTATGAACAAACCTGGTGGTGGAGTTGATACTAAAAAAAGAACAACAACTATAGCTTGGATTCCTTTTAAAGAAATGCCTGAAATGTATTCTCAAGTTGAAGCTACTATGCAAGCAACAAATTTAAATCATTTTGGTTTTGAGAATATGAAAATTACAGAACCAGCTCAATTTACAGAATATCCTAAAGGTGGATTTTATGATTGGCACATGGACTTAGATGTTAATGGTACTTTTGAACCACCAGTTAGAAAAATATCAATGACCATTCTATTGTCAGACCACTCTACTTTTAAAGGCGGTGAATTAGAATTTATGGAAAAGAATAAGATACCTAATCTTAAACAGGGTCAAGCTATATTTTTTGCTAGTTTTATCAGACATAGAGTAGCACCTGTTACTAAAGGTATAAGAAGATCATTAGTTATGTGGTTTGGTGGAACACCCTTTAAATGAACAGAGAAACATTATTTCCTACACCAATATATTTTAAAGACTTACCAAATGCTAAAGAGTTAAATAAATATTTATTTAAACATATTAAGGCTTGGAAAAAAGCTGACCCTAAAGGAGAAATTAAAACTAATTCAGGATTTGGTTGGCATAGTAAAACAAATATGAATGAAAAGAAAGAGTTTGAACCTTTAACTTTAGAACTATTTAAAATGGCAGAAGAATGTAATTTAGATTATGGTGTTAAACCAAAAATAGGATTAGGTAATATGTGGTGCAATGTTAATCCAACACATAGTTATAATAAAACACATACACACCCTAACTCATTATGGTCAGGAGTTTATTATATTAAAGTACCTAAGAACTCAGGTAAATTATTTATAGAAGATCCAAGACCAGGACCTAATACGTATATGCCTAGACGATTAGACAACTTACCCAAACAATTATGGAGAGTAGTTGCTTATGATGCTATTGAAGGTAGAATGGTATTTTTTCCTTCATGGTTGCCACATGGTGTAGATATAAATATGAATACAGACAAAGGTGAAAAGAACTGGAGAATATCTGTTTCTTATAATTTTATTCAAACATGAGTTTTGCTAAAAACAAATATCAAGTTATTCGTCAAGCTATACCTAAAGACTTAGCTAATTTTGTTATGAATTATTTTTTGCTGCAACAAGATGCTGTAGCTTATATGTTAAAGAATAATATTATTAATAAACACAATCCTTTAATTGGTAACTGGGAAGATGAGCAAGTACCTAATGCTTATGCTAAATATGCTGACTGGGTAATGGAAACTTTACTACAATACGTTAGACCAATAATGAAACAAAAAACTAAATTAGATTTAATACCAACCTATTCTTATGCTAGGATTTACAACAAAGGTAACATATTAAAAAGACATAAAGATAGACCAAGCTGTGAAATATCTACTACACTTAATTTAGGAGGTAATCATTGGTCAATTTATTTAGACCCCACAGGACAAGATACAGTTATTGATGAATATAAAAACATACATAAACCTAATGCACCTAAGGGTATTAAAGTTGACTTAAAACAAGGAGATATGTTAATATACTCAGGTTGTGAATTAGAACATTGGAGAGAACCTTTTGAGGGAGATTTTTGTGTTCAAGTTTTTCTTCATTACAACCATGCTAATGGAAAGTTTGGAAAAGAAAATTTGTTTGATAAAAGACCAATATTAGGAATACCCAAAAATGGCTAACGTATATAAGAATCAAGGATTTGCTTTAAGCACTACAGATTTAACATCTATATATACTGTACCTACAGGCAGAACTACAATTATTAAAAGTATTCAAATAACAAACGAACATAGTTCAAATAATCTTATTGAAATATCTATAACAGATACTTCTGCTAGTGCTACTTATGAAATTTATCATTCAACTATGGCTGCTGGAACTACAGAAAATGGAGCATTGTCTGCTATTATCATGGAGTCTGGAGACATATTAAAAATACAGGTAGGGGTAGCTGATAAGATTGAAGGAATAATTAGTTTCTTAGAAATATTTGACGAAAAGAGTGCTTAAGTATAGTATAGATATTAACTATTTATGAAATTAGTTAGAATACCTGCTGAACAATTAGACACAGTTTGGTCATTAATTGAAAAAAATATTAAAGATGCTCTAGCTTATTCAGGTAATCTTACAAGTTCAAGTTTCGTCTTAGAGAAGTCAAAAGAAAATAAGTTTCAAGTTTGGGTTCTTTGGGATAAAGATAAGAAGACAACAAGAGAAAAATATTTTGGTGTAGTTGTTACAGAGATCATCAAAAGAGAATTAGGAAAAGTTTGCCACATATATATTATGACAGGCAGACAAAGACACAAATGGCAATTCCTAGTTAAAGACATTGAACAGTTTGCAATAGATGAAGATTGTTTAATGATGGAGTTAATTGCAAGACCAGGTTGGAAAAGAATATTAAACAACTTTGATTACAAGATGACCCATGTAGTATTAGAGAAAAAATTAAATAAGGAGAAAATATGAGTTTTGGAGGAGGATCATCAGGTGGAGGACAACAACAAGTTCAAGCACAAGGCGTTACACCTTACGCACCAGCACAACCAGCATTAAATCAAATTATTTCAGAAGCTGGAAATCTTTATGGTCAAGGAGTACAAGCTAGTGGTTTTGTAGCACCAAGCCAACAAACTCTTACAGGACTTGCACAACAAGAAGCTATGGGAACAGCATCTCAACAACAATTAGCTGCAACACTTGGTGGACAATACTTAAACCCTTTTCTTTCACCATTAATTCAAAAATCTGCTGGAGATATTTATACTAACGTAGCACAACAATTTAGTGGAGCAGGTAGAACACCTGGTTCTCCAATGATGCAAAATCAAGTTACTTCTCAAGTAGCTCAAGCTGCATTACCTTTGGCATTTCAACAATACGATACTGAAAGACAAAGACAGTTAGCTATAGCTTCTCAAGCACCAAGCGTTTTACAAACAGGACAACAATTAGAGCAATTACAAAGACAACAAAATTTAGCACCATTCCAATCATTACAACAATATGCTGGTTTGGTTTCTCCTATTGCTTCAGGGTTTCCAGTAACACAAAGTTCAGGTCAAACACAAACTAGAGCTAACCCACTAACAACTGCTTTAGGTGGTGCGTTACTTGGTTCTTCACTTCCATCTAGTTTTTTAGGTGGTTATGGTGCTTTAGCTGGTGCAGGTGCTGGATTACTTGGAGGATTATTATAATGAAAAAACTAAAAAAAATATATTACGATATGGATATTCACATACAAAAAAATCCATCAAAATTTTTAATAGGTTTATTTATTCTTTTTTGTATTTCAATAATTTTTTAAGGAGAAAACATGAGTTCAGATTCAGGCGGTGATGCAGGATCAAGTTCACAAGAAGCAGCAAATTTTGACGACTATGATACTGGTTCAGTAACAGCAAATTATTCAGGTGGTTCTCCTGCTTATTCAGGTGGTTCAACCTATGATGAAGCTGGAGTAGATTCCTCTACTAACAATAGTTATGGTGGTGGCTCTCCTGCATACTCAGGTGGTGGATCAGATACTGTTAGTGTTTCAGATGTTGTTGGTGGATCAGATATAGATTCTACTTATAATTCTAGTGATGCTTATTTTACACCAACTCAAGCCGAACCTACCTTTGCTGAAAATGTAATTGGTGGAGTAACTGATTATGTTAAAGGTGGAGGATTAATAGGTATGGGTATTAGAGCTGCTCAAGATGTATTTGGAACACCTGAAAATCAATACGCAGGTATTACAGGTGAAGATGGTTATGGAGAGGGTGATTATGTTTCTACTGTTGGAGATTGGGCAGAGTCAAGAGGTTTGACAACAGATTATTCTTCTGAAGATTTAGAAACTCAACAAGTTCTTGACCAACAAGCATTTGATGCAGGATTTAGAAGTCAATCTTTTAATGATCTTTATCAATCAGGAGATACTCAAAACATACAAAATTTAAATCAACCTGAGTCTGATTTGGTAAAACAACTTATTCCTCAAGCTCCTTTTTTAGTAAGTGGTGGTCAAGCACCTCAATCTATGGTAAATGATTACTTTGCTAATCTAGGAGGTCAATCAGGACTTTCAAATGACTTGCAAACAGACTATGATGCGGCTAAAGCTAGTGTAGCACAAACTTTGTCTATAAACCCCTTAGCACAACAGTTTGGTTATTCTACAGCTCCCTATGGAGCTTTAACGGCACAAAACACAGGTACGAACCCTTTTAATATTCCGTATCTACAAACAAGAGGATTAATATAATGGCATCAATATTGGACAGAATGAAATTTTTAGAAACACTTGGGTTAAGAAAAACAAATGACAATCAAGGTTTATTAACTAATCAAAACACTAAAGCTACAGGTGGATTGTTAGGTGGCTTAACAAGTAATCCTAATTTATTAATTGGTGCTGGAATTATTGGTCAAGGTGTTCAAGGTAGAGATCCTTTTGGTTCTGTATTACCTGCTGTAGCACAAACTGCACAAATACAAAAATTATTAACTCCTAAAGATAACAGAACTCCTTTAATGAAAAATTTGATAGCAGCAGGATTTGCACCTGGAACAAAAGAATATCAACAAGCTATGTTAGCTGCCACAGCAAAAACAGAAACAGGAGCAGGAAGTGTTAATTTAGTTTCAAAATCTAATGTTGATAATGCAAAAATATCAGCAGAATATTCAATAAAAGGTTTAGAATTTATTAGAAGAATAAATGAGATAAGTAAAAGAAGTCCTGGTGCTTTTGGTTTAGCTGGTTCTGTTAAAGGTTTTAGTAAAGATGCGGTTACAGAGGTTAGAGGAATTAGTGAGGATGCTATAAATCTTGCAAGAGAGGGATCAGGTATTGAAGCTGGTGCTTTAGGTTTTGTAAATAATAAAGATTATTCAGGAATAAAACCTTTACAAAATGCTTTAAAATTAATTGTTGCAAGATCAAGAAATCCAAACAACAGACTTTTAAAAGATATGTTAATAGATGCAGGATCTGACTCAAATTTAAGAGAATTTGGAGGTGTTCAAAAAGCACAAGAAAAATTACAATTTATTGCAGCAGAACTTACTGATAATGCCATTAGACAATATAGAGCTGCTGGATTAGATGATGCTCAAATTAATGAATTTTTAAACCCTTATAAAGATATATTTAGACAAACAGAAGAAAGTTCAATTCCTACTTCTACTTCTAATGTACCTACTTATGTAATAGATCCTAAAACAAAAAAATTAAAATTGAAAAAATAAAATGGCAGAGATATTTATTGAGGGATTAGGTAATGTTCAAATTCAAGGAGAATCTCCTAATGAAAAAGAAGAAAACGCTATAATAAATGCATTAAAAGAAAAAGAAACTTCTGAAATTCAAACTCCTGAAATTCAAACTCCTGAAATTCAAACACAATCTTTTATTCAAAATACTGCTAATGCTTTTGGAAAAAGAGATACTGCTTTAGCAAGTGGAGGGTTGGCAGGTTTTGCAACAGGTGCAAGATATGGTGGTCAAGCTGGAGCTATGGTTGGTGGAATTCCTGGAGCTATCGTTGGTGGATTAGCTGGTGGTGTCTTAGGTGCTGCTGGAACTGGTCAAGCATACGATATTTTAAATTCTTATATACAAGGTGAAAATTTAAATTTAGACTCAACCTCTAAACAAGCATTAAAAGATATAAAAAGAGAATCTATGTTTTCATTAGCAGCAGCTTCAATTCCTGGTTTAAAACCTATGGTAACAAGACTATTATCAAAAAGAGGAAAAGGTGAATTAGTAAGTAAAGAAGCAGAAGAATTATATAAAGTAGGAAAAAGAATTGGGGTAAATATTTATCCATTAGATATTTCAGGTTCAATAGGACAAGGTTACTCAAAAGTAGTTGGAGTGTTTCCTATTGCTGGATCACCATTAAAAAGAGCAGCAGAAAGAAGGGGTTTACAAATTGAGTCTGTTAAAAATCAAGTTTTAAATGAATTAGCTCCTAATAGTGCTATGTCAGAATTGGGAGTTGATATATTTCAAGCAGCTAAAAATTCTAATAAAGAATTTAGAAATGTTGCTTCAAGTCTTTATAATGTTTTTTATAAAGAATCAGCTAAAATTAACAAACCCTTTATACCATCTGAAAAAATAAAAATAGAAGCATCTTCAATCATTAAAGATTTTTTAAAAGGAAGACCAAAAGAAGTAATTACTAAAACTGTAATGAGAAATGGTAAAAAAACAATTATTAGAATGAAAAAACCTATAAGTCCTGCTTTAAGTGAAAAATATGGAGGGTTTGTGAGGTCATTATCAAGGTTAGAAGATTACATTACACCAAATCAAATAAAACAATTAAAAAAAGATTTAGCAAATTTTTCTTCTCAAGCATCTAAACAAGGTGGTGAGGGTGTTTTAAGATTAACAAAATTATCAGGTGCAGCAGATTCTGCTTTAAGAAATTTTGATAAATATAATTTATCTGCTTTTGGAAAAAATCCTACTATTGGTAAACAAAATTTATCAAAATTAGTAAATGAATTATCAAAAGCTGATGAATTTTTTTCTAATGGTATAAAAGTATTTCAAAGATCTGCTGGTCAAAGATTTACTAAAGCAGATAAAAATATATTTCTTAAAGGTTTTGAAAAACCAGGATCAGTAGAACCTGATGAATTATTCAAATATGTAGTAAAAAGTGGTTCTCCCTCATCTTTAAAAGATTTAAGAATTTTAATTGGAGATAAAAATTTTGCTAGAGTTTCAAGAAAAGTTATTGATAACGCTTTTACAAAAGCGTCTGTTGTAGGAGATAATGGCTTATCATTTAATCCAAATATTGTTGAGGAACAACTAGGTTTAATAGGAAGAAAACAATCTGATGTTTTAAAAAACATAACTCAAGGAACAAATTTAAATCCTCAAAGATTAAAAGATTTATTACTTGTTTCTAAAGCTCATGCAAATATGCCATTACCTGATGTAAGTTCTTTTATACAAAGGAGAGCTATGTTAGGAGGTGTAAAATCTATAGCAGGTGGTGTTGTTATGGGTGCAGGAGCAGTTACCTCACCAACAGCAACAATACCTTTGGTTTATTTAACTAAAAAAGCATCTAAATTTTTTGCTAGTCCTAAAAATGTAGGTCTTGCTATTGAAGCACTTGATATTACTGCTCCAAGATCAATTAGATATATTGCAGGAGATAAACTTTTAAGAGGTCTTATAAAAGATAGTGAGGGTGCTGAAAAAGAAACTTATAGAGAATTTAAAGAATATTACAAAAAAAATAAATTTGATATTTTAGATCAATTAACAGAATTAAATTAAACCATGACATCTCAATCACAAAAAAATTCGCAAGACATTATAAAACTACAAGGCGAATTAAGATTGATACATGAAAAAATAAATACAATAAAAGATAATCACCTTGCACACCTTGATATTAAAGTAAATCATATATATAAAATGTTATGGGTTCTTCTGACAATAAGTCTAGGCGGTCTAACAAACTTAGTAATAAATCTTCTTTCTTAATATCTGAACGACAAAAGAAAACTTCCATTAAAGGAACTGTTGGAGAGTATCATGCTATATCTAAATTAGTAAAAGCTGGTTATTATGTGGCAAAATCAGTAGATCCTGCTTGTCCATTTGATATTGTAATAGTTGATAAAAATGGTAAAATACAACTCTTAGACATTAAGACAATAACTTACCGATATAATATAAAAGGTAAGAAGTTAAAAAACAAAAGAAAAATTTACAGAAGTCCTACCAAAGAACAAAAGAAATTAGGCATAAAATTATTAATGGTTAATTATGAGGATTAAACCTTATGCAAAAGAATATAAAAAAATGTTGTGGCAAACATGAACCATGCTGTTGTAATTCAAAACACAACAAGGGATTAAATAAAGTATATCTAAATAGAATCTTAAAAAAAGAAGTTGAGATTGGTGCTAATGGTACTCAAAAGTATGTAATCAAAGAGGGTAAAAATAAAGGAACTATATTATGAGAAAAAAACAAAAACCTTTAGTCTTAACTAATGAAGTACCAACACCAAGTAACTTTGTTTGGTTTAAAAAAAACATAGTTATTGTTCCTGTAGTAGCAGCTATCATAGCTGGATCATTTACATCTATTAAGTATGTATTAAATTTAACAGATACTATTACAGCTAACCAAGAAACTATCCTTAAGCTAGAAGAAAAAAATACAGCATCTATAGCTGACATCTACGATCTTAAAACAAGACTTGCAGCAGCAGAAGCAACATGGACAATGGCAGAGAATCTGTATCGCCAACTTTCCGAAAATGTAAGGGAAAACTCCTACGAAATTAAAGACCTTTCAAGATAATTTATTATGTGGAAACAAAATTTAATTCTATTTACTATATTTTTTTTGTTTATTCTTATAGCAAATTTACAAGCTAGAAACGAATATCTACAAAACACACATCCTTGTGAAAGAGGTAGCTTTGAACCTTACGCAGAAATGAATCAAAGAGATTATAAATCAGGAATAAGTAATGAGTATCAAGATCAAAGATTAGGTTTTAGATTTCGTATGCCTTTAGGTGCTGTTTGTAGTGATGAATATATTGCTGAACAAGAAAAGAAAGATAAAATAAGAACCCAACTTGAACTTATAAAAGAGTGTAAAAGAATACCTAAAATTAGTCCACCACCTGTAGAGTTTGCAGAATTATTTAATATGTGTAATACATTAGGAGTGGCAGGAATAGTTGCAAAAAAGAAACCAGCAGGAAACCATTGGAATAATTTAAAAATACAATATTTAAAAGATAATCCTGATATTGTAATAATGGAACAGGCAATGCCAAATGAAACTAAATAAAGAAACAACTGTAAGTACGGATCTTAAAACAATCATGGGTATAGTGGCAGCTGTAGCTATGGGTGTGTTTGCTTATACAGAAGTAACATCTAGGTTAACAAGCTTAGAGACATCAAGAGAATTATTCCAAGCTGACTTACTTAAAAAATCAGAACAAAAACCAACAGACCAAGAACAGTTTATGTTGATAGAAGATATATATAAAACTGTAGAGAAGTTAGAAAAAACACAAGAACAGAACATGACTAATAAAGTTAACATAGAATTTTTAAGAGAACAGTTGGAAAAAACTTTAATAGACGTTGAGAACTTAAAAGATAAAGTTAGAAAAAATGGTAATGGAGTACACTAATGATTGAAACTGCAGTTGTTTTATTAATGTTTGTAGGTGCTGAAATTAAAGAGCATAGAATACAACCCTCTATGTCTGAATGTTTAAAAGGTAAACGTCTTGCTAGTCGCTCTGCTTCTGCTCAAACAGATTTTAAATGTATTAAAAGTAAAGTAGAATTAGAAACTAATATTGATGGTAGCTTAAGTATTAAAAGCCTTATATTAACTCCTTAATAATATGAACTATAATCCTTTACCTACTTGCTGTACTATAAGACCAAGTTGGATTGAAGGACTTGGAGTCTTTGCAGTAAAAGAAATTAGACAAGATACAGAGTTAGGTGTATCTCATATTGAATTTGAAAATGAACTATACAGAACTCCATTAGGAGGATTCATTAATCATTCAGATAAACCTAATTGTGTCAGAATAAAGAATGGTAATAAGTGGTTACTTAAAACCACACAAGACATTTTTCCAAATCAAGAATTAACATTAAGTTATGTTCTCTATAAACCTTAATAAAAGGAGTAAAATGCTATGTGTTTTATTAAAAAATTGTGGAAAAAATATATTGAATGGTTATTCAAAGACTTCTATAAATAGACATTATGTGGATTAATTTATTAGGCATGGCAGCCAAGACAGGTGCTAAACTGTATTCTGATAAACAGAAGACTAAAGAAGCTATGTCAACAGCTAGATTACTTCAAGCTGAAAAGATGGCTAGAGGTGAAGTTGAATATAGTGGTAAAATATTAGAAAGCCACAAAGGAGATTTTAAAGATGAATTTGTCCTTGTTTTAATTTCAATCCCTATAGTTTTATTGGCATGGTCTGTGTTTAGTGACGATCCTGAAATACATAAAAAGGTTTCGCTTTTCTTTGATCATTTTAACAATCTACCATTTTGGTTTCAAGCATTATGGGTTTCAGTATGTGGTGCAATCTTTGGAATTAAAGCTACAGACTTAATTAAAAGAAAATAATGTCAGACGCATCAAAGGATATTATACTAGAGTATAAAGATCAGGTAAGACTTCTTAGAGAAGAAGTTGCTGAACTACAAGACGCTGGTAAGACCAAAGATGCTGCTAATAAAAGGTGCTTACAAAAACTTGAATATACAAATGACGATCTATCAAGATCAAACAAAGAATTGCAAGAATTAAAAGATGAGCTTAAAGAACTAAAAACAAAAGAGTAAAAATGAAATTTGCATTGATTATGATAATCTGCTCAATAACTTATAAAGAGTGTACTGACCCACATAAAATGCCACAAGGTTATGATAGTTATAAAGAATGTTTAATAGCAGGATATAAGGAATCAATTAAAAAGATTAAGGAAATAGAAAAGGTTAATAAAAATTTAATTAATATCAAGTTTAGTTGCCAACCCTACAATAGACCCAATGTTTAATATAGTTTGGTTAAAAGATGATGTGTGGAAAATCTTTACAAATGAAGTTTGGAATACTATAAAGGAAGCTGAAGAATATGCTAAAAGAAATAAATTTAAAAAATCAGTTCAATGGAAAGTTGTTGGATATGATAGAAAGTATTATGAATGACACAATTATCTAAACACTTTAGTCTAAAAGAAATGACTAAATCTGCCACAGCATCTAGGTTTAATATTTTAAATGAAATCACAGATCCTCACCAAGATAACTTAAAAGCTCTATGTGAAAACATATTAGAACCTTTAAGAAAATACTATGAATCAAGACCTATAATGATTAGCTCAGGTTATAGATCACCTGCATTATGTGAAAAGTTAGGTAGCTCTAAAACAAGTCAACACACACAAGGTCAGGCAGTAGATTTTGAAATACCAGGTTTTGATAATAAAGAAGTAGCTGCACACATTAAAAACAATTTTGACTTTGACCAACTAATAAGTGAATACTATGAAGATGGTATTCCTGATAGTGGTTGGATTCATGTTAGTTTTAAAACAGATGGTAACAATAGAAAAGAATCTTTAATTAAAGATAAATCAGGTTACAAAGTATGGCAATAGACAAAGCTAAAAGTACAATAAGTGCAAAAGAATACAGAAATTCTTAGGCGTAGTTCTATTATTGAACTGGGGTGATGGTGGGCAAAAAGAAAACTTGGAATAAATCAAAAGTAAAAACAATCAAATGTGGAGAGTGTCATATTTGTAAGAAACCTTTAATGAGTAATGAAGGTGGTTGGATAATTAACGCAGAACATAAATACTTTTGTGAGACCCATAAAGAAGATACTAAGAGTTGCTTTGATGAATACCTAGAAAAGAAAACTATTCCTTTTAATGATTGGTAAATAATAATAGGTGGTAATCAAGGGAGATACTGCTTACAGCATTTAATTACCACCAACTATTAACTAGCCCAAAACTTTTTAGCGTCTTCTAAATAGTCAGGGTCTAAATCATTTCTCCAAAAGAAATGAGTAAAATCAGGTTGAATAAAGTCTTTAACTACTTTAGGATCACTACTGATTTTCATAAGATTTTGTCTAACTTTACATTTTTGAATAAACGAATCAAACCTAGACATCATGCTTTCAGGTTGTAAAGTTTCGCAATTATCCTTATGAAATACTTTAAAGGTATCTTCATTAATATAACAAACATAAACAGGTAGCTTGGTAGCATAATAATAAAAATCAACTTGAGTCTGATTGTATTCAGGTATGCTCTCAGGTAGCTTAGTTGTTAGCCAAGACCTTGTTCCGTCTTTCTTTGGTCTGCCTTTTCTTGGGAACTTACATTTATCCTCAATAACTACATCACCTTTAAAATCACAATAGCCATGAACAGGAATATTAATTCCGTCAAACCATTTAAAGGCTTCTATCTCAGGCTTACACTTTTCATAACCTGGAATAGTTTTGTGAGCTTCATGTCCGTTAAATATCATTCTTTCCACTATGCTAGAGAAATAATTAAAATCTCCTACCTCTTTAGCATGAGGAATTAATGTATTTAATTTATGTCTAACTGGTGTGAACATCATATTCATTCAAGAAATCTTCGTATCTTCTTCCGTAAGACTCTACTATTTTTCTTGCTCTAAATTCGCCACATTCATTTTTAGCTTTTTCATATTTTTGTATTTGCTGAAATGTTACGTTAGCTACTTTACCTACTTGTGATTGTGTTTTTCCGTTTCTTATTCTTTCTAATCTTAATGCTTTACCAAGTTTTTGATAAAACAATTCTTTCTTTTCGTTAAAGTTTACTTGTACTAATTGTTCTTCGTTTACCATTTGCTTCCTTTCATTTTGAGACAAAGATAGATTACTCCCTATTGCAACTTATCAATGTATGACAAGATTTAAGTGCTAACTTTATCTTGTCTTTGTTTTAGATTCATTATCTTTTCTGAAACTTGTGGCAGTTTATGTTTATATGAAAGAAATAATCTTTTATATTTATACATTTTTTCCACCATCTTCTGTTGTTTCATTTCTAGATTTTGGATCTGTTTTGGTTCTGTCATCATTATGTATATCGCTGATCGGTTTAATTTTCGCATTGAGAAACCTTTGACCTGCGATAGTACATTTGGCAGTTTCACTTGGCGATTTTTGATTATGAGCTTTTTCAGTTGCTTCTTCAACTGTAGCTCCGTCAAAAATTTGTTTAAATTCTACGTTCATTTCTATTAGTGTTGTTTTTTCTACTTTAATCATAATAGTTTTCTTCAAGTTTTTTCTTATCAATTTTGTATTTACTAATTAGTTTCATAGACAAACCAAACTTACCTTTTTCTCTACATTTTTTCAATATAGATAATAATTGAAAAGTTTTTTTAGTTTTTAAGCTCAATGTTTCTCCTATATCCATTTATCTTTTTAACCTCATTTCTTTTGGCAAGTTTATTTATTAAAACTGTGATTGAATTTTTTGACCTGTAATTCAATCCATCTGCCATTTCTTGAAAAGTTGGACAATACTTGTTCTTTTTGACATACTTTTTAATAAAGTTCAAGAGGTTTAGCATTACTGGTGTCATGGGTATTTTATTATTCATCTTCTGTTTCCTTTATTTTAAGCATACGATTTAATTCGTTATAGCCATTGACATCATCATAAGTATCTTTTTTATACATAGGGTTTGTTATGCTTCTCCAAATTTTAAGAAATTGCATAAAGCAACCAAATATATTGTTAGGAACTCTTACTTTATGACCATTGTGTGCAGCTAAAATACTTTCTAATATTCCTTTCATAGCAAAAGAGGTTTCATCAAAACTACCATATTGTGCTTGTTTACTTTTTAATAATTGTTCTAATTCTTTAGTTAATTTGCTCATAGTTTCTACGTTATTTGACATCATTTCCTTTTTTATCTTTACAGTAATAAAGAAAAACTTTGTTTCCTTTATATCTAATTGTGCTTTCCTTAGTGCTTAAAACAGCAACTTTTTTAATAGCTTCATTACAAAGCACCTTTGGTGCAGTAACTGAAATTGTGGCTTCAGCTACCGAACCATTAACTAAGTGCATTATAATAACTATTACGTTCATTAAAATGGTGCTTGATCTTTAGACTCAGGTTTAACACCAGGTTCATTTGCATAACCTGATATATTTGGTTTGTCTGATTTATCATTTAACCAACCGATAAGAGCTTTTTTGCCACCTATCTCTACGTTAGTCATGTCACCTGTAAACTTGCCATCATCTCCCTTAAACAGAACTCCTGTCTGAGTAAATAATCTAACAAATTTTGTGTTACCATCTTTAGACGTTCCTTTAGAAGCTAAGATAGTTCCTTTCTTTCCATTATTTAATTGTATGTTACCTGAGAAATCTATTTTTACAGACATCTCATGGGTAACGTCATAGGGAAATAATACCCAATCTTTTGGTTTACCAACTTTTTGCATTCGTTCCTCCGTTTGTTTTTATGTTTTTTTGCTTTTCTTCAAATGACTTTTTAACTGTGTCATTTTCTTGTTCCCAATCTGAATAAAGAGCATTTAACTTTGTTTCAGTTGTTTGCTTGTTTATTTTATCTTTGATTGAAACTTGTGTTTTGCTTTGTCCTTGACTTAGTAAAGCAACTGTTAGCTCATCTGCTGAAGCATATTCTGAACCATGTAGTCCAAATCCTGCTAGACATCTTCCTAAACTAGAACTGGCACAGTTTTCTACTGCACTTGTTTTGTTTATAAATGATGAGTTTCTAAATTCTTCAGCATGACCTGAAGCATAAGGTTGGTCTGCTATGTAAAGAGTGGTTTTAATTATAACTCTTTCAGCATCATGGAAAAGTAACGCTTCATCTATTTTAGATTCAGGAAAATATTTCTTTAAATGCCTGTGTCTCTCTGCAACAGTTGAATATGATTTACCTTTAATGCTTACAGTAGGAACAGTTTTTAACTGTTTAATACATTCAGCATATCGTTCTTTAAAACTTCCTTTAGATGTTTCTTCCCTACTTACTTGTTTTGTCTTCTTTACTTGATCCGTCATTTTTTTCCTTTTCTTTTGTTACTAATATTGCTTTTGTTGGAGCTTCTTCTAACTCTTTTATTTTAGCTACCATTTCCATTACTTTATTTTTTAACTTCTTATTTTCAAATTGCAAATTACTTACTTGATTTTGTAACTTACCATTTATTAATTTATGCTGCTGATTGATTTTCATAGCATGGTCGTAATCTGACATTATTTTTTTCCCTCCATTACTTCTTTTATTGTTAGCTTGTTTACTATTATATCTTGAACAGCTTGACCAACAATTCCACCAAAAACCATTTTCATATTTGGCGGTAGTTTTTTTCTTTGTTCAGGTGTTAAGACGTTGTAATCGTAATACCATTGACATAACAATTTATTGATTTGACTTGGACTAAGGTGTGACTTGTTTCCCCATTCTTTCCCTATTTTTTTAAGCATATTTAGAATCCTTATAGAATAATACAAGCTGTGTCAATAGTATATACATTAAGTTTTTAAATCAGCTATTGGGTACAGTTCTTTAATATCTACTTTGTAAGCTGGTGGTCTGTTAATGTGTCCAAAATTAGTCAGACGTTGTGGCATATCACTTATAAACGGAAACCATCCAATTAAACTAAATTCAAAATTTCCCTCATCAATAACAAGGACATATCTAGCTTTTTTCTCTCCAGGTCTTATTAATAAAAAGTTATAATCTTTTCTTTTTTGCGATCTAATTTCTATTTGATTCTGCATATCTGAATCGGTATATCTTGAGTATTGGTCTGAGTAAGATCCATTAAAATAGGTGTTTGTTGCTTTAGAAAAAGCTAGTTCTGCCGTAGCTCCCATGACTCCTAAAGCTATCGTCTGTTCTACAGTTCCCTTATATCCATAAGAAAAGTTTTTACCCATTTTAAGATTTTCAATAAATCTTCGATTAGCAACTTCTGCTGCCATCTGTACTTCAAAAGGTTCTAATTTAACTTTCATCTTCCTCTTTCTTTGTTAAGTATTTATCTACATTTTGCAACTGTTTTTTCCAAGTTTTAAGACAATAATGATCGGCACAATATAGCTTATTATTTTCCATAATTAATCCCTCCTCAGTACACAGGCAACACTCAACAATTTTAAGCCCAAGCTCCCTAGACCATGTATAGCCATCCATTTACTTATTTAAGTAAATAATTAAAGCTATTACTTCTATTACTATTAATATTTCTATCATATTCCACTTTTCATTTTTCCCTGTTTAATTCTTAATTCTTTTTCTTTCTTGCCTACAATAATGCTTTTAACCATTTCAATAACTAATCTTGCTTGACTTGGATTTGCCATAAAATCGCCAAAGCTAATCTTGTCTTTTACCTCATCTTCAAAAAGCTCATATTCTGCTCTTAATCCCTTTTCTATATTCATAATGTGTATATAACGTAAATTAAATAACTTAAAACCATACAAGCTACAGTTATTTCAAGTATTGTTTCTTTCATATTTTAACAACTTCCTTTCTGCTATTTTTAGCTTGATAGTTTTTGACTCTAATTTTTTTGTTAGTTCCTCTACAAGAAGTCTTAATCTTAAATTGTGATTAATCCCTATCTTCATTTTCTCCTTTTTGCTTTTTCTTCTAAAAAAGAAACCACATGAATTGGTAAAACCGACACTTGTTCAAATGGATTAACATTCTCCATTTCATCAAAAATAGTTTTATCATTTACCTTTTTTGCCTTGCCTTTAAAAATTTTAAAAATATCCCAACTTTTTATTTTCATGCTAGACCCCTTATATTATTATTATTGTTAATATTGATACTAAAAAAATTGCCACAATAATAGCAACTCTTTTAGTGTGTTTTCTGTGTATTGCTTTTCCGTATATTATCATTTTTCTTCTCCTAGTATAACCCAAGCCCAAAAGCCAAAAATTATGACTAATGGGATCGTTTCAATTATTGAGTGTAATAACATTATGCTAATGTCCTCCCATAGGATCAGTTGAATATTTCGCTTGTCCATCCCATTTGTAAGCATAAGCAAAAGATGAAATTTTAACGCTATTATTACTACTAGCGTATTTCATTAATGTATTACCAAAACCACCTTTTGAATCACTTGTCCAATGGTTGCCAACTTCATCACTTGGAGTTGCTTTGTCATGTATTCCATCACTTTCCAAAGAAGTACCAAGTCCAACAATTTTGATTTTTCTTTTGCCTAAAATACTCTTGACTCTGAAATAATCAACTTGTGTTTGGTCATAACCCCAAGAACAATATAAAACATCACCAACTTTTAAAGTGTGTGGTTTTGTTCTTTCTTCTTTGTATTTGTTTTTAGATTCTAATCTTGAAGTATTGTTTTCAATAGTTTCAAGACATTGTTTGTTAAATTGTTCCATGTCTTTAAATCTATAAAACCATTTAGAATTGAAAGATTTATCTGTGAAACATTTACCAACAATCCAAATTTTACCTTTTATTTCTTTCTCACTTAAAAAGAACTGTAGGTTGTTTTGGTTGTCAAACTTAACCTCTTTATAACTAGAGTCTAAGTATCTTTTATTGTGTATTTCTTTTAGTTTTTCTTGGTTCATTGTTTTCCCTTTGTTTATGTTTACTTGATTCGCTTGCATGGTTAACTTGTACACTACTTGTATTGTATATGTCAACCCCTTAAATACAGCTTGTGATTACCCAAAATTTGCCATATAGGGTTTAGCAGGGATATGACAAAAAAGGGATTTACAATAGTACCTAATCAAATCATTTGGGATGATGATTTATGTAATGATAGTAAGCAGCTATTTACTTACATAAGATCCTTATCCGAAAAATATAGAACTTTAAGAAACAGCACTTTAAAAGCTAAATTAAACATATCTGTAAATACACTACAAAAGTGTAAAAAAGAGCTAGTTAAAAATGGCTATCTAATTGTCCACAGAAGAACCTCCGCTAATCTCTATGAGCTTAAAGTTCCTAAGAAATCTGTCTTACCCCTGTCAAATGGTGGGTATGTGACTAACCAAAATTTGGGTAGTATTAAGAAGGATAAGACTAACTCTTATAATACTAATAAGGGATTTAAAAGGTTTAAGAAATTTGATGAATAAGTTAAATTCAACTCCCCCTGCCTTTACTTATACTTTTAAAGGTAAACCATTACAAAGAACAAGATTCAACAATTATACTCAAGCAGAAAAGATTGAACTCATTGAACAGTTATGGAATGAATATAAAGCTGGAATTTTAAAGCCACAAATTCTAACCAACATTGTTTTAGATAATTTATTTCCAGCATATACTGCACAGCTTATTTTAAATGATATGATGGAAAAGGGAGTCTTAAAAATTAACCCATTTAATCACACAACCAAACCTATTTTTAAGAAGAAAGGTCTTTTTGATTGGTAAATCTATATCTTGTGTGTTATAGGAATTTATACACTATAATCCCTTTATAGGTATATTTTGTAGCTACAACGCTGAGAGTGGTTCTTATTCCCTTTCTAACTGCTCTCAGCAACTATCTATGACAGTTTAAAGGGTATGTTTAAGAAGATTTAATATGGCTGGACGTCCTAGAAAATTAACGAAGAAATTAAGCGATTTAATTATTGATTGCTTAAGTGATGGCTTAACTATTCGCCAGGTATTTGAAAAGCCTGAAATAGATTACACCTGGACATCATTTAGAAAAGAATTAGTTGCAGATTCAGATTTAATGGATCGTTATCAGAAAGCAAAAGAGTTAGCCATAGATTTAGAACTTAGTAATTTAAAAGATAAAAGGTTAGAATTAGAATCAAAGATTGAGTCAGGAGACATTGACGGCAAAGCTGGACAGAATTTAGTGAACCTTTACAAGATAATAGTTGCATCAAGTCAATGGAATGCTTCTAAACTGTCAGCTAAAAGGTATGGAAAAGCTGCAGAGCTTACAATTAAAGGCGATAAAGACCAACCTTTGTCAATTTCTTGGGCAGACAAATAGATTAATAAGTCAATGTTTATGTAGAGAGTGTGTATTTCTTGCACACAAAAAATACATTTATTATATATGAGTGGCAAAAATATCACAAAATGCAAAAGGTTTGATAACTTTCTATTATCGGAAGTTTACTATTGATAACAATTAATTATCGTTAGTAATAATTTGTGGTTAATTGAATAAAAAACACAACATGTAGGGGGTTCTTTAAACCGATACCCCATTTTTAGGTTGGTCTGTTGAATAAATATTGATACAAGGTATAAACAAACAAAATGGATAATCTCTTATTAAAAACAATGATCCTTATAATGGAGGATAAAGTTACTGGGAAACCAGTTGTTGTTTCTAGTTTTCATGGCTTTGAAACAGATGAAGAAGCTCAAGACTTTTCTAACTACTTAAAAGAAACTGTGTTAGAAGAAATGGTTTATGAAAATCCAAAACAAACTTTGCACTAGGGGGGTTTTGTTTTAAAATGAAACAAATTGTAATTCCTTATTCACCAAGAGAAATCCAAAAATTTTTGCACAAAAAATGTGATGTGAACCGATTCAATGTAATCATAGTTCACAGGAGAGGTGGTAAAACTGTTTTTGCTATAAACCATTTAATAAAATCTGCTTTGCTAAACAAACTTCCTTATCCAAGATATGCCTTTATTTCGCCTTACAGGCTTCAAGGTAAAAGTACAGCATGGGATTACATGAAACAATTTTCTGCTGCTATTCCTGGCGTTAAATTTAATGAGTCAGAATTAAGAGTAGATTTTTCCGTCAACAATTCAAGAATACAAATTATCGGAGCAGAGAATAGTTCGGCAATTAGAGGACAATACTTTGATGGAATTATTGTAGATGAAACGCAAAATATTTCGCCTGATTTATTTGATACTATTTTAAGACCCTGTCTGTCAGATAGAAAAGGATTCGCTATTTTTATAGGTACGCCAATGGGAAGAAATTGGTTCTTTGATTTACATGAAAAATCCAAAGCTAATAAAGATTGGTTTACTGCTGTGTTTAAAGCTAGTGAAACAGGGATCATAGCAAAGGAAGAATTAGAAGCTGCCAAACATACTATGTCGCCTGATTCTTATGCTCAAGAATTTGAATGCTCATTTCAAGCTGGTGTTACTGGATCTTATTATGGTGGCGTTATGGAAGAATTAGAAAAGAAAGAAAGAATAAAAAATTTTGAAATTGACCTAGATTTGCCTGTGGAAACATGGTGGGATTTAGGAATGAATGACTCAACTGTAATTACCTTTGCTCAAAGGAGAAAAGATGAGATAAGGATTATTGATTGCTATGAAAACTCAAGTGAAGGACTAGAGCATTATGCTAATGTCTTAGATGAAAAACCTTATACTTACGATAAACATATTGCACCCCATGATATAAGGGTTAGAGAGATTGGAACTAACAAATCAAGATGGGAAACTGCAAAAGAACTAGGTATAGAATTTGAGGTTGCACCAAAATTAAGTATTGAAGATGGGATTGAGCAAACAAGAAGATTATTGCCAAAATGCTATTTCCATAAAAGTAATTGCAAAACGCTTGTAGAAGCGTTAAAAAGCTATAGTAAAAGATGGGATAGTAAAAATAACTGTTTCAGAAACAAACCTACTCATAATTGGGCTTCGCATTTTTGTGATAGTATTCGTTACGGAGCTGTGGTAGAGCCAATAGAAAGAAGTGATTGGAAAAAACCAATAAAGATTAATACGAATTACATAGTATAATATGGCAAAGAAAAAAAACATTGAATTTTCAAATCCAATTTTAAGAGCAATTCTTTCTAATCAAATACAGAACGCTGTAGGATTTTTAGGTGGAGAGTTATCTGAATCAAGAAGAAAATCCTTAGAGTATTATTTAGGAGATAGATTAGGAACTGAAATTGACGGAAGATCACAAGTAGTCTCTACAGATGTAGCAGACACTATTGAGTCTATGCTTCCAGGTTTATTAAAAGTTTTCACAGCAAGTGATAAGGTCGTAAGTTGCGAACCTGTAACTGGTGAAGATGTTGGTATTGCCGAACAAGCGACAGCATATTTAAATCATGTTTTCTACAAAGACAATCCAGGTTTCAAATTATTATATAATTTTTTTAAAGATGCTCTAATTGAAAAAAATGGTTTCTTAAAAGTTTATTGGGATGACTCTGAAAAAGCAGAACATGAAACTTATAAAAATTTAACACTAGCCGAAAAGGAAGCTCTACTAGATACTAAAGATGATATTGAACTTGTAGAAGAAGAAGAAATTGAAGACACAGTAGCAGCAGAACAAATTGAATTAGCAAAAGATCAAGCAGAGTTACAAGGTTTAGATATTTCTCAAGTTAATTTTCCTGATCCTGTTTTATATAATTGTAAAATTAAAAGAATTTCAAAAACAGGTAAAGTAAAAATTGAGTCTATACCACCTGAAGAATTTTTAATTAATCGTACAGCAAAGACGATTGATGATGCAGACTTTGTTTCTCATAAAGTTTTAATGACAAGATCAGATATAGTTCAAATGGGTTTTCCTCAAGAAGAAGTTGATGAGTTACCTAGAACTGAAAATGATATTTTTAATACCGAACAAGATATAAGAAATCAAAATGTTAGTAATTTTCAAACTAATGTTGCAACAGATAGTTCAACAGAAAAAGTTTTAATTTATGAATCATATATTAAATATGATTATGATGAAGATGGTATAGCAGAATTAAGAAAAGTTATATCAGCAGGTGATGATGGATTTAAAGTTTTATCTAACGAACCCTGTGATGGAGTTCCTTTTGTTTCAGTAACACCTATTCCAATGCCACATAGATTTTATGGCAGATCAATTTCAGAATTAGTAGAAGATATTCAATTAATGAAATCTACTGTTATGAGACAGTTGTTAGATAATATGTATTTAACAAATAATAATAGAGTGGCCATAATGGATGGAATGGTTAATATGGATGACTTATTAACGACTAGACCTGGAGGTGTTGTAAGAACTAAACAACCACCTAACCAAGTTATGCAACCATTACAAGCTCAACCTATTTCTCAACAAGCATTTCCATTATTATCTTATTTAGATTCTGTCAGAGAAGTAAGAAGTGGAGTTTCAAAACAAGCACAAGGTTTAGATCCAAATACATTAAACGCAAAAACTGCTACAGGCGTAAATGCTTTAATGACTCAAACTCAAATGAGATCAGAATTAGTAGCAAGAGTATTTGCCGAAACTGGTGTTAAAGATTTATTTAATAAAATTTTTGAGCTTATGGTTAAGTATCAAGACAAAGAACAAATTATTAAACTTAACAATAGATATATTCCAATCAAACCAACTGAATGGAAAGACAAATTTAATATTACTGTAACTGTTGGTTTAGGTAGTGGCTCTACAGAACAACAACAAGTTATGTTAAATGGTATTTTAGAAAGACAATTACAGGCGTTCCAACTTCAAGGTGGAAAAGAAATGCCAATGGTTAATCTTAAAAATATATATAATACATTATCTAAGATAGTAGAAAACTCAGGACTTAAAAATGTTGACGCATACTTTGTCAATCCTGATGTAGGTAAACAAATGATGGCTCCACCTGCTCCACCACCTTTAACTCCTATTGAAAAAATTGAATTTACTAGGATTGCTAGTGAAGAAAAAAGAAAAATTGCTGATCTTGAATTACAATACAAAGAATTAGATCAAAGAAATAAAGAAATGATGTTAGATTTTGAAGCTAAGATAAAAGATATTAGTTTAAAATATAATACTCAGCTAGATACTGCAAAAATTAAAGCAGATGCTGATTTAGATAAAGTAATGTTAGCTGGTGGAAGTAAAATGCTTGAACAGGCACAAAAATCTGCTAGTATACTGGGTAAACAAGTACAAGGATTAAATGGAAACGAAAGACCAGGCACAGAGGTCGTTGGAAATCAACAGATCAAGCCAGGCGAAACAGATTCTAGAGGATAAACTTTTTCAAGAGTCTATTTCTACTCTTAAAAAAATTTATTCTGAAGCACTTTTAGAAAAAACAGGTGCTAAAGAGAGTGATACAAGGGAAAAACTTTGGATCGCTTATAATGTTGTTGGTAAAGTTGAACAACATTTACAAAGTATTCTTGAGACAGGAAAATTAGCTGAAAAGCAATTAGATGTTTTCCGACAATCTCAAAAAGAACAAAAATTCTAACCACAAGTTAGAATAAGCCAACCTAATATCTAGGAGCTTAAACTCAAACAGGAGACTAAATGTCAAATGAAAACCCACTGCTTAAAAATGAAGCGGTAACAAGTGCGGCAAAATCCATTGAGGGATTACTAGACCCTAAAACGGCAACTATCAAACCTCAAAAGGAAGCAGCACCAGTTGAACCAAAAGAACCTGAAGAAGCGAAAGCAACTGAAGATACTCAAGAGGTAAAACAAAAACCTGAAGATAATCTTGAAGATAAAGTTCAAGAATCTATAGATGAAGAAGACGTATCAGAAGAAAATGCTATTGAAGAACAAACAACCGATTACCACCAAGTAAAAATTAATGGTGAAGTGATTGAAGTTGACCTTGAAGAATTAAAAGCAGGTTATCAGAAAGATGCAGATTACAGACGAAAAACAGAAGAAGTAGCTCAAGAGAAAAGAGATATTTTAACTGAAAAAGATCGTCTAGCAAAACAATACACAACTAAGCTAGAAGATTTAAATTCGCTTACGTTGACTTTGAATGCAGAAGTGAACAACGACCTAAATGCAAAAGAATTAGATGCACTTTGGGAAGAAGATCCAACTGAAGCAGCTAGGATAGATCGTAAAATTAGAAGACGGAGAGAAACACTTTCTCAAGCTCAGACAAAATTACGAAATCATCAACAAGCTCAGTTTCAGGAAGTCTTAAAGGAAGAACAAAAAAAGGTAGCTGTAAAGTTTCCTGATTTGTCTGATCCTGTAAAAGGAAATTCTTTAAGAACAAACATGGTAAATTATTTACTTAAAAAAGGTTTCTCTAATAGAGACGTTTCTGAAGTTTATGATTCAAGAATGTTTGATGTGATCGTTGATGGAATGAAATTTCAAGATAACAAAAGGTTGAAACCAACCTTAGTTAACAAGAGAGAGAAGCCATCAAGAGTTGTAAGATCAGGCGTTAAGGCAACAAAAGCAGATGAGAATAGTCAAGCAAGGTTGGGTAAAATTAAGACGCTTAAGAAATCAGGAAGCACTAAAGACGCAACCGATTTGTTATTGCGTTATTTATAAACTAATAACCTAACGGAGAAAATAACATGGCAACATACGCAACATATACAACAGTTGGTATAAGAGAAGACTTAGCTGATATTATTTACAATATATCACCTACAGAAACTCCTTTTATGTCAGGCGTTGGTAAAACAAAAGCGACAAACACACTACACCAATGGCAAACAGATGCTTTATCTGCAGTAGCAGCAAATGCTCAAGCCGAAGGTGCAACAATAACGTACCCTACAATTGACCCAACAGTTAAATTAGGAAACTACACTCAGATCAGTTCTAAGTCTGTTCAGTTATCAGGAACAAACGAAGCAACTGTAGCTGCTGGTAGAAATTCTGAATTAGCTTATCAAGTAGCAAAATCTGCAAAAGAATTAAAAAGAGATATGGAAACTGCTCTTTTATCTAACGTAGCTGCTGCAGCTGGTAATTCTGGTGCTCCAACAAGAAAATTAGGTGGAGTTCAAACATGGATTTCAACTAACGTATCTGCTGGTGCAGGTGGATCAGGTGCTGGTGGCGGTGCTATCAGAACTGATGGAACACAAAGAGCTTTCACAGAAACTCTTTTAAAAGATGTTCTAGTTGATTGTTTCAATTCAGGTGGAAACCCAAATATGATAATGGTAAATGCTTTTAACAAACAAGCACTATCAGGATTTACTGGTGGATCTACTAGATTTGATGCAGCTGAAGATAGAAGATTAATAACTTCTATTGATGTTTATGAATCAGATTTCGGAACTATGCAAGTAGCTCCCAATAGATTCATTAGAGGTGCTAATGGAACTGCTGCTAAAATAGGACAAGACGCTCTAGTATTAGAGATGGATATGTTCTCAGTATCTTTCTTAAGAGACTTCTCTCTACAGAATCCTGCTCAAACTGCTGATGCAGATCAGAGATTCATGGTAGTTGAGTACACTCTTGAGTCAAGAAACGAAGCTGCAAGTGGATTGGTTACAGATTTAACTACTTCATAAGCAATATAATTGTGTTGGAGGTGTAATCTTAAAAAAAACTACACCTCCTCACTTAATCAAGTTGAAGTCTTAATAAGATTATAGACGGAACGACAAAACAAAGGAAAAAAAATGAGAACATTAAACGATTACTTTTTAACAGCTGAAATTGAAGATGTTAGTACAGCTTCATCTACATTTGTAGCAATACCTGATGGTGGAAAAGTTATAAAAATTATAACTGCTCTACAAGGTGCGATAACAAGTGTAAATGCTGGACTTACTTTTGAAATTGGTGGAACTGTTATGACAGGTTCAGGAATTACAATTGCTCACTCAGGTTCAGCTGCTGGTACTGTAGATTCATCTGCTCCGACTGCTTTAAACGTAGTTTCAGAAGATGGTACTATTGAAATGATAACTAATGGTGCTTCTACTGGAACTAAGAAGGTTCTTGTAACATTTGTTATAAGAAGATAATAATTAATTGGGGGTTCATGCCTAGCGGAAGTTCCCCCATAAATAAACAAGGAGAAAAAAATGAGTTTTAATTACGGACTAAGACCTACGACACAACAAGGAAAAACAAGTGGAGGAACAAGCGCACAATCTGCTGCTTTTGGATCACAAACTCAATATGTAAGAATAGCAGCTACTGCTGATGTTTATATTTTATTTGGAATAAACCCAACTGCTGTAGCTACCGCTGGTTCTTCAACAATCTTTATACCTGCTGATCAACCTGAAATTTTTAAAGTTACTCCAGGTGAAAAAGTTGCTTATATTGGAACTGCTGAAATTTCTATTACTGAACTAAGTGGCTAATGGCTAAAAAAAAAGGCTTATATGGTGTAAGTGTTTATGTTAAAAACAAACCAAGAAAAAGACCTAGTCGTCATGCTAAAAGTTTTAATAAAAGAACAACAAGTAGAAAAAAAAATAAAGGTCAAGGATGAAGGATATTGTTAAGGACGGATTACAAACAACTACTTATAATTTAGACGAAAAAGAAGAAAAAGTAATTGTTAAAGAAGAAACAAATATTGATTCACATTTAAAACATAATAAGGAATTATTAAATTTTAATGATGGGTACTCTAAATCAAGAGATTTAAAAAGAGTGGCTTCAATTCCTTTGGGAGCTTTACAAGTTTGGGCTTCAGAATTTGATCCTTCTACAAAAGGTAATTGGTGGAAGTTACCAAAAGAAACACAAAGTAAAATACTTAAACTTAAACTAAATAGTAGTGAGTTTAAATATTTTAGAACATCACAAGGAAAAATTTAATGGCTTTAGCAAATTATTCAGAATTACAATCATCTTTAGCTAATTGGTTAAACCGATCAGATTTAACAACTGAGATAGCTAATGATTTTATAGTTCTTGCTGAAAAAGATTTTAATTCTAAGTTAAGAATTAGAAAACAAATAGCACAATCTACTTTAACTCTTACATCAGGCACAGAGACTACTGATTTACCATCTGATTTCTTACAAGTTAGAGATTTTTATATTCTTTCAGGTAGTCAAAAATATGCTATGACTTATATGACTCCACCACAAATGGATCAAATAAGAGGAACTAATACAAGTGGTATGCCAAAAGTTTATACTATACTTGGAGATACATTTAGATTTTCACCTAGTCCTGATTCCAATTATTCTGCCGTACTTAATTATTACCAACAATTTTCCGCTTTATCAGATTCTAATACAACTAATTATATTTTAACAAATCATCCATCTATTTATTTATATGGTTCATTGTATCATGCTTCTAATTTCTTAGGTGGAATAGACCCTCAAAGAGTACAACAATGGCAACAATTATATACTACTGCTTTAGAAAGATTAGAAAGAAATGACAGAGAAGATCAGTTTAGTGGTTCTCCTTTACAAATAAGGGGAGACGTTACAGTTCAAGCTGCTTTTTCTGAAAACTATCTTCCAACAAATAATAATAACGGATAATTATTAATGATAAATAAAAAACAAAAACAAATGTTAAAAAAACATTCTTCTCATCATACAAAAAAACACATGAACCAAATGGTTAAAGATATGATGTCAGGAGTTAGTTTTACTAAAGCACATAAAAAAGCATTAAAAAAAGTAGGAGTATAGATGCAAGTACCTTTTGGAGAATGGCTTCCTGATTTTCCTCCTCATTTAAATCCAGGATCTAATACTGCCACAAACGTTTATTACGCTGCAAATTCTTATAAACCTTTTCCATCATTAGTAACCTATTCATCAAATAATTTAGGTGCTGATTCTAAAGGAGCTGGTTCTTTTAGATCAACAGCAAATGTAAGTTTTAACTTTGCTGCAACACAAACAGATATTTTTCAATTAACTGCTGGTGAGTTTACTTCAAGAAAAGCAAGTTTAACTGGTACTGCTACAGATTTTTTTACCTTTACTCAATTTGGAGATTATTTAATTGTAAGTAATGGTGTTGATACACCTCAATATTATTTAATGGGTACGTCAACTAATTTTGCTAACTTGTCTGCTATTAAAACTTCAGGTACTGTGCCAACATTTAGAACCTCAGGAGTTATTAGAGATTTTTTAGTAACTGGTAATCAAACATCAAACAGAAACAGAGTTCAATGGTGTGGAATTAACGATATAACAACTTGGGAATTTGGAACTAAACAAGCAGACTTTCAAGACTTACCAGGTTCAGGCGGACAAATTGTAGCTATAACTTCAGGTGAGTATGGTTATGTATTTAGACAAAACGAAATAGTTAGAATGGATTATGTGGGTGGTTCAACAGTATTTAGATTTTCTGTAATTTCACCTAATAGAGGTGCAGTTTATGGAAAGACAGTTTGCCAAGATAATAGGAGAGCTTTCTTTTATTCTGATGATGGTTTTTTTGAAATTAATGGCGATCAAGTAAAACCTATTGGTGCAGAAAAAGTAAATAGATTTTTTGATATAGATTTAAATAAAGCATTTACAGATAGAATTGTAGCTGCTGTTGACCCATTTAATCAATTAGCAATATGGTTATATCCTGGTGCTTCTAATACAGGTAACACCACAGGTATTTGTGATAAAGCTATTATTTACAATTATGTAACTGAAAAATGGTCATTAGCTTTTGTTAATGCTTCTACTATTTTTACTCAATTCGTTGGTGCTTATACTGTGGAACAAATGGATTTAATTTCAGAAAACTTAGAAAATATTAATATTTCTTTAGATACTCCTTTTTGGAGTGGTGGACAATTATATTTAGGTGCTATAAATTCAGATTATAAAGCAGCTATATTTTCAGGTGATCCTGGAGAAGTAGAATTACAAACTACAGAATTAGAGTTGTTTCCAGGTTTAAGAAGTGATATTACAGAAGTGAGACCGATTGTTGACGCACAAGCCTCTGTTGCAATTACAACAAGAGAAAGATTAGCAGATAATCCTGTAACATCTTCTTACAGTTCTATGGTTACAAGTGGTAATGTTCCAGTAAGAAGTTCAGGAAGATATATTAGAGCTAATGTTAAAATTGATGCTGGTACAGTTTGGGATCATGCACAAGGTGTAGATTTTACTGCATCAAGAGCAGGTGGAAGATGACCGATAAAACTGATACAGATAACGTAAGATATAGTTTAGATACGCAAGAATTTTTTCAAAGACAAGTAGAAGAAGCTGTTAATGTATTGGTTAATGAAAAAAATGTAGAAAATAACAAAGCATTTGCTTGGTTTATAGGAGATTAAATGGCAACAAATATAAAAGATTATTCAACAACACAAGCTAGTAACACTTCATTAAATACTATTTCTGTTGCTGAAGGTATGCTTCCTTCAAATTTAAATAATGCCATTAGAGCATTAATGAAAAATACTAGAGACTGGTTTAATGATGCACAATGGATTGAATACGGAGATGGTAGTGGTGCTTATACTTCTGCTTATGTATCAGGAACTGCTTTTACAATTAATGGTGCAAACGTAACTTCAGTTTATCATGCAGGTCGTAGAATTAAAGTTATAGCTTCTACTCCTGGAACAATTTATGGAACAATAAGTTCTTCTTCTTTTTCTACAAACACAACAGTTAACATAACTTGGGATAGCGGTTCATTATCTAATGAAGCTATTACAAATATTTTTATAGGTATTTTATCTAAAACAAATAACTCTTTACCAACTGAATTAATTTCAAATGCACAAGTTGCAACTGACGCAAATATTGACGCTACTAAATTAGGAACAGGTGTAATTACTAATACAGAATTTAATTATTTAAATGGAGTCTCATCTGCAATACAAACACAATTTGATGCTAAACAAGCTACTATAACTGGTGGTGCAACTACAATCGCTACTGACAACTTAACTGTAAATAGAGCTTTAGCATCTGATGGTTCAGGTAAAGTAGCTGTTTCAGATGTTACTGCAACTGAACTTGGTTATTTAGATACAGTATCTTCAAACATTCAAACTCAATTAAATGCTAAACAACCTTTAGATGCTGACTTAACTGCTATTGCTGCTTTATCTCCTACAGATAATAATGTTATAGTTGGTAATGGATCAGCTTGGGTAGCAGAATCAGGTTCTACTGCAAGAACATCTTTAGGATTAGGAACTATTTCAACTCAAGCATCTTCTAACGTTAGTATATCAGGTGGTACAGTTACAGGATTAGGTGAACCATCCGCAAACTCAGACGCATCAACTAAAAGTTATGTTGACCAAGCTGTTGCTGGACTTAGAACAAGAATTATTGCAGAAGCTGCAACTACAGGAAATATTAATTTATCAAATGCTCTAGAAGCTGGTGATGCTATTGATGGCGTTACACTTGTTGAAGGTGATAGAGTTTTAGTTAAAGATCAAACAGATACCACAGCTAATGGATTATATCTTGCGGTAGCAGGCGGTGCTGGTGCTGCATCAAGAGATCCTCAATACGATACTATTGCAGAACTATCAGGACAAATGATTGTTGTTAATCAAGGATCAGTAAATGATAATAAAATATTTTTATGTACAACAGATAGTGATGGATCATTAGGATCAACTGCAATTACTTATACTGTAATAACTCCATCCAATTCAGGAACAGTAACTTCTATAACTGCTGGTACAAATTTATCAGGAGGTACAATTACTTCTTCAGGAACAATTAATTTAGCAGATGCTTCTACATCTGTAAAAGGTGCTGCATCATTTAGTTCAGCTAACTTTGCTGCTAGTTCAGGTGTAATAACAATTAAAGATTTAGGAGTTGCGGCAGCAGAAATTCAAGCTGACGCAGTAATTACTGATAAAATTTTAAACTCAAATGTTACAACTGCAAAAATAGCAGATTTAAATGTTACTGAAGGAAAAATTGCTGATAATGCAATAACTTTAGCTAAGATGGCTAGTGGAACAGATGGAAATATTATTAGTTATGATACAAGTGGTAATCCAGTTGCAGTAGCAACAGGAAGTTCAGGACAAGTTTTAACTTCATCTGGAGCTGGAGCAGTTCCTACATTTTCTGACGCAGCAGGTGGTGGTACTGATTGGCAAACAGTTAAGACTTCAGGTTTTACAGCAGTAGCTGGAGAGGGATATTTTTGTAATACAACATCAGCGGCTTTCACAGCAACATTACCAGCAGGTACTTTAGGTGATGAAGTTTCATTAGTAGATTACGCAGGCACATTTGATACAAACAATTTAACAGTAGCACCAAATGGCTCAGAAAAAATACAAGGAGTAGCCGCAAGTTTAACTGTTTCAATAGAGAGAGCTGGCTTAACTTTAGTTTATACTGATGCTACACAAGGTTGGCTACTAAAGGATAAATAATCCAATGGCTACTTTTAAAGGTATAAAAGGTTTCACAGTTCAAAATCTTGCTTCAGACCCTACGACTGCAAGTTCAGTTGGACAAATATATTATAACTCTACAAGTAATGCTTTTAAATATGGAGTACCTGGAGTTGGAGCATGGTCTAGTGGTGGAAATTTAAACTCTGGTAGATATGATTTAAGGGGAACAGGTATTCAAACTGCAGCATTAGCTATTGGAGGATATATTCCAGGAGGTGGAAACAATGTTGGAGTAGTTGAATCTTATAATGGAACTTCATGGAGTGAGGTAGCTGATATAACAGCAAGAAAACTAGCAGGTACTGCAGGTACTCAAACAGCAGCTTTAGCTTTTGGAGGAACAGGTGCTACTGGCATAGTGGCAATAACAGAATCTTGGGATGGATCAGCATGGACAGAAGTTACAGATTTAACTACAGCAAGACAATCTACAACAGGTTTTGGATTACAACCAGCTGCTATAAATGCTGGTGGATATAATGGTTCGGCTGCTGTAGCTATTGTTGAATTATGGAATGGTTCTTCATGGTCAGAAGTTGCAGATTTAAATACAGCAAGATATTATCATACTTCATTTGGTGTTTCTACTGCTGGTTTAGTTGCAGGAGGTCAAGTTCCAAGTCCAAGTGCAATTGTAGAATCTTGGAATGGCACATCATGGACAGAGGTTAATGATTTAAATACAGCTAGAACAGGATCAGGTGGTGCTGGTACACAATCTAGTGGAATGGTTTTTGCTAACAACCCTCCTGCAGTAATTACTGAACAATGGGATGGAACATCTTGGACTGAAGTTGCTGACTTAGCAACAACAAGAGCTATTTTAGGTTCAGCAGGAGCAAGTGGTTCTTCAGCTTTAGCATTTGGTGGATATACAGGTACTGCTGTTTCAGCCACCACAGAAGAATGGACACAGCCAGACGTAGCAATAAAAACAATTACAACAAGTTAAAAATAAGTTATAACAAAAAAAAGGAGAAAACTATGGCATACAAATATATAACAGCAGACAACTGGGGTAAAGACTTTTTCACTCATGAGGAGAGAACAAGATTTCACCTAGAAGGTCAACCTGGAAATGTTTGGGTTATAGGCGATAATCATTATGGAGACGCATGGATAACAAAAGTATCAGGTGTTTCTAAAACTAAAGAACAAGCACAAGTTATTGTTGATGCAGAAATTGCAAAAGCACAAGCTGCTTGGGATTTAGAATCAGATGATTATAAAGCTTTACACTCAAGACCAACAGATATTACATTACCATAGTAAGTCTATATGACAGCTTATAAAACTATAAAAGGATTTACTGTCCAAAGTTTAGCTACTGATCCTGTTCCTAGTGCTGCAGGTGCATGGTCTAGCGGTGGAAATTTAAATACAGCTAGATATGCTTTAGAGGGTGCTGGTACACAAACAGCAGGGTTAGCATTTGGTGGAGATAGTGGTAGTTATACTGGAATAACAGAATCTTATAACGGAAGTTCTTGGTCAGAAGTTGCAGACTTAAATACAACAAGAGCTTTTTTTGGTTCTTGTGGTTTACAAACTGCCGCATTAGCATTTGGTGGTGCTCCAGGTACTACTGCTAATACAGAATTATGGAATGGTAGTGGTTGGACAGAAGTAAATAATCTAAATACAGCTAGAAGACAAAATGCTGGTTTAGGAATTTCAACTGCCGCATTATCAATAGGGGGATTTGGCACAGTATTGTTAGGAGTTAATGAATCTTGGGATGGAACATCTTGGACAGAATTAGCAGATTTAAATACTGCTAGAAATGGTGCAACAGGAATTGGAACACAACCTGCAGGATTACTATTTGGAGGAGATAATGGCTCTGGTAAAGTAGCACTTACTGAAACATGGAATGGTTCTGCATGGACAGAAGTTAATGATTTAAATACTGTAGTTCAATTTGCAGGTGGAGCAGGAACTACAACAGCAGGTTTAGCTTTTGGTGGTACTACTGGTTCTGATACAGCAAAAACTGAATCTTGGAATGGTACTTCATGGACAGAAGTAAATGATTTGGCAACAGCAAGAAGAAGTTTAGCAGGTACTGGAACACAAAATTTAGCTTTAGCGGCAGGTGGTGGTTATCCAGTAAAAAATGTAACAGAAGAATGGACAGATTATTCAGGCGACTCTACACTTACATTTCAAAACGAAGGACAAGTTTATTACAACACAACATCTAACACATTAAAATTATCAAAATTAGTTTATGGTACTGGTGCTTGGTCATCAGGTGGAACACTAAATACTGGAAGATCAGATTCTGCCGCATCTATTAACGGAACACAAGATTCTTCTCTAATAGCAGGTGGAACAGCTCCAGGTGCAGTCGCAGTTGCAGAATCTTATAATGGTACTTCATGGGCTGAAGTTGGGGATTTAAATACTGCAAGAATTGTTGCAACAGGAGCAGGTACAGCTACAGCTATGTTAGCTTTTGGTGGAGAAACTGGTGGTCCAGGTTTAGCAATTACAGAACTTTGGAATGGTTCAAGTTGGACAGAAGTAGCAGATTTAAATACAGGTAGATATGGTGCAGGAGGAGCAGGAACATCAACATCAGCTTTAGCTTTTGGTGGTGATCCAATTGCAGGAGCTACAGCAATAACAGAATCTTGGGATGGTTCATCATGGACAGAAGTTGCTGACTTAAATTTAGCAAGATTTTTTTTAGCAGGTATGGGAACACAAACAGCCGCATTAGCTGCTGGAGGTTCTCCCCCTAATCGTACACAAACAGAAACATGGAATGGAAGTAGTTGGACAGAAGTTGCGGATTTAAATACAGCGGTAAGTAGATTTGCAGGAGCAGGTTCTCAAACATCTGCAATAGTTTTTGGAGGTTCTGTACCAGCTGCTACAGCAAAAACTGAATCATGGAATGGATCAGCATGGACAGAAGTAAATGATTTGGCAACAGCTAGAAGAAATTTAATGGGAACTGGAACATCAATATCAGGTTTAGCTATAGGTGGTACACCTGATGGAAGTGCTCAACCAGGAGCAACAGAAGAATGGACAGTACCATCATCAGTAAGTAATGTAACAGTAGATGTAGACTAATGGCAGAATATAAAAATATAAAAGGATTTGAAATCCAATACTTAGACAGCGACCCAGCTAATCCTATTGTAGGACAGGTTTGGTATAACTCAACAACACAAACTTTAAAAGGTACTATTGCTGGAGGTGCGGCAGCAGGAACTTGGAGTTCAGGTAGTAATTTAAATGTAGCAGTAGCAAATTCAGGTGGTGCAGGTACACAAACTGCGGCTCTTAATTTTGGTGGTGTACCTAATGTAACAACTTCAGAATCCTATGATGGCACATCTTGGACAGAAACAAATGATTTGAATACTGGAAGATCGGAAGTTGCTGGTTCAGGTTTACAAACAGCGGCAATAGCTACAGGAGGTTATACAGGTAGTCCTTCAGGTGTGACTAATACTGAAGAATATGATGGTACTTCTTGGACTGCTGGTGGAGCTTTAGGAACAGGAAGAAGAAGACCAGGAATAGCAGGTAATTCAAGTGCTGCTATAGCTTTCGCAGGTAATAATGGTTCTTATTTAAATAATGCAGAAAATTATGATGGAAGTTCTTGGACAGGTGCTCCTACTTTAAATACTGCTAGATCAGGTGTAGGAAGTGCAGGAATTTCAACTGCCGCTTTATGTATATCAGGTCAAACTCCTCCTACAACAGTTAATGTAGAAGAATGGAATGGAAGTACTTGGACAGAAATTAATAATGTGAATAGATCAAGAGATGCTGGAGGAAGTGGTGGAACTGTAACAACAGCATTATTTTTTGGTGGCGAACCATCTGGAGAAAATACAGAATATTTTGATGGTACATCTTGGTCAGAGGTTGCAAATTTAGCAACAGATAGATACCAAATTGCTAAGGGTAATGTGGGTACAGCCGAATTAGGTATATGTATTGGTGGTACAGGACCAGCAGGACCTAATCCAGTATTAACAGCAACAGAAGAATGGGTATTACCTGAATATGTTACTAAAACATTTGACGTTTCTTAAAGGTTGACTTCAACATATAAATAAGTAAATTAACAATAACTAATGTCTAGGGAAAAACGAAACATAGCAACTAAGCTAGAGACTGAATCTAAATATCTAACCAATATTTTAGACAGAGAAGATGTTAAAGATTTTAAAAAATTAATACCTGAACTTCAAGACACTTGGCACAAAAAACAAATGTTTAGAACTGAAACAGAAATGAGATTTTCTGTATTGTCAGATAATAAATATCCAACTAAAGCCGCTAAGTATTGGCAGTCAGTTAGAGAACAAAACACTCACTTTGAAAATTTAGTACATCTATCTTTTGATGCTAGAAAAAACGAAGTAGAAATTAAAAAATTAAAAAGAGATATTAAGAACGAAAAAGACCCATTAGAAGTTGAACTTAAACAAATAGAGTTAGAAGAAAAACTATATGGTAAAGCATCTATGGAACTTGTTGCTAAACATAGAATGAGAGAAGTAGCTACTTGGTCTAAACTTAAAAAAGAATTTGATGATAATCAATTTAATAAACAAGATGTTAATGACCACCAAGCTGAATCATATAAATTACAATTACAACATAGAGCAAATACTATAACCGCAGGTACATCACAAGCTGAAGTATTTAATATTGTAGGTCAAGTTGATACATTAAATAGAGTCATGGCTTCAGGAGAGTTAAATAAACCTAAAGAAAAAAAACAACTAAAAAAATAACATGAAGTTCGACTTCGTTTATCTTGGTCAGACAGTATTAAAATATGAAGTACCCTTAGAGGTCTTTGTATCTCTTAATGAATTATACGAACAACAAAAGAAACAATTACCTAAAGCCAATAAACAATTAGTCGGCAAGATAGAAGATGAAGTATCTTTATTCTATGATGGTGCAGATAGTTCTAAAATGCACAGACATAGCTTTGTATCTCAAGATTTATTAAAATGGTTTTATTCTGTGTTTCATCATTATCTTAATTGGAATAAAGTTGGTCAGTTTAATACTAAGATTAATTCTATTTGGGTTAATGAAATGAAGTCGCATGAATACAATCCAATACATATTCATCAAGGAACAATCTACACAGGACTATCTTCTGTAATGGTTTTAAAATTACCTAAAGATACAGGTATAGAATATTCTGCTGTTGAAAAACCTATGAATGGCAGACTACAAATTATTGGTGCAGCTAACGGACAATTTGCTAAAACAGATTATTCTCCTGATATGAAAATAGGAGACTTCTATGTATTTCCTTATGATATGAGACATTGTGTTTATCCTTTTAATTCTACTAAAGATAAAAGAAGAACTTTAGTTTGCAATGTAGATGTAGATTATAATCCAGTATTAAGCAGAACAGCACAAGGACAATTAGAATGATAACTAAGATGCCTAAATGGTCTAGTTATATGGCAACCACTATACAACCTATTTTTACACCTCAACAATGTGAGATGGTTATTCAAGCTGGTCATAAACAAAAACCTGAAACAGCACAAGTGGGTATGAATAAACCTGGTGGTGGAGTTGATACTAAGAAAAGAACTACAACTATATCTTGGATTCCTTTTAAGGAAATGCCTGAAATGTATTCTCAAGTTGAAGCTACTATGCAATCAACAAACTTAAATCATTTTGGTTTTGAGAACATGAGAATTACAGAACCAGCTCAATTTACAGAATATCCTAAAGGTGGATTTTATGATTGGCACATGGACTTAGATGTTAATGGTGCTTTTGAACCACCAGTTAGAAAAATCTCAATGACTATTCTATTGTCAGACCCCTCTACTTTTAAAGGTGGTGAATTAGAATTTATGGAAAAGAATAAGATACCTGATCTTAAACAAGGTCAAGCTATATTCTTTGCTAGTTTTATTAGACATAGAGTAGCACCAGTTAAAAAAGGAATGAGAAGATCATTAGTTATGTGGTTTGGGGGAACTCCATTTAAATGAACAGAGAAACATTATTTCCTACACCAGTATATTTTAAAGACTTACCAAATGCTAAAGAGTTAAATAAATATTTATTTAAACATATTAAAACTTGGTACAAATCTGATCCTAAAGGAGAAATTAAAACTAATTCAGGATTTGGATGGCATAGTAAAACAAATATGAATAATAAAAAAGAGTTTGACCCTTTAACTTCAGAACTATTTAAGATGGCAGAAGAATGTAATTTAGATTATGGTGTTAAACCAAAAATAGGATTAGGTAATATGTGGTGCAATGTTAATCCTACTTATAGTTATAACAAAACACATACACATCCTAATTCATTATGGTCAGGAGTTTATTATATTAAAGTACCTAAGAACTCAGGTAAATTATTTATAGAAGACCCAAGACCTGGACCAAATACTTATATGCCAAGACGATTAGACAACTTACCTAAACAATTATGGAGAGTAGTTGCTTATGATGCTATTGAAGGTAGAATGGTATTCTTTCCTTCATGGTTGCCACATGGTGTAGATATAAATATGAATACAGACAAAGGTGAAAAGAACTGGAGAATATCTGTTTCTTATAATTTTATTCAAACATGAGTTTTGCTAAAAACAAATATCAAG
>Ga0222688_1000036_pt1 | contig 39673 bp, 54 predicted proteins | sample AntAcemetage1165_FD_181151 | JGI IMG/M metagenome (GOLD analysis project Ga0222688, IMG submission 181151) | Saline water microbial communities from Ace Lake, Antarctica - #1165 | ecosystem: Environmental > Aquatic > Non-marine Saline and Alkaline > Saline | place: Antarctica: Ace Lake... | reverse complement strand
CCTGTGTATCAGTGGCGCACCTTAGCTTACACATATCAGCAAAGGCATCAAGGCTACCTGACCAGTACCACTCAGTCATGGTGGACTGTGGTAATACCATACGTGCTTGCTCAGGGGCTACCCCATGCTCCAGTAGATCGTTGTATGCTTTGAGACATGCCCAGTTAGTATCACCCCAGTCACCCACATCTACTACACCCTCAGACCCTTGCTTCTTGTCTGCTGATTTACCACGCCATTCCTTTGGTTCATAAAACTCAGGCTTATCACTCACGTACCTACGGCTGATCTCATTCCATCGTAGGAACTTATGCTTGACTAACTGTCGCGCCACAAACACTGGAGCCTTGACATGGAAGGATGCAAAGCAGTGTCCAAATGGACTATAATGGCTATGATTGGCTAGGTACTTGATCAGCTTAGTGTCTCCCTTAAGTAAGGTATTGGGGGGTGGGAAGTCTTTGTAGTACGTCTTACCATCACGGACTTCACGGCTTCTAGGTTCAGTGTCCCATACACTCTTCTTACCAAAGCTAACCCTTGCAGCATTAACTACAGTCAGGTCAGTACCCATGTGGTCTATGTATGTTGCTGTTATCATCAGAACGGTACCTCTCCATTTCTATCGCGGGGGTCATTATAGTATCCTTTCTGTTGGTATTGCCAGCGAGGATCAAGTATGCTCTCCAGCGTATCTATTAAGGTCTTGGGGCTGCGTATACCCATCTCCTCTAAGTGTTGCTCAAGTGTCATGTTAAACATTATCTCATTTCCCTTCGGGTGCTGTGTAAAAAACGTGTGTACCAATGCGACCATCTCGGTGGTAATTCTTGGACCAATATGGTGATACATAAGTGGTATGATAGTGGGTAGAAGTCAAGCCTATGCGGTCACCTTTTAGTGCTGACTTAGCTATAGTCTCAGCTATATCAATGGCTTGTCTGTCGAAGACATTACTGTTGTAGTTGTGGTAGTTATCAGATTTTCCATCGTGGGTGAACGAGAACTGCTTACGCTGGAAGACAACAGAGCATATTTCGTCGGGCCAACGGGGTGATTCTACCCTAGTCATTACGACCTCCGCAACGGCCATCTGTCCCTCCAGAGGTTCTGATCTGGCTTCAAAGAAGACCGCTGCTGCTAGACACATGAGGGGTGTCATACGATCTCGTTACCCATGCCATGTATGTGACGACCACCAGCTTTCATAGCCAGTACACGATCAATACAGAAGCTCTTGTACTTAGGCTTCTCACCATCCTTACCCACGAACATAGGGATCAGGTTGTGAGCTTTGAGAACGTCAGCAGCCTTACGACCACGCTCACCACCAACAAGATATTTCTTTACGTTCAGACGACCATTGTAGGTACGCTCTTCGTGGTCTTTAGTTAGGAACTTAACCGTGATAAACTCGTTGGCGTTCTCTGCAAGCACCATGCTTACCATGCGTGTGTCTAGTGTCATGTCATTTACTCCGATCTAGTGTCAATTACAAATATTGGTGCGTCAGATAATTCCCTGAGCTTATTAGCATGTTTATCAGCATCTATCTTAGACATCAAGGGTAATTTTAAGTTTATTATGACGCCTTTTACTTCAGTTGCCAGTGCGTATCTCTTCATGTTGACGTATTCCTTAATTTCCATCGTGGGGGTACTCTAGTTGGTTCGTTGGTCTAGTTCAACTGTATTTTTCACAGGGCTGCCAGTCCAAGATTTAATCGACATCCAGTCAAAGGTGTAGTAAGCACCTACGTGATCCCAGATAGCCCAATACTCTGCTGCATCTCTGGATGTTTCATCCCACGACCATAGACATGGTATACCTCTGATGTTCAGCGTCTCTATTTCTCCGCAGTGGTACATCATCTCAACGTCAGCCTCTACCATAATCTCAGTGTAGCGAGATTCTTTAGCTTCTTGTGCGTCTTGGAATAGTCCATTTACTTTAGCCATTATATCACTACCTTCTCTTCTGTTACAGTTACCTCATACACTTCAGCACAATCATCGTCAAGGGCATAAAGCGCATAGTATCTGCAATCTTCAAAAAACCCCTTGTGATGCAGGTCACCATCAATGTATACTTCATAGTATTTTTCACGTACTTCCATCAGCGAATCTCCTTTGCTACTACGAATCACCGTACATAATTCCCCCGGCGGGGTCAACAGAATTATTTCCACTGGTGGGGTGACTCCCATTTTCCACTGGAGGGGTCATTTTCCACTGGAGGGGGGTCTGTGGTATTTCTGCAACAGTGGTATTTTGGTCACAGTGACATTTTTGCAACTGATTCGGTAAAACATTTTTGCAACACTTGACAAAACATATTTGCAACAGGTGTGACATTTTTGCCATAGTGACAGATTCGCAACAGTTACGATTTTTTGTGCGTGTGATATTTTTACAATGTGACATTTGAGTAACGTGGCATTTTTACAATGATTCGGTCAAGCCCAAAAATACCATTTGACGAATCACTTGCTAATAAGTAACGCGAGCGCCCGTTCTATTATTATATGTTTTATTTAATAGAATGATTTTAGAGCTTGCAATATCGGGCGAATCGCCTCATAAAGATTTTACAAGTTAACACCGATAAAGGATCAAACTAATGGAATATCCAACCTATTACCGCCAAACTAAACCAACGCCAAAACCGTTGTTAAATACTTGCGGCAAGCTCGTACTGCTTGCTTATTTTGGTTTAACTTGTTTCGCCCTAGGGCAATTTATTGAATTTAACGATACAGGAGTCCTATTCTATGTTGATGGACTCGGTGGTTACTATTGGGAGTCAAAATAATGGAAAGCCTAATCAAAAACATAATTGCAATGCGCTTAAAAGCGACACCACACGACATACGACATGGCGTTGAATGGTACGCTCATGCACAACAGAATTGCTTAGATATAGCAGAGTCGCATTGTATGCCGCTCAATATCGTTGTCGGTGTTGTTGCCGCCCTATCGCCAAACAATAAGTGGTCTCGCAATATTGCCAACGCTAATGACCTTATTGGCGCTTTCATGTATGGTGACACAATGGAGTCGGTCAAGGTGTCCACTTATCACACCATGAAACAAAAGGCTTGGGACATACTTGAAACAATGCCAAGCGATAACGAGTCCATTATGCGTATGTTGAATGGTCAAAAGATAATATCCTTTTATGAATGTATCATGGATCAAGACTCTTGCTGTATAGATGGTCATGCGCGCAACATAGCATATAACGAGCGCATAGGATTAACAGACGATAGAACCAATATTGGCAAGCGCGAATACAAAGAGCTTGTGCAAGCCTATGTAGCAGCGTCTAAGCGTTGCACAATCGTCGACAATGGCAAGCGTCGCAAACTTAAGCCATACGAATTGCAAGCGATAACGTGGACAGTATGGCGCAAGCAATGGGGGATTATATAATGAATATTAAAACCGAATATAGAGTCTACACTTACGCAAGAGAGGCTATCAAGGCACATCATTGGCGCAATGCTGTAAGCGAATCCCATGCAATAGAATTGGCGGAGTCATTGTCTAAGCGGTATAAGAATCTGGAATTTGAACCCGCGTTATGGCGCTCTGACACTAACACCTATATGCCGATATAGATTCCAGAGTCTCACCATTATAAAACACTGGACTCCGCTTAGGCGGGGTCTTTTGTTGTGTGCCAATGGTTTGGCAATGGTTGAACGATCGTTCAGTTCTTAGTTGTTACAATATAACATACCGCGAATCGTTATCAATTGTGAGGCGAATCTCTTATCCTCGCGCAAGGATTCTTTTTGCATATCGCACGATTAAATAATAGTTTAACATTAAACTACTCTTGCATACCATTGTTAAATAATAGTTTAACATTAAACTACTTTTGTTCACGTTAATGTAACAAACTGTAACAATTCGTGATCATCAGGGGGCTTGACATTTCCATTGGGACCCTCCAGATTATACGCGAGTGATTCGGGCGGGGCCGTTAACCCCACATGAATCCAAAACAAGAAATTACTTTTGGCCTACCCCTAACCCTAAGGGCATCGCTTCGTAGAATCCCTAAGACCAACCAAGGAGACACCCCATCTCCCCAACCAGCGGATTTCCGCCTACGAATAACTGCAAAATACCCTAAGATACGCTGCAAATACCACAAAAAAGAATCATTAGATAACAGCCTCTTGTAAAATAGTTTGCATAAAGTGAAAGTTTTTACTTGCGCAAATCAAAAATAAGTGTATATAATATAGTATAGGTTACTTAATGTATTTACTAACAACTAATACTACAGATCAACTTGGTAGGAATTTGTAATAGATAAACCTGTTACAGTAATTCTAATAAGATAATTCTTCCTAGTTGATCTTAAGGTATACTTAAGTATCTCTACCTCCCCTAATTCAACCAAGACAAACCTTACTGTGGTAAAACTTGAAGATGAGGTCTTGCCGATGTATCAGGGGAGGAATATTTATTACCCACTCTAGTAATTCTTATGTTGCAGTTAAGCCCGTAGGGCAGGAACACTCTTATGGCAGAAGCACTCCCTTATAGTAAAACAGTAGAGAAGCACATCTTGGAGTGTATCCAAGGTGGTATAGCTATTCGTCAGATGATTGCTTCTATGCAGCATTTACAGAATGCACCAAAGTCTCTGTCTACTATGTACAAGATATATGGCAGCTACATTGAACTGGAGAGAGCTAAGATCAATGGTGCAGTTGGACGTAAGGTCATCGACCAAGCTCTTGATGGTGACTTTAAGTCTCAAGAGTTATTCTTACGGTCTAAGGGTGGTTGGTCACCTACACACACTGTTAATGAGGTTGAGCAAGAGGTTGACCCTGACCTAGACGAGAGTGCTACAGACACACTCATGTCACTACTAGGATATAATAACGATGCCCCCGAAGAAGAAGCAACCACCTGTGCCTGTGGCAAGGAAGATATCTGCCGATGCCCTGAGGGGACTGCCGCAGAGCAAGGTTAAGGAACTCTTTGAGCAGCTAGGCCCACAGAAGACTGATGAGCTTAAGCATGACTGGATGTTCTGGGCTAGAGACAATCAGCTACAACCTGAGGGTACTGAGTGGAACACATGGTTCATCAATGCTGGTCGTGGCTTCGGTAAGACTAGATCAGGTGTTGAGTGGGTACGAGAGCAAGTCAAGTGTGGTATTAAGCGTATAGCTGCTGTAGCCTCTACTAACTCAGATATTGAACGAGTGATGGTTAAGGGTGAATCTGGTTTCCTATCGGTATGCTGGAAGGGTGACAAGACCCACAAAGGCAAGAAGATGGGTTTCCCTGAGTGGTCACCAACTAAGCGTACACTTACATGGGACAATGGGGCGCAAGTACAGTTCTTCTCTGCGGAGGAACCTGAGCGTTTACGTGGTCCTCAGTTTGAGTTAGCTTGGTGTGATGAGACTGCTGCTTGGAACAAAGACATAGACACTTGGCAGATGCTACAGTTCTGTATGCGTCTCGGTAAACACCCTCGTATTATGGTTACGACTACACCTAAGCCCACTAAACTAATTAGGCAGATCCTCAAAGACCCTAAGACTGTCGTTACAACTGGGTCAACTTTTGATAACTCCGCTAACTTGGCTGGCACTTACCTCACTGCTGTTAAAGAACAGTACGAGGGAACTAGGCTAGGTAGGCAGGAGCTTTATGCTGAAGTCCTAGAAGAAGCTCAAGGAGCCTTATGGACTACAGTTATGCTAGATGACTGTGCAATTAAGCATGATGATCTACCAGACTTAGTCCGTATTGTCGTTGCACTTGACCCTGCTGTTACCTCTAATGCTGAGAGTGATATGACAGGTATTGTTGTAGCTGGGATTGACATTAATGGTATTGCCTATGTCTTAGGTGACTATACCGATAGACTGTCCCCACAGGGTTGGGCTAACAAAGCTATTCAACTGTACCACCATTACCAAGCTGACCGTATTGTAGCGGAAGTTAACCAAGGTGGTGACATGGTTAAGCAGACGATACATGGTGAAGACGATAGCGTCTCCTACAGGGCTGTAAGGGCATCTCGTGGTAAGTACGCTAGAGCGGAACCAGTATCAGCATTATACGAGAGGGGGCTTGTAAAGCATGTCTCTAATCCTCCTGATGGTGCTTCCTTAAATGAACTTGAGACACAGATGAGAACGTGGGAGCCACTAGGTCGAATTGGCTCTCCTGACCGCCTTGATGCAATGGTATGGGCAATTACAGACCTTTCTCTTAACGGATACGCTAAACCCAAACTGACCCTCGCTTACTCAAGTGCTAAGGGACTTTCACAGAAATAATATTGGAACCTATCTCATGGTTAAGAAGCTCTCAGAAGCCAAAGCTAAGGCAACCCTTGGTATTGCTGGCGATAACACACATAACGGTCAAATCCGTGCTGATGAGTTTCTACCTGAACTTCGTGGCAAGAAAGCCATACGAAAGTATCGTGAGATGCGTGACAATGATGCCACCATTGGTGCTGTCATGTATTCTGTTGAGCAAATCCTTCGTGATGTAGACTTACACGTTAAGCCTGTAGACGACAGTGATGCAGCTAAGGTAGAGGCTGACTTCGTTAAGAGTGTCCTTAATGACATGGATCATACACTAGACGATCATGTTGCTGAAGCATTGTCGTTTCTGTCGTATGGCTTTGGTTGGTTCGAGGTTGTCTACAAGAGGCGTGTTGGCCCAACTGAGAGATCAGACAAGAAACACTCTAAGTATACAGATGGACGTATTGGTGTACGTAAGATTGCTTCTCGTGCTCCTTGGACTATCAATAAGTTTGATGTTGACCAGAAGACTGGTGATGTCTTAGGTATTGAACAATCAGTGGGGATTATGAATGGCAGTAACTACATTCCCGTCAATAAGTCTATCTATTATAGAACTACTTCCCTTAACGGTGACCCAAGTGGTCGGTCTATCCTTCGTAACGCTTATACTTCTTACGAGTATCTTAATAATATACAAGCCATCGAAGCTATCGCAGTTGAACGTGAGTTGGCGGGTATTCCCATTGCTCGTATTCCTGCTGAGTATCTCTCTGGGGATGCTTCTGTTGCCCAGTCGGGATTTGTCAATAACTTGCAGCAAATCCTACGAGACGTTAAGTTCAACGAGCAAGGCTACATTATACTGCCTTCCGACACCTACCCCGATAAAGATGGGGCACCTTCCTCCACTAGATTAGTTGACATTGAGCTTATGGCTTCCAATGGTAAACGTAATATAGACATTAATCCCATCGTCAGTCGTTACCAGCATGATATTGCTCGTAGTGTACTTTCTGAGTTTCTTCTGCTTGGTTCCTCTGGGGGTTCCTACGCTCTCTCCAAGTCGAAGACAGACCTGTTCCTCCGTGCGCTTGAGAGTTACATTCAAGCTATCGTTGATGTTCTCAACAAACAGTTGGTAGAGCGTCTCTGGCAGTTGAACGGTCTGAATTATGACCTGATGCCAACTATTGAAGCTGGTGATGTTGCTCCACATGATCTACGTGAGATTGCTTCCTTCCTTCGTAACCTTAATGGTGCAGGTATTGATGTGTCATCTCACCCAGAGGTCATCAGTGACCTTATGGACATTGCTGAATTAAACTATGATCCAGACGCGGGTCAAAATCAACCAGAACCTGTACAGGAAGATAAATAATCATGGCTACACTAGACAACAGGGTGCTTGACAACGGATTGACCGTTCTTGACACCGAAGCAAATAAAATCTTAATTACTTCACAAGAGGCTACAACCTACACTGAAGCCAATGCAACCTACGCTTTGGGAAATAGCACCAGCCTTTCCGTTGGAGCACCCGCTGACCGTTCAGGTGGTGGACGTGAGGTTGTCGTTGCAGCTATCACAGATGGCTCAGTTACAGGTACAGGTACAGCAACCCACTATGCTATAGTCGATACCGGGAACACCAGACTGCTTGCCACAAGCACACTAACAGCATCCCAAGCGGTTACCTCAGGCAACACGTTTACGTTGTCTTCTGTTGCTATCGGTATACCTGACCCAGCTTAAGTTATATTGAACGCTCCAGTCTAAAGGATATATAAATGGTCACTCTCGTAAATAGAGCCAAAGTCGCTACTGCCACGACTGGCACTGGCACAATTACCCTCGGCTCCGCTGAGAGTGGCTATCAAACCTTTGCTGCCGCCGGAGTGGCAAACGCTGACGTTGTTCGATACGTTATTGAGGACGGGGATAACTGGGAGATCGGCACAGGCACCTACACGGCGTCTGGGACGACCCTTACACGCACTGTAATCGAAAGCAGCAATGCGGACGCCGCGATTAACTTAACTGGCTCTGCGGTGGTCTTTGTGGGCGTTGCGGCGGAGGATATTCTACAGCCAGCCAACAACCTGTCAGACTTAGCCAGCGCAAGCACGGCCAGAACGAACCTTGGCCTTGGAACTGCGGCTACTACAGCGGCAACAGCCTATGCTACAGCCGCACAAGGCACCACTGCAGATAATGCACTGCCTAAAGCTGGCGGAGCAATAACTGGTGCTATTACAACTAGCTCAACCTTTGACGGGCGTGATGTCTCCACAGATGGCAGTAAGCTGGATGGCATCGAAACTGGTGCGACTGCGGACCAAACGGGCGCACAGATTAAAACTGCATATCAAGCAGAAGCCAACGCCTTCACTGACGCTCAGTTTACTAAGCTGTCAGGGATAGAGGCATCTGCTGACGTAACTGATGCAACTAATGTCACTGCGGCTGGAGCATTGATGGATAGTGAGGTCACTAACCTCGCCCAAGTCAAGGCATTCAGCAGTGCCGACTATGCTACAGCAGCGCAAGGCACATTGGCTAATAGCTCTGTGCAGCCCAATGACAATGCCACGCTTGGTAACGTGTCCGTCACCAGCCTCGGTGTTACTGGCACGGTCGATGGTAGGGACGTTGCCGCAGACGGCACCAAGTTGGATACCGTTGAAACAAACGCAGACGTAACTGATGCGACTAATGTCACCGTCGCCGGGGCATTAATGGATAGTGAGGTTACTAACCTTGCTGAAGTAAAAGCATTTAGCAGCGCAGATTATGCTACAGCCGCACAAGGCTCTACTGCTGACGCAGCTTTACCAAAAGCTGGCGGAGCAATGACGGGTGCGATTACAACTAGCTCCACATTTGATGGCCGGGACGTTGCTGCGGATGGCACCAAGCTAGATTACATTACGGTCACGCAGGCGGTAAGCCTAGACCAAATGGAAATTGATATTGCGGCCCTAGCCAACGGTATGGTCTACAAGGGCGATTGGTCAGCGGCCTCGGGTAGTTTCCCCGGCTCTGGCGCAGCGCAAACTGGTTGGTTCTATTACGTTTCGGGTGCCGGGACAGTCAACGGCATAACATTTGCTATTGGCGATAATATTATTGCGACAACCGACAACGCATCTGCCACAACATATTCGGGCAACTGGTCAAAGCACGATCAAACAGACGCCGTCCAGTCGGTTGTAGGTTTAAGCGGGTCAATAACCAAGAGTGCGCTTTTATCTGCGTTAAATGTAGAAGACGGGGCAGACGTTACAGACGCAACCAATGTGACCGCTGCTGGCGCTTTAATGGACAGCGAAGTGGCGAACCTTGCCCAAGTAAAAGCATTCGACACCACTGCCTATGCTACAGCCGCTCAAGGCACACTTGCAACGAACGCTTTACCAAAATCTGGTGGCGCTTTAACGGGTGCCGTAACGACTAGCTCCACGTTCGATGGGCGTGACGTGTCCGTAGACGGCGGTAAGCTGGATGGCATCGAAACTGGTGCGACTGCGGACCAGACCGCTGCCCAGATTAAGACAGCCTATGAAAGCAACGCTAATACAAACGAGTTTAGCGATGCAGAGCAAACCAAGCTGTCAGGGATAGAAGCATCCGCTGACGTAACTGATACAACTAACGTGACATCTGCTGGCGCTTTGATGGATAGTGAGGTTACCAACTTAGCACAAGTCAAGACGTTTAGCTCCGCTGACTACGCCACGGCTGCTCAAGGCACCACTGCTGATGCGGCCTTACCAAAAGTTGGAGGCGCTTTAACGGGTGCCGTAACGACTAGCTCAACATTTGATGGGCGTGATGTATCTGTAGATGGTGCAAAGCTAGACGGCATTGCAACAGGCGCTACTAACACAGTTGGAAACGCTACACACACGGGTGAAGTAACCGGCTCCGGTGCTTTGACTATAGCTGCTGACGTTGTTGACGCTGGCAACTTAAAGGTAACCGGAAACGGCACAACTTCTCAGTATTTACGATCAGATGGCGATGGTACGTTCAGTTGGGTTACACCACCTAACACTACCTATAGCGTTGGTGATGGTGGACTTTCTCAGATAAACTTTACTTCTGCTGATAATACAAAGCTGGATGGTATTGAGGCATCGGCAAATGTAACTGACACAGCCAACGTAACTTCGGCTGGCGCTTTGATGGATAGTGAGGTTACCAACTTAGCACAGGTCAAGGCATTTAGCTCTTCTGACTACGCTACGTCCACTCAAGGCACTACAGCAGATAATGCGCTACCAAAATCTGGTGGCGCTTTAACGGGTGCAGTGACAACCAACTCAACTTTTGATGGACGCGACGTTGCTACCGATGGCGCCAAGCTGGATGGCATTGAAGCAGGGGCTACAACAGATCAGACCGCTGCCCAGATACTAACAGCTATTAAGACTGTTGATGGTGCAGGCTCCGGTCTAGATGCTGATTTGTTGGATGGGCTAAGTAGTGCATCGTTTGCAACATCAGCTCAAGGTACTTTAGCTTCTAATGCTTTACCTAAAGCTGGCGGCGCGTTAACTGGCGCGGTTACAACTAGCTCCACATTTGACGGGCGTAACGTGTCCGTAGATGGAGCCAAGCTAGACGGCATTGCAGCAGGCGCTACAAATACAGTGGGTAACGCCACCCACACAGGTGAAGTAACTGGCTCCGGTGCTTTGACTATAGCATCCAATGTAGTTGACGCTGACAATCTCAAAGTCACAGGCAACGGCACTACGTCACAATATCTAAGATCAGATGCTGACGGTACGTTTACTTGGGCTACGCCACCCAACACAACCTATAGTGTCGGAGATGGCGGGTTAACCCAAATCAACTTTACTTCTGCTGATAATACAAAGCTAGACGGCATTGCAGCAGGCGCTACTAACACAGTTGGAAACGCTACCCATACAGGTGAAGTAACTGGCTCCGGCGCTTTGACTATAGCATCCAATGTAGTTGATGAAGCTAACTTAAAAGTATCTAACGCCCCGACAAACGGCTACATGCTCACAGCACAGTCAGGGAATACTGGTGGACTAACTTGGGCAGCGGCTCCTACTTCTAGTACAGCCTTCGGCGCTGTTGGGACTTATTGCTTGGGATTTCATACTGGGCTTGGTGTTCACAATGGGGGTGCTACCTTTGCGGGAGGCAATATTCGTACAGCTAATACTTATGCTGGGGGTGGTGGTACAAGTGGGTCTAGTACTTCTACTTTGACAGGAACTTGGCGGCTTATGGGGAACATAGGCTACTATAACGGCGGTTCAACTGCAAGTAACGCAAACGTATCTGGCACTCTATTCGTAAGGACAGTATAATGACTATTACAATTACAGAAGTCCGTAATGCGGCATCTCTACAGGCTGACAACCTTCGTATGGATGTAGAGATTAACCATCCACACTACGGCTGGATACCTTACACACTAGACCCAAGTGACACCGACATGACGGTCAACAACGATGCAATCATGGCTCTAATTGGTACAGACTTCGCAGCCTACGTTGCACCAACTGCTGAAGAAATAGCAGCAACAGCAGCGGCACAGGTACGCAGTGAACGTGACCAACTGTTACTTGAGGTTGATGCTGTCGCAGGCAATGCACTCCGCTGGGCAGACCTTACCGCAGCTAAACAAGCTGAGTGGGCTACATACAGGACAGCCCTACTAGGTGTCCCACAGCAGGCTGGCTTTCCAACTGACATTACTTGGCCCACTAAGCCTGAGTAAAAACACGCCGCCTGTGCTACAGGTGGAGCCACACTGACAATGCTGCAGCCAAAGGAGGCCACATAATATGCTAGGTCTTTCCCCTCTAGCCTCCTCCGCTCTTGCAGATGATGGGGCAGAAATCATTTTCCTCCTGACGGGGGTTAATATTACTACAGGCCAACCTGTCTTGGGTTCTTCTGCCATCACGCAGGTTCAATCCCTGTCTGGCGTTGGCATTACTACAGGACAGCCTGTCGTGGGCGCGGCAACGGTTTCTCAAGTCAATGCCTTGGCTGGCGACAACATAGTCACAGGCCAGCCTACAGTTGGTTCCTCAGCCATTACTCAAAATCAAGCTATAGCTATTGTTGGCATCACTACGGGCCAACCTGTTGTGCCAGCAATAAACATGGCAGAGGATGAAACATTTGTTGGCGAAAATATAGTTACAGGCCAGCCTGTTCTTAGCCAAGCAACTATTTCTGAAATACATGTTTTGATCGGCGTTGGTATTACTACAGGTCAACCTACAGTAGGTCCCTCAAGTGTAGATCAAGAGCATGATCTTACGCTTTCAACTATTACTACAGGTCAACCTACAGTAGGTTCCTCAAGTGTAGCTCAAGAGCATGATCTTACGCTTTCAACTATTACTACAGGTCAACCTACAGTAGGTTCCTCAAGTGTAGCTCAAGAGCATGATCTTACGCTTTCAACTATTACTACAGGCCAACCTACAATAGGTTCTTCAAGTGTAGCTCAAGAGCATGATCTTACGCTTTCAGCTATTACTACAGGCCAACCTACAATAGGTTCTTCAAGTGTAGCTCAAGAGCATGATCTTACGCTTTCAGCTATTACTACAGGCCAACCTGCAGTAGGTTCCTCAAGTGTAACTCAAGAACATGATCTTACGCTTTCATCTATTACAACTGGCGCTCCTATTGTCCTTAGCATTACGATGTCAGAGCGTGAAACCCTTAATGCTGACCCTATTTCCACTGGAACCCCCTCGGTTGGTTCATCAAGCCTTGATCAAGATCACGACCTGTCGATTGATGGTATAACCACTGGTCAGCCTGTTTTAGGATCAGAGGTTTTAGTTCAGATACACAACCTGACAGCCAACAACATCAACACAGAGCCAGCTACTGTACAAGTATCAAGCATCGGTCAGAATCACGTTATTTCCATTGATGGTATAACCACTGGTCAACCTTCTGTCCCATCTATATCAGCGTTTGAAGATGAAACTTTAGTTGGCGATAATATAACCACTGGTCAGCCCTCTGTTTCCACTACAGTCATGGTTGAGACACACATCTTTGCTGGCGTAGGGATTACAACTGGCGTCCCTGTTGTTGGTCAATCTGCAATTAACGGGTCTGAAAGGCGAGTGGTATCAGTTACAGCTAATTCAGATAACATTGCTACATTATCTAAAGCAGAAAACACCGCTAAGTTTAACAATAGTCAAAATAGGGCAGCGTAATGGCATTTATAATTAAACAGAATGACACATCCCCCTCCCTTGAGGCAACACTGTCAGATGCTAATCTTGTCCCTGTGGACATTACCGCTGCTACTGTGATGCTTCATATGAAGGCTATTGGAGGAGTTGTAGTTCTTGATCAACAGATGACAATCACTAATTCCACTGGTGGTGTTGTTCAATATGATTGGCAGACGGGTGATACCTCTGACGTTGGTACATACTACGTTGAGTTTGAGGTTACATACTCAGATAGCAGCATCGAAACCTTCCCCAATACTGGTAACTTACCTTTGGTCATTACAAGAGAGTTAAACTAATGGGAACTTTGTTAAAGAATATAGAAGGTAAAATCCTTAAGGCTGACGATGAACAACGTATGGTCTATGGGTGGGCTTCTGTAGTTACAGAAAATGGTGAAGCTGTAGTAGATCGTCAAGGTGACGTAATCGAAGTCGGCACACTTGTTAAAGCTGTTAATGAATTTATGGAGCATGTGCGGGTCGGCAAGGCTATGCACGTTGGAGATCAAGTGGGTGTCGTTGTACATTCCCTTCCTATCACTAAAGAAATTGGTGATGCTCTTGGTATCCAGTCTGATCGTGAAGGGTGGGTTGTCGCTTACAAAGTATTCGATGATGATGTCTGGGCTATGGTCAAATCTGGTGAACTCGCTGCGTTCTCTATAGGTGGACGTGCTATTAAGGAGGAAATCTAACTTGCCTAATCTCCTGAAAAACTTGCACCTTGAAGAACTTTCCCTTGTGGATCGTCCTGCCAATGCTCAGGCAATGGTTAGCCTCTTCAAGCGTGACAATTCCAATGAGGAAATTACTAAAATGAGTGAAGAAATGGAAGCCAAAGTTAAGGCGTACATGGAAGACAAAGGCTGTGGTCGTGGTGAAGCTATGAAAGCTCTTAACTACGACATGGGCATGGAAAAGGCTGATGAAGCTGTGGAAGAGGTTGCTGAGAAAGCTGCCCCTGAAGTTGAAGCTGTAGAAGCCCCTGAAGTTGACGTTGAGGCCCTTAAAGCTGACGTTGAACGTCTTTCTGAGGAAAACCAACATCTCCGCAAAGGTCTTATCGACAATGGGTACGTTATTCGTGCTGATTCGATTGAGAAGAAGGCGGAAGAGGAAATGATGGACATCAGCGGTGAGATGGTTGCTAAAAGCGACATCCCAGCCCCAGTCCTGAAAGCACTTGAGGCTGCTGAAGTAGCCAAGCGCGAACATGAACTAGAGAAAGCTGACCTTGCGTTGACTAAGAGTGCAGATGAAGTTCTGCCACACTTTGAAGCTGGTGCAGCTAAGACACTTCTGAAGTCATTCTCAGAAGATGAAGCAATTATGGTGATGTTGAAGGCCGCTGATGCAGCTTTTGCAGCTTCCATGCAAGAATTTGGTAAGTCCGATGTAGATGGCGAGTTCGCTACCTCTGCCGATAAACTGGATGCTCTCGTAAAGTCCTACATGGACGATAACCAACTGAAAAAGAGTGAGTTCGCCAAGGCTTATGCTGCTGTAGCTAAGACCGATGAAGGCAGGGCACTCATCAATAAATCCTATAAAGGGGAATAATCATGGCTGTTATGCAATCACGCGACAACCGCACTTTTATCGCTGGGGAAGACCTTTCCGCAGCACAATTCAAATTCGTAACTCTTGAAGCAGATGGTCAAGTTGACCTTGCTGACTCTGCTGGTGAAAACGCTATGGGCGTATGTCTTGCTGGCTCTACCGCTGGTAACGCTGTAACCGTATGTGTTTCTGGCTCCGTAATGGTAACTGCTGGTGGAACTATTACCTCTGGTGATGCTTTGCAAACAGATGCCGCTGGTGACGCACTTCTCGCTGCAACTGGTGATGTAATACTTGGATACGCCCGTGAATCTGGTGTAGACGGTCAAGTCATCGAAATGGAAATGATCCAAGGTGGCAACGTAGCAGCCTAACCCAGCATTTAAAGGAATAACATAATGCCTCTATTAACTCCCTCACAAGTACATATCGACCAGCCGTTGTCTAACTTGACGCTGGCATTTGTACAAGACCAAGCTAGTTTTGTAGCTGACAAAGTGTTCCCTACTGTAGGTGTTGCACGTCAGTCTGACAAATACTACATCTATGACCGTGCGAACATGAATCGCTCAGGTGATGTTAAGAAACTAGCTCCACGTACCGAAGTAAATCGTATTGGTATGGCAATCTCCAACTCCTCATACTATGCAGACGTTTATGGTCTTGGCATGGACTTCGATGAGCAAACTCTTGCTAACGAAGATGCAATGTTGGAAATTCGCTCTGCTGGCGCACAGACATTGACAACTCGCTTGTTGATCCATCGTGAAAAGCAGTTTGCTGACACGTTCTTCCAATCTGGTGTCTGGACAACAGATGCTGCTGGTGCAGCTAATGGTGTTGGTACTCCAGTCTACTGGAACGACTACACTAACTCAACACCAATCTCAGACGTTACTGTTGGTGCTCGTACTATGCAGTTGACTTCTGGCGGCTTCAAACCAAACACAATGGTTGTTGGTAAAGAAGTTCGTGACATCTTGGTTAACCACCCAGATATCCTTGCACGTTTGAATGGTGGTTCTACCATCAACAACCCTGCATTGATAACAGACGGTAAACTGGCAGAAATCTTTGGCGTAGAGAACTTCTTCGTCATGGAAGCTGTAGAGAACACTGCTGCTGAAGGTCTGGCAGAATCTTCTGCCTTTATCGGTGGTAAAAACGCTCTGTTGGTACACGCACCCCGTGGCGCTGGTCTAATGACCCCTGCTGCTGGTTTGACATTCGCATGGAACTCAATTCCCGGCGTAAACAACCTCGGTATTACTGTTGAATCATACTCTGACGATGCTCTTAAGCGTCAACAGGTTGCAGAACATATCCAAGTTAAAATGTCCTATGACATGAAAGTCACAGGCGCTGACTTAGGTTACTTCTTCTCAGCAATCGTACAGTAAGTCTAGCTTACTACACTAACGGGAAACCCTGAGCTTAGGCTTGGGGTTTCACCCAACTATAATAGAACATAACAGTATTCATATAATGGAGAGTCCCTATGCACCCCACATACTTGGGTTGGCAGGTCGATTGGCCTGTCTTTATTAAAATACCTCTTTCTGCCAATGGCAAGAATTGGAAACGTGGAGATCATTTTAACTGGTTAGAACGAAGCCTAGAGCAAGATAAAGTAGCTTCGCTGTACGTCTCTGGTTATTTGTATCACAATGTAGAATTAGAAGTTCAGACTAAAGTTGGAGATCGACTGTCTGAACTAGCTGGCAAGGAACTAGAAAGCCTAGTGAACCTGCTAAACGTAGAGGTTAAGAGTAGAACCTCTAGTAGTTCAGAGTTTGAAGCTAAGAAGTGTAAGAAGTCTAGGGTTGACGACAAACAACGTGGCCTTATCAGACGCTTCCTTAATGCTAATCGCTGGATTACGGAAGACTTCTACGACATACGAGATAAGGTTCTCGCAGAGTAATAACAACGGAGACGACTTACATGGCATGGTCTTACGATCCTACAGACTTAGACACCACCACGGCCTCAGGTCGTCTCAACACAGTACGTCTGTTAGTTGGAGATACCGATACGGTTGACCAACAGGTTCAGAACGAAGAGATTACTTTTGCACTGGGTGAGAACGGTAATAACGTATATTACTCTGGAGCTTGGGTTGCTCGTGTCATTGCCTCTAAATACTCCCGACAGGTAACGACACAAATAAGTGGTGCCTTGAGTGCTGACTACTCAGACCTAGCCAAGCAGTACAAGACACTAGCAGATAACCTAGAGTACCAAGGTAAGACCGCAGGTGCTTCGGTGGGTGTCCTAGCCGGAGGTATCACGAAGAGTACCGTTGAGGCTGTACGGGCTAATACTAACCGTATCGAAGGCTCCTTCCGCAGAGATAGATTTAAGAACCCACCAAGCTACCAAACACCTGAATACGAATAAGGAGTAAGATATGTCATTTCGCTCCTTTGATATGCTTAATCTTATTAGAGACTTTGGGGAAACCCTAACTCTGCGTAAGGTTACAACGGCTGGAGATTATAACCCAGCTACAGGTGCCATAGATAACTCAGCTACAACCGACTACAGTATCACAGCTTACCTCTATAATTATAATGCAGGGGTTATAGCTGGAAACGATGAGGTTGTTCGTGGAACTCGTAAGTGCGTTATATCAGCTTTAGGTTTAGCTGCTGTCCCTGACTTTGATGACCTGATTGTAGGCAGTGGTGACACAGTTAAGATCAAGTCAGTTATGTCGTTATTTTCCGCTGGTACTGCCGTAGGCTATATCTGTGACGTAGGGGAGTAGAAACATGAAGGCACAAAATCAGTTTGTCAAAGTTAACGCTTCGTTCTACAAGAAGATGGAACACCTAGAGGACATTGTTGAGGATGCAGTCAAAGAGGAATTGATCTCTATAGCTCAAAGTGCCGTTAGTTTCTCCCCTGTTGATACTGGTGCATATGTAACATCCTTCTCTTTTACTACTGGAGCGGGTCGTCCAAGGGGTAAATCTTCTGACAATAAGCCTAAGAAGCAGAACCCACAACAGAAGATGCAAGAGGGCTTTCAGAACCTCCTCACAGACATCAACAAAATTGACCTAAAGAGTACGGCAAGCGTCCAACTCAGGAATGGCTCACCTCACGCCTCTGATGTAGAGAACGGTGGGCCAACTTGGAGAAGGGCTGGGTATAAAGTTTTTGCACAGGTAAGGAATATCTATGGCTAGTATTCACAACGATATTCGGGCTGCACTTGAGAGCAAGCTATCGACAACATCAGGTCTCCCTTCCATAGCCTATGAGAACGTAGCCTTTGAGCCTACAACAGGCACTAGCTTCATTAAGGTGCAATACCTCCCGACAGTTAACAAACCCGCTGTAAGGGGCTTAAACCCACAGTTGAGATACCAAGGTGTCTTTTCCGTCACAGTCTTCGCCCCCGAAGGTCAAGGCCCAGCTACCGCAGACGACTATACTAACAAAGTGATAGACGCCTTCGCAGCAACTACTGATATCTCATTTACGAATGGTGATACAGAAACAATCATAGTGTCTATTGACTACGCTGAACGTCAGCAAGGGATGATAGATAGTCCTTGGTACTTTGTTCCGATCAACATCGGATGGTACATTTATGCTTAGGGTATGTAAAACCTGCGGGGTAGAAAAGCCACTTGATAGTTTTACTAAGAACTCTAGGTGTAATTATGGGGTCACGCATAAATGCTTAAATTGTTCCGCAGATTATCACTCAGATTACTATCGCAACAACACTGAGCAACGAGCAAAAACTCAAAAGAAGTCTGTTGCTAAACGAAGAGCTGGTGGTAGAGACGTTAATAAACCCTCTAGGGAATACAATAAGAGAAACCCAGAGTACAAGAGATTTTATGCGTCACAAAGAAAAGCCCATGTAAAAAGAGCCACCCCCTCTTGGCTAACCGACTCTCAAAAGGCTCACATCAAAAGAACTTATAAGTTGGCGCAGACAATAAGAGATGCGACAGGTTTAGATTATCATGTAGATCACATCATACCCCTACGCGGGGAGAACGTCTGTGGACTGCATGTACCAGAGAACTTACGGGTTTTACGGGCTGACCTCAACTTATCTAAATCCAACATTTATAAATAACTTTCCACAGGAGAATATAACATGGCCTTTGCACAAGGATCACGTTCCAGTCTATCATTTATAACCGAAGCAACTTTCGGTACAACACCCGCTGGAAGTTTTGCTAACCTTCCCTTCAGCACCCACTCTTTAAACCTAACCAAAGACGTTCTTGCTGGAACTGACATTCAAGCTGACCGTATGGGTAGAGTTAACCGCCAAGGTAACCGTCAGGTAGGGGGAGACATTGTAGTTGACCTTCGTGATGGAGACTTTGATGTACTGCTTGAATCAGCTATGCTTAACACTTGGGCCACTAACGTGCTTAAGGTTGGGGTAACACCAAAGTTTATCTCAGTGGAAGATTACGCTGCTGACATAGATCAAGCTCGTTTGTTTACAGGCTTGTCAGTTTCCACTATGGGTATATCCCTTGCTCCTAACCAGATGGTAACAACTACCTTTGGTATGGTTGGTAAGGACATGACCATAGGTGCCACAGAGAAGACACAGACTGCTGCCTCTGGCGCTGCACCATTTGATGCTTACTCAGGTGACATTTCCATCGGTAACGTAGGTGCAGGTTCTGCGGTAGCTATCGTAACTGCACTAGACTTCACCTTGAACAACTCATATGCACCTACCTTCGTCATTGGCGATGATAGCGCACCCTCACTTGAGTATGGTCGTGCAGACGTTGAAGGCACCCTGACAGCTTACTTCGAGGATGCTTCTCTCATCAACCGTTTCCTCAATGAAACTGAGACTGAGATTGAAGTATCTGTAGACGACCCTACAGGTGCTAACTCCTATACGTTTCAGTTCCCACGAGTAAAAATTAACTCTGCTGACGTTGGTGTCGATGGTCCAACGAGCCGTATGATCTCTATGTCATTCGTAGCCCTATACGACACGACAGAAGAAACTAACCTTAAGATTACACGCCCATCGTGATAACGTAATACCTTAGCTAAGGTAGTGGAGGCCCCTGAGTCGGGTCAGGGGTCTCCACGTTAATCAACCCGACATAACCTCCCCGAAAAGGAACTCCGACATGGACTTAAAAGACCTGACCCCTAATTTAGATGACGTTGTTGTTGAGATCAAGCATCCGACAACAGGAGATGTACTAAAGAATGATGATGACACGAATATGACAATTACTATTCTTGCGCCCCATTCTAAAGAGTACAAGAAGTTCCAACACGAACAGATCAGCAAGCGCCTGAAGAAGGCTCAGAAGAGCAAGTCTCAGGATGTTGACTACTCAGATATTGAAGAAGCTACGCTGGAGGTTCTAGCCAAGACAACTAAGGCTTGGGACATTACATATGGCGGGGAGAAGCCTAAGCTCACTGTCGCTAAAGCTAGAGAGCTCTACGAAGAGGTCTTCTGGATTAGGAACCAGATTGAGGAGGTAGTAACTGACTCTCTGGATTTTATGAAGGTCTGATCTGTGAGCTTGTTGAGTGGTCTAATCACCAGTTTAAACTCAACAGGCCAGATCAGAACGGCACTACAGAACGAGAACATCTTGAACAAGTAGAGAGGCAGACTGGACGTAGAGTAGAAGCATTGGAACCCCCGACACCCTTTCCTGCGCTTATATCTCATGTCTGGTCTGCCTTTATTGCTTTAAGCTCTAGTAGAGGGTCAGGCTTTAGTGGCCCAGCACCAATAACCTTTGAGCAGATTAAAGCGTGGAAAGAACTTACGGAAGCATCTATTGAGCCTTGGGAGATTGAGGCTATCAAGAGAGTAGACCTAGAATATTTAAGGGTGGCAAATGGCTGATATTAAGATCATAGTAGATTCCTCTGAAGTTGCCACCGCAACAAATAGGGTTGATCAGTTAGGCAATTCTGGCAAAGTAGCTAAGAAAGGCATTGATAAAGCTACAAGAGGTATGAACCAGTTCGGAGCTGTTGCTAAAAACGGCGGCAAGAAGATGAATACCTTTAACATGCAGCTACAGCAAGGTGGCTACCAACTTCAGGATTTCGTGGTTCAGCTTCAAAGTGGTACGAGTTTCTTTACAGCATTTGGTCAACAGGGTTCTCAGTTTGCCGGGGTCTTTGGCCCCAAAGGCGCTGTCATTGGTGCTGTTATTGCTATCGGCTCCGCTGTAGGGGGGCTTTTAGTAAATTCTTTGATGGGTGCATCTAAAGAGGTAGGTAACCTAACTGACGCTCTAACTAAATACAAGAGTCTGTCAGATAAAATTGCAGACTCAGATGGTTTGTCTAAAGAGTTTGGAAAATTAGTTGTAGAAGCAAGGTTAATAATAGAGGCACTTAAAGCTATAGAAGGCATTAGCATAAAGAAACAACTCGCTGAACTTGGTGGCATAGGAAAGGTTCTTGAGACCACCAGTAAGCAAATGACGATGGGTGGCTTCCTGAACCTCGTCCCCACTTTCCAAGAGATTACACACCTTTCAGCCAAGACGCTTACTTCTGCACAGGATTTTCTTGGGTTGACTGAAGGCACAGTTGCAGAAATGGCAGTTTACGCTGGTGAGTATGCAAGGGCATTAATGGCTGTTCAATCGGCAGGTACACTTGAGGCTCAGGCTGAAGCCGCTGGCAAACTTAGTAAGTTCCTAAAAGAGCATGTAGAACTTCATGGAGAAGATACAAAGAACCTAGAGCAAATAACTGAGTTACAAGAAGTTCTAATGAGCTTAATGGCAACAACGGCGGCAGAAACTAGAAATACCTCGGATTCCATGAAGCTGGTTTATGAATACTCTGAAAAAGATGAAGCCAAAAAAGATAAAATACTTAAGGCTGTACAGGCTATAAAGAAGAACTTAAATGACAGCCTTATAATAGAAACTAGAAGAATTGAGGTGGCTCAGGCTGGAGTCAATCTGGATGAGGTTAAAGCTAAACACGCAAGAGAAGACTACGAGCTAAAAAAGAAGAGCGAAGGCATATTAGGCAAAAACCTTAAGGAGGCTATGGCAGCTTATGACTTAGCGCAGAAAGTAATAAAGTCTGAAGCTGATAGGGCCGCTGCCAATAAGCAAAGAGGGGCAGAGGAAAAGAAGTTAGCAGTTGAGAACGCAGCCTACGAAAAGAAAGCTAAAGGGGATCAAATAGCAGCGATTAAAGCTGCTAAAGAAGCTAACGATTCTGCTGAAGAGCAAATAAGGCTACAGAATCAAACCATAGCTTTAAAGCAGATAGAAGTAAAGTTTGGAAAAGAGACAGGTTACTACGTTAGGCAGACTGCAAGATTTGAGCGGGAGAACTTAGCACTTAAACTTGAGCAAGCTGGTGTAGATGAAGTTCACATAAAGTCTTTACTTGAAGGCAATATGGTTATCGAAGAAGCTAACAGGCTGCTTAGAGAGCAAGGTGAGATTACTTACAGAATAATGGAGAACAGTGCAGCAGCAACAGCTATGCGTAAGTACGCTGGGCGTAGCACTGTTGGAACCCCACCAAAAGATCCTACAGGAACTACAACACCGTTTGGTAAGTCTCAAGCAGAGATAGACGCAGAAACTATAGCATCCTTCCAAAAGCAACTTGACTTAGAAGATGCACTCTTTGGAAAGACCGAAGCTAGGCAAAAGGTTCTTCAAGCACTTGGGGTAGACCTTGCAGCTAAAGCACCTAAAGATGCCGCCCGAATGGAAGCTCAGATCACCAAGACCAATGAGCTAATTGCTGTTGAGCAAAGACGACAGGCGTTAGTAGATTCAATAACTGGCTCAATAGAAGATGGCTTTATGGCTATGTCTGACGGTACTAAGTCCGTAAGTGACGCCTTCAGGAATATGGCTGCTGAGATTGTCAGAGAACTCTACAAGGTTTACGTCATGCAAGTGGCTATTAAAGCACTTAAGTTGGCTATGGGTATTCCTTTCGCTGACGGTGGTGTCATTAGTGGTGGATCTGAAGTTAAAGCCTACGCTGATGGTGGTATAGTCGGTGGACCTACGACATTCCCTATGGCTGGCGGTAAGACTGGTCTCATGGGAGAAGCTGGCCCTGAAGCTATCATGCCACTTAAGAGAGGTGCTAACGGTAAGCTAGGTGTCCAAGCTGAAGGTGGCAGTGGTGACATATACGTTACCAACAACTACAGTATCTCAGCAAATACATCTGAGGATACTAAGCGCCTTGTTACTCAGACCATTCAACAGGCTCAACCAGCTTTAACTCAAGCTGCTAAAGCATCAATAATGAATGATCGTCGTCGTGGTGGTCAAATGAAGTCAGTCTTCGGTTAAAGGAATAATCAATGGCAATCACCTATCCACTAGCGACACCAACATCTATCGGGATTGAGAGCATTGAGCTTAGGGCTGTTAATGCTGTAGCTGTCTCTCAGTCTCCTTTTACATATAAGCAGCAGACTATCTCACATGGTGGGCAGAAGTGGGAAGCATCAGTTAGTATTCCCTCGGTACATCGTGATAAGGCTGCACAGTGGAAAGCTATGCTAGTTGGACTTAAGGGTCAAACTGGTACGTTCCTCTTAGGTGATCCTGACTATGCTACACCACAGGGTACTGTTAGTTCGTGTGTACTTACGGGTACTGCTGGTTCTGACTCAGCTACTGTCGTTATGACTGGCACACTACTAGCGGGTGACTACATTCAGCTTGGGTCAGGTTCATCAGCTAAACTACATCAGGTACTCTTAGATCAAAGTGGTGATGGTAGCCTAGAGTTATGGCCTTCACTTAGGTCTGACTACACAAGCTCTACTGTAACCTTTAATTCCCCTAAGGGTGTCTTCAGGCTCTCAACTAATGTGACCTCATGGTCGATAAACAATGCGTCAACATATGGCATCTCGTTTGAAGCTGTCGAAGCTGTGATATAAGGAAGTACAATGTCAAGAGTCCTGACACCTCAAACAATAACCGACATTTCTGCTGATACAGTCTACCCGTTCTTTGCCGTTGAGCTATTGTTTGATGGGCTTAACGTATTACGCATGTGGACTGGGCAAGGAACTTTAACTTTGCCTGATGGAACTGAGTGGGTAGGTTTGGGTAATCTACTTAATATATCCTCCGTTGAAGAAACCTCAGAGATGGCTGTTAAAGGAGCAAGTATTACTCTAAGTGGTGTGCCATCTAATACGTTGTCTTTAGCACTCAATCAACAATACCAAGGCCGTGTGTGTAACATATACTTTGGAACTGGGGTTACGACATCCTTAAATCAAATATTCTCGGGTTACATGGATCAGATGAATATTGAAGAGGGTGCTGAGACATCTACCATTGAGCTTATGGTGGAGAACAAACTGATTGACTTGGAGAGGGCTAGAGTTGCTAGGTTCACCTCTGGTTATCAGAAGTCAGTTTACCCCGGTGACCTTGGGCTAGACTTCATTGAAGACCTACAAGATAAGAAAATACCGTGGGGTAGAGCCTCTAATGGTTGATTATAGACAAGAGTTCTTAAGTCAATCTGAAGATGAAGTAACACCACTAGCTATATTAGAGTGGGAAGAATCTGGACACCCAACACAGGAACTCCACATAGATTGGGACTCATACAACAGACTAGAGGATGCGGGACAACTTAAGTTCTTTACCGCTAGAAAAGATGAACTGTTGATTGGGTACTTTGTAGTTATTGTTGTGTCACCTTTGACAACTAAACATGAACTGATGGGTGTCTACGATGCAGTATATGTCCACAAGGACTACAGAAAGTCTACAGTTGGTAAACGGCTATTTAAATTTGTAGAAACCTGCATGAAAGAAGATGGCATATATAGAGTGCTGGCGTCTTCATCTGCAAAAAGCCCCATAGGAAACTTTCTTACTCGCATGGGATACCATGAGGTAGAAACTAAGTACGAGAAGGTATTATAATATGGTTGTCTTTACTGCTATTGGTGCAGGTATTATTGCCTCATCGTTTGGGGTTGCAATAGGTCTTACTGTTGCCTCAAGTGCCTTTCTTGTAGGTCTTGTAACTACTGTAGTCCTTGGTGCAGCCATGAGAGCACTGATGCCTAAGCCTTCCTTTGGTGGTTCTAACCGTGGCTATCAAACTACAGCTATTGGCACAGCACTAGACCACCAGATCATCTATGGTAAGATGCGTGTTGGTGGCGCTCGTATATACGATGAAGCTACAGGTACAAACAATAAGTATCTACACCGTATTATTGCTGTCGCTGGACATGAGATACAAGACTTTGATGAAATCTATATTAACGATGAGATTGTCACACTAGATGGTAGTGGTAACGTAACCTCCCCAAGTAAGTACAATGGTAAGATTCGCATCTTACTACACCTTGGTGCCTCAGATCAGGCAGCAGACACCTTCCTAGTAAGTGAATCTGCACATTGGACAACACAACACAGGCTACGTGGCATTGCTTATATGTACATACGCCTACAGTTTGATGCTGATGCTTTTCCTAACGGTATTCCTGAGATAACCAATGTCATTAGCGGTAAGAAGGTCTATGACCCTCGTACATCCACTACAGCATGGTCAGATAACCCAGCTTTATGCTTGAGGGACTACCTTACATCTTCTTATGGCATAGCTGAAGAGACTGCTAACATAGACGACACCCTAGTTATTGCTGCTGCTAACGTATGTGACCAGACTGACACAGATGCAGGTACAACACGTTATACTTGTAATGGGTCGTTTACTACAGCCTCTACTCCTTACGACATGATTAACTCTATACTTACCTCTATGGATGGTAGCTTGTGGTATGCTCAGGGTAGCTGGAGAATGAAACCAGCCTATTGGACTGCACCTGTATTAGACCTTGACGAAGATGACCTTCGCTCTGGTATCAGCGTATCTACACGTCACTCTCGTAGGAATAACTTTAACACCGTTAAGGGTACATTCCGTGGTGAAGAGAGTAACTGGCAGACGACAGATTACCCAGAGGTAAATAGTGCAGCGTCTATTGCAGCGGATAACGGACAAGTCTCTGTAGCTGATGTTGATCTACCATTTACAGATAACTCTATCGAAGCTAGACGTATCGCCAGAATTTCGCTGGAGAGTAACAGGCAACAGCTTACCATCAACGCAGCCTTTGGTCTTAAGACTTTGCAGTTGCAGGTTGGTGATAACATCAGGTTAACTAACACTAGGTTTGGTTGGACTAACAAAGAATTTCAAGTTATAGCTTGGAGTTTTGGTCTTACTGATGGCCTTGACTTACAGATCAACATGACCTTGAGAGAAACTGCTGAATCTGTATACGATGAAGTTGATGATGGTGTCGTTTACGAAAGAGATAACACAACACTCCTATCACCATTTGATGTTCCCTCAGTAGGTTTAGGGGCTACAACAAGAACTCAGGTTATTCGTGAGAAGCTGACTAACATCATCACCCTCAATGTAACCTCTGGTGCGCCAGAGAGGGTCGACTACGTTGAAGCTGAGTTCAGGCTATCAACCAACACTGACTGGATTACTCTAGGTACAGGGCAGCTTGGTGATTTTGAGGCTATTGACCTAGAAGACGGTGACTATGACTTTAGAGCTAGGGCAATTAATACCTTTGGAATCAAGGGTGCTTGGTCTAATCTTGATGATATTAACGCTTCAGGTTTGCTTGCACCTCCCTCAGATGTCACAGGTTTTGTTGCTGAAGTAAATGGCTCTGTTATTACGCTCGACTGGAACCCAACCCCTGACTTAGACCTTTCGTTTTATCGCATCAGATACTCACCTGATCTTTTAGATGCAACTTGGGCTAACGCAATAACTTATGTGGACAAGGTTCCAAGGCCAGCGTCTAGTGTATCTGTTCCCGCTAGGTCTGGAACTTACCTTGTTAGAGCTTATGATAAATCTGGTATTAGTTCTGAAAACTACACATCAGTAGTTGTCCCTGTAGCTAATATTGAGCCACTAACTAACAGCTTGACCCTAACAGACAGTACAGCGTTCACTGGGACTAAGACGAACACTGCTGTCGTTGGCGCTAAACTTCGCCTCAGTAGCTACTCATCGGCTCCATTGGAGGGTGAGTATCTTTTTAGCAACTATATTCAGACGACAGATAGTTCTGTCAAAAGGTGTCGTGTGTATGTAAGTGGCACTACAGAAAGACATGATAACTCTGCTGGGTTATTTGATGATGCCCCCGGCCTGTTCAATGATGCCCCCGGCCTGTTCGATGACTTGGGTGGTGATGCTCAGTTTGCTGACACAGATGTAATAACATACGTGTCTTTTACGCAAGATAACCCCGCTAGTTCCCCTACTTGGTCAGATTACACCCCGATTAAAATTGCAGATATTAGTGCTAGAGCATTTAGGTTCAAAATAAAGCTGACCTCTACCTCTAACGATGTAACCCCGTCTATTTCTGCGCTAACTGCTTATGTGGAGTATAACTAAATGTCTCAAAATGATCTGGTGATCTCAAACCAAACTTTTCCCCTGACCCGTTCGGATATTAACAGTGCGTTACAAGCACTGGGAAGCACTAACAGTGGGACTACTGAACCTGCTACAACTTATGCTAATATGTTTTGGTATGATACAACAACTCAAATCTTAAAGATCAGGTCTGAGGCTGACGATGCTTGGTCTAGTATAGGGTATGTAGATCAGTCTTCTAACGAATTTAAGATACTAGATGATACGATTGTAGCTACAACTGCTGGTGTTACAGCAGGGTTACTTGGGGATCAAGCGACAGCCACTTGGGAGACTGGCACAGGGACTACTGAGAGCCTTGTTTCGCCAGCTAAGGTTAAAGCCTCTATTCTAGCCAACGCGCCAGCGCAGTCCACCGCCCTTGGTGCTGTTGGGACTTATGCTTTCTTGAGGAACACCGGGGTAAACGTAGTGGAAGGTAGCTCTTATTCGGGATTTTTATACGGCGGTGTAACTCGCTCTGGTGGTAACAACATTTCGCCTACAACAGGTGCGACTGCCTCCGGAACTTGGAGAGCAATGGGTAACACCAACGGCGGCTTCTCTAATGATAAATTTACTGTATTCGTAAGGATTTCTTAAAATGATTATAACAATTACAGAAGTGCGTAACGCACAATCAATGAATGCTGCCAACACTAGCATCGACGTTGAGATTAACCATCCAGACTACGGATGGATACCCTACCTGCTGACTGACTATGACACAGACACAACCATCGACAACGATGAAGTCATGGCTCTAATTGGTACAGACTTCGCAGCCTATGTTGCGCCTACACAGGCTGAGTTGGACACAAAAGCGGCGGCGCAAGTTCGTGCAGATCGTGACCAACTGTTACTTGAAGTCGATGCTGTTGTAAGTAATCCCCTTCGCTGGGCTGACATGGCGGCAGATAAGCAGGTCGAATGGGTTGACTATAGGGTTATGCTCCTTGATATAACCGAGCAATCGGGTTTTCCCTATGATGTAACTTGGCCTACTACACCAGAATAAGGAATAACTAATGTCATACAAACTAGGAACACGTAGCCTACAGAGGCTCTCAGGTGTAAACCCTGACATGGTACAAGTTATGAAACGTGCCATTGAGATTAGCTCAAGGGACTTCACGATCATCGAAGGTATTCGATCTGAGGTTCGTCAACGTGAGTTGTTCAAATCTGGTAAGTCACAAACGATGAAGTCACGACACCTAACAGGGGATGCTATAGACTTAGTACCTTACCCTGTGTCGTGGGAATGGGAAGACTTTTATCCCGTAGCTGATGCAGTTATACAAGCGTGTAAGGATGAAGACATAGCCTTGCGCTGGGGTGGTAACTGGAGGGTAAAAGACCTACGTGAATGGGAAGGAACATCAGAAGAACTTGTAGCAGCTTACGATGGTAAGTTCTACGATCTACCACACTTTGAAATACCAAGGAAATGATTATGGAAGATACTCCGTGGCACCTAAATAAATCAATCCCTCTAACCTTTATACTAGCCATATTGGCTCAGACCATTGCTCTTGTGTGGTTTGTATCCTCACTAAACAGTTCGATTGACAATAACACTAGAGACCTAATGCGCCACGAAGCACGTATCAATACCTTGGAATTGGTAGTACAACAACAAGCTGTAACTATGGGTCGTATTGATGAGAATATAAAGTCCATACGTGTTATGATGGAGCGTAGCTGGGGTGTTGAGTAGTGCTATGCGTACTAGCCTTAGTTTCCTTTAATCACGCTTGGACTAATGATGGTAATCGGTTGTTTCAATACTGCTACTACGATTGTGGACTTACTAAGAACGGTGGTTGGTATGACAAAGTTTATAAAGTTAGCTACAACTATGTTTGTCCTAAGGGGTACTTAGATAATGATTGATCCGATTACAGCTATTTCAGTCGCGGCAAGTGCTGTAAGCAACATAAAGTCCTTAATGCTTGCAGGTCGTGATGCTTCAAGTGCCTTATCTAAGTTTGCGGGGGCTGTGTCAGACGTGAATTATGCGGCAGACAAGGCCAAGAATCCCGGAATATTTGCAACCCTCACTGGCTCGGCTGAACAACAAGCGATTGACGCTTTCTCAGCACACAAGAGAATGCAGGCTCTTCGGAAAGAGGTTGAAATACTTGTGCAGTTTACCTACGGGATGGACGGTCTACAGGAATACAAAGACACGCTTCGTCAAGTGCGCGCCCAAAGAAGGAAGACTACCTATAGAAAGGCGGAACTGAAGCAGGCCCTGATCACTTGGTTTTTTGGTGGGGTAATAGTCCTAGCTGGAATCGCTGGGTTAGGCGTAGTTCTTTATATAATAGGTCAACAACAGGGGAAATGGTAATGACAATACTTGATGACTGGAAAGTCTTACCAAGGTTAATGATGCTGGCAGTCACTATACTGACGTATCAAGCTGTACATTGGTTTATGTCGCTACCTGACCCCAGCGTAGCCCAAAGTGGTCTTGTATCGGTATGTATGGGCGCTCTTACGGGGTGCTTTGGCATATGGATGGGCAAGGAGTCTAAGGCTACGGTAACCCCCACTAGGGTCATACACGAGGAGAAATACAGCAAATGATAGGTCAGATCATAAGTTCTATCGGTGGACTAGCTGCTAGTATAATCGACAGTAAGACACAGCTTAAACTAACAGAAGCTGAGATAAAGAAGAAGCAGCTTACTGGTGAGCTTGACTGGGACATAGCAGCCATACAAGCTACACAGAATAGCTGGAAGGACGAATGGATAACTCTACTCTTCAGTATTCCCCTGATACTAGCCTTCTGTGGTGATTGGGGTAATCAAATAGTACAAGCTGGGTTTACCTCACTTCAGTCCATGCCAACGTGGTATCAATATTCCCTCGGAGGGATAGTGAGTGCCAGCATAGGGATGAGGTCAGTCTCTAAATTCTTCGGTAAGTAAGCACTACAACAAGACACAAAAAAGCCGTAGGTATCCTTGAGTGGACGCCTACGGCTTTTTCTATTTTATACTCTTTTTTTCCATCGTGAGGGCTAACCCCTCGTATAGTATCTCTATGTCACCCTTAACCTTCCCCAGTGTGTACGTCACCCAAGATGATATCAGGATATTGCACAAGAGTAACCCTTCAAACAGTGTCATCATATGCCCTCCTTCATAAATGTCTTAACCCACATTGCTGTGATGTCAGATCTGATGATGTCGTCAACACCAAACTCAATAATTGGAACTGGCAGCATATACTTCTTAGCCAAGTGAATAATCTTTGATAGACCATCAGCTTCTTTAAGATCTGACTGCTGCACATCCCCATTAAGCACGATAGTAGTTCCCTCTCCTACCCTAGTCAGGATCATCTTTAACTCATGGGTAGTTATGTTCTGTGTTTCATCTACAATTATGAAGGCATTATCGAAGCTACGCCCACGCATAAGAGCCAAAGGAGCCATTTCAATGTTGCCATTCTTGATCCCCGTTTCCACTGTACCTTTCCCAAGGTGTTTCTCCAATACATCTAATACAGGTAATGCCCAAGGCATAGTCTTCTCAGTTAAATCACCCTTCAAGAAACCTAAGTCTCTGCCTACAGGTACGTGGGGCCTTGTTATAACGATCTTATCAATCTGCTTTGTCGTGTACAGATCAGCAGCATACGTTGCTGTAACATATGTCTTACCAGTTCCAGCAGGGCCAAGGATAAAGACCTGACGACTACTTTGTAAGGCTTCAATAAGATCCCCTTGCTTAGTTGTCTTAGCGATAAGTCCAGATGTAGCCTTCTTCTCAGCACCCTTGTAGGTAGTCTTGCGTCTAGTACGACTAGGCTTCTCAGGGAAGTCTTCCATTAACGGTCTTCCCCCTCTAGTAACTTTTGAAGCTGTGTACAGCCGCCAATCAGAACACCTGAAGGGTCAAATATCTGAGGGACGGTAGGGTTGCTTGTCTTCTTTAGTAAGGTTAATATCCACCTAGAACTTGGGGAGTGTACGTTGTATTCTACATAAGGCAGTCCCTTACTCTTTAGTATGGCCTTAGCTACATCACAAAAGCTGCATTGGTCACGGGTTATTATGGTGTACATTATATCTCCTAAGGTTATTTAAGCAGTTTAAACACATGCTAAGGTGTTAAGGGCTACACTAGGTCTACAATCTCACAGCTATCCCCAGAACAAGCTAACGTCTGACTTCCTGCCGTATTATCTTCCTGTTCGTAATCTGCAAGCTCCTCCCAGTTTAGGCTTGATGGCATAAGTGACTTGAGCGTGTTGTAGTCCGACTTACCACACTCCTGATATGGTGCCTGTTGATACGTATGTTCGTTGTACGGTAGGAACGACACACCTGACATCTCATCAAAGTGCTTGTACACGAAAGCACCCACTTCAAACCACTCATCAGACCTCACGTTAATTGTCACGGAGGGCTTATGCTCACACCAATTCCTCTGGTAGGCTAACCACATCTCTAGCTGCTCTATGGCAGTCATATCAGCGGTCACTACTGCCTTGTCTGGAGCCTTCTGTGGGAAACTAAACACCACTGTAGTATTAGGCTTCATAACACAAGGTTGGTTTGGTATGCCACGATCCTTTAGGAAGTTCGTCAGCGGGTCTTTAATATCTCCACGCACCGTGCGAATGTAATAAGGGCTGTGACGAGCGTGTATACCACTGCTAGAATCAACAAGTTGGGAGACAGTGCCACTAGGTTTGACACAAGTGATAGCAGTAGCAACAGGGATACTGAGCAACTCAGCCCATTCAGCATTAGTATTGATAGCGACATTTTTAAGATGCTCCAATGTTTTAGCTAACCCATCGTTCTTGATGGTCATTAGCGGATTGTCCATAATACCCGTGAGGCTAACCCCCAACAAGCGTTCTTCTTCTGTATTGTCCTTCCACTCTTTAGAAAGATATGGAAAGTGAGTGTAGGTACTTTGGATAGTACCCAAGATGGTAGCAAGTTTTACCTTACGTTCTAAGTCTTCGATAGTATCGGTAGCACGGATAACGCACTCTGTTAGGTTGCAGAACTGGGAATCACGTAAAATTATTTCGCTGCAAGGATTCGTGCCAAAGTCTTGATCTGCATTACGGCGTCCGTTCTTTGCTGCCTGTACCTTAGCTGCCTGACGGTTAAAGATACCCCGTTCACCACTACCACTTTCCACTAGGGCTTGCCACTCACGCATGAATGAGATGCTGTCTGGCTTCTCAGTGTAGCTTACAGAGTTGTTAGCCAAAGCCCGTTGTGGATCGTTGTCCCACCATGCACCTGACTTAGCGTGACGCATACGATCATCTGACAGGTTACTCAGAGAGATCATGGCTGACCTACGAACACCACCAACCACTACCACCTCACCAATCTTACACATGATGTCGTGACACTCAATAGACGACAGCTTACGACCTGTAGCTACCTTGAACGTGTGGATCACAAAGTTAAACAAGTCGATAAGGGGTGCAGGGCCTGATGCTCTACCACCGAATGTCTTGAGCCTAGCACCAGCAGGACGAACCTTAGACACATCCCATCGGGGAACCTCCCCACTGTACAAAAGTGCAATCAACTGACGTAGTGACTTAGCCCAACCCTCCTTACTGTCTTTAACAACGATTGTTGTCTCACTGCTAAACATCTGGTCTGGAACCTCTGGCAGCTTATTGACGTACTGTCGTTCAACTGAGAACCCTACACCTGTGCCACACAACAAGATAAACATAGCTTGGTCAAAGCTCTTGATATTCTTAACTGCAAGGTAACTGCAGTTGTACATAGCAGTATTGTCACGGAGGGCTGCTGGGCCTGCTGTCATAAGAGAGCGCATAGATGGCATTACGTCCAGAGATAGGATAGCCTCTTCGATCTGCTTAATGTAACTGTTTTCACCAGCCACAGGCTTGACGATATTATCCATGTATCTACTGACAGTCTCTTGCCAAGTCTCACGGCGTCCCTCTTTATCAAGCCAACGTGCGTACCGTGACTTGTGGATGAACGACTGGTAGTCTGTTGGTAGGTGGTTACTGCTCATCGGTTATCCCCTGATCCACTAATCACACCCCGTTTGGCACGATCATTTAGTTTGTCCATGTTAACTTCCATTACCTCTGGTAAGTTACTGTAGAAGTAGTTAGCCAAAGCTGTCGTGTAGAACAGGACGTCACCCAACTCCTTGACGATATCTTTCTGGCTAACCTCCGTGTTGTCACGGAGGTACTTCTTTACCTTCTCAGCTACCTCTCCAGCCTCTCCTACAAGACCTAAGGTATTTTCCACTAGACGGACTTTATCTTCCGCAGTGACCTTACCCTCAACCCAATAAGAATACTCCATTGGTGTCACGTTTACGATGCTAAAGGCATCAATGTCCTCTTGAGTAATCATGCTGTTCTCCCGCAAAATTCTGTTGTTGAATGTGGCTCTTTCATTATGTCGAATAGATACCACGCACAGTTATCTTTTCCCACGCTCTTACTACCCTCTATCCACTTGACCCTGCCTACACTAACAACCTTCTGACAGTACGACATAAGAATAGCTGACTGCTTAGTGTGCATCCAATCTGCATCAAACAGTAACCAAGTTGGACATATCTGCATCCATATCTCTATCATGGGGTGTAATATCTTTCTGTCCCAAGGTGGGTTTGTTATACAGAAATCTATCGCCCCATACTCACCAAAGCTAATGTCAAGAGCATCATGCTTGTATACAAAAGGATGTCTTGGTTCAATATCACAAGCATATAAACACTCCCCATGACCATCAGATAACTTACTGATATGTTCTATTAGTCTCCCGTCTCCCGCACAAGGTTCTGCATAATCAAATGCGTAAGGTAAGTGCGGCATCAGGGGTTCTACAGCTTCTATCGGTGTTGGGTAGTAGTCCCTTGGTACTCTTTCGAAGTCACTACGCTTGCCCATACATTCCCTTCAGTCGGTTAATAGAAATAAACTCTGGATCGTACATCCCGTCCTCCACTTCTCGTTTAACAACTATGCCAGACCACCACTCTTTGTTGGCTTGACCTGCCCAGCTTTCCGCTGCACCTTTGTAGCACCCCGCGACAAGACCAATAACTCCTCTAGGGTGAGAAGAGTCCTTAAACTTAAGGTCACGTTTATGGCTATGACCACAAGTGCTACTATGATGGCGGTGAGCCAGTAACCCATTAGCATGATGCATACCAGACATAGCAGACCCAAAGTTACCACTACTAAAGTAATGAGCATACGAGACCCCATCGTAATCAGCAACCGATGGAGCGGAGTGTTCGTACTCGTGGTATTCGTCGAACCATCGGTCTGTCTGGAGATGCCCGAAAGATATGCCATACTTTGATCCTTCGAGGCGAGGATCGTGTTTAAGAGCTTTTTTAATTCTATTTTCATGGTTACCCTCAAATCCTATGTAAGCTGGACGCTTACGCTTGTGGTGTCTGAACTTCCACCTGATACGTTCTTGTGCATCATTGTAATGCTCAATATCTTGCTCATAACTCTGACTTACGATTGCCTCTGGGTAACGAGTGTCAAATGTATTTAAAGACCGCATATCAGCGCCATCACCCAAATCTACAACATAGTCAGGTTTAAGATCGTACAAGAACTCCCCCAACCAGTTGAAACGCTCATTTCCCACTGAAGGGTCTACGTGAGCGCAACTATAAACCACTACTGTTTTACCCATCTGCTGCCTCCAACTCTAGTTCACTGATAGTTGCCCACAAATGAAACTCCACCTCTTTAAGCTGCTCTTTACTGAGCTTCTTTAATTTAGTTAACAAACTATTTACTTCAACCATTCGTCGGGTATCCTTTTATCTGCGTAGATGAACCCATGCTTATTGCACCACTCACCATATGTTGACTTAGCACCTTTACTTAACTTACCCCTAGAGTTACTAAAGACAAATCTTATGTCTAAGTTAGGGTGTTGCTCCCTGACCTTCAAGTGCTTCTTACGATCATCGCTAACAAACCTCCCCTTGGACTCAACTATAATACCATTAGGTAATATAAAGTCTGGGGTGTAAGTCTTATTCTCAAGTAAAGTCCACTTAATCTTTAACGTCTCATACTTAAAACTTACACCCCGTTCCTTTAAGTCAACGGAGATATCATCCTCAAGCCCCGATCTGTAGCCATTCCTTATTGCGTGTTGCCTACGCTCACTGGTGGTTGCCACAGTTCCTCCTCTTCTCTTCGTAGCCAGAGTAACCTAGCGTTTTCAATGATGCGCTCTGTATCACCGTCATATGCTTTCACACAGGCTTCCCATAAGCTACCCTCTGTGTCACACACTGCTAAAATCTTCTTTGCTTTTACAGGGCCAATGCCACTCAGCCCCTTAATGTTATCAGCAGCGTCACCCGTAAGTATTTGAGTGTAGAAGAACTTAGTCCCCGACCACTCATCTACCTTTGTCCACTCACCCTTATTGAAGTTAAAGTGCCAACAAGGTATTTGCAGCATGTCCTTATCAATAGATGCAACCACACAGTCATAGTTTAACTCCGCAGCAGCCTTAGAGATAAGGTCATCAGCTTCCTCGTTGACACTTATTATAGCCCTATACCTATCAACCATGCGATCTCTTGTTACGCCGAGGTACTTAGGTTTTTCTGCTGACTTCCTATTTCCCTTGTAGGGGTAGGACTTAGCAACATCAAACCTAAAGTTTGTCTTTCCAGTTAGGTATGTCTGATATTCAAACTTAGACGGGAAGGGAAGTTCAATAGTCTCATCTAGTATGTAATTCATAAGACTATCTACCTTATCCTCCGCATCTTTTGGTAAGTCACCTTGGGTAGCAAAGGCTGCACGGTAAGCTATGATATCACCGTCTATAAGAACTTTGCCCCTGCCCATCAAAAGTCCCCAAAGACCATTTTACCATCATCCTTCTCGAAGGCAACATCTTCTACATAGGTAAACCCCCCAGCCCTAGCAGCATCAGCATACGCCTTACCTAGAGCATATAGGTCGTCAACCTCATATCGAACCAATGTTGTGCTTCCCTCGAAACCGTCCTCTTCACTGTCATGCTCAAAAGTAATAGTTAGTTTCATGCGGCATCCACCTTAAACATACTCAACCCTTCCACTGTTGCACTTTCCTCGTAGGCAATATGGTTTGTAATAGCCAAATTATTCAACCTGCGAGAAACCCCCTTGTAAACCTCAAACTCAACATAGGATCGTGTACCGTGACCTAGTTGTCCATCATCTTCGTAGCTCCACAGTCGTTTGTTCTCTTCGCCCTCCGTTAAGTCAACAACACCGGGGAAACCACCAAAGTCTACCTCTTTAAACTCCCCGGTCTTATAGTCTTTGTACTCTCGTACGTCCTTTACTTTACGCTTCAACTGGATGTACTGCCCAATACCAAACTCAGAGTTGCCCACTTTGATTGTGTCAACCTGTTGTCCTGTATTAGGGTTTGTCGCCATACGCTCATAACCAGTTTCCAAGAGTTGTGTAATCTGACCCTCTGAGGTAAAGTAAACATTCACTGCTGTTTGACCCCCACTCTTAGATAATTCACGCAACCACTTCTGATTGGATTCTGGATCACCGTAGTCTGCATTTTCCTTGAATACATTTGCGTACTCAAGAACCATTTCCATTACATAAGTTTTTGTATTTGTGGCCATGTCGGGTACTTCCTTTTCACTGTTTCCGTATAATACTATATACACTTATTTGCGTTTTTCGCAAGCAGTCGTAGGCATTTATTTTAGTCTAGTGAATATCTGCGTAAGTATTGCCAAACTGTACATCTGTTCCTAGTGGTACGTTTAGATTTATCTCACGGTTCACGTTGTTGATCCCCATAGACATGATGTTTTCTGTTTTATCTTCGTCCCCCTCTTTGGTTATAACGATAATCTCATCGTGGAATTGACCGATAGTCTGTAAGCCCATGCCGCGACATTCCTTAACCCAAGTGTCAAAGCAGAACACCCCGGTGCCCTGATTGAGTGTACTGAAGCGGTCCTTCTCACTGCGTAGACTGTACCAAAAACCAGACACAGGGTTCTTTAGCCACATACTTCCAAACAGTTCTCTTGTCCGTAGTGTGCTTGCTACCCTCTCAATGGCCCAGTTACGTGACCAGAAGGCTTCTAGCAGGGCCTTAGCTTCCTTTTGCTTCATACCTGTCTCACGGGACAGCTTGGCTGCTCCTACACCATAAGTGGCACTGTAGTTAACTACCTTGTAATTCTTACGGAGGGCCTTAAGTGAACGCTCCCCAGAATTGTGCTTGTCGATGTCGTCTTGAGTAATGACACCAGCGTGTAGGGCCAAGTCTAAGTGGGGATCAAACCCCTCACGGCTCATCTCCTCCACGTATTCAGGGTCTAGTGGTTTCATATAGTGTCGTTTGGTTGTGTCTTCCAAGGATGTCATGTCAGCACCAGCTAACACATAACCTTCTGGACACGTCAGACACCCACGGATTACATCACCATATGGCTTGTCTACTCCCGGTAGATTTACCAGTGGTCGATAGTGCTTAAACCTAAACGTATTGGTTAGACCTGCAACACCAGCCTGCAGCCAACCATTCTTATGACACTCTAGGAAAGATTTAAGTATGCCAGCCCTATGAGTAAGAACAGTGAGACCGTCAAGAAGATCCACAGCAGGGTCAACCTTTCCAAGGCTTCGGACACTTTGACATAGATCGCTGTTCTTTCGTACTTGTTCAATTTGTCTTTCATCACCAGTCACCTTATCCCTTACGAATTTATATGTACGTGGCTTCCAACCCAGAGAATACAACCACTCTTTAACCTGATCTTTAGAGTTAGGGTTACCACGTTCTTCACCTGTCTTAACCTTAAATTGTGTTGTCGTCACAGACTGCTTGTACTCCTTACACAGGGACACCCACTTCTCCCCGTGTGATGATAGCTCTCCGTCTTTCTTGTGCATGACCTTTGGCTTTGCTGCCATACGCTCAAGGGTACGCTTAGGCATAGCGTCTGCCAGTTGCTCAACCTTCTCCTCTTTCAGTTGTATGATCTCATCGTAGGCTGCTTGAGCTTTAGGTACATCCAATTTCCATTGTAGGGCCTCTTGCTCTTTAGCACAATCTAGCTTGAATGATAGATAATCAATCAAACGATCCTTCTCAACTGGGTCTTGGTACAGCTTATTTAACTTAAGACCTAAGTCACGCCATAGACGGTTGTTGATCTTAACGTCCTCATCGCACCTGTGAGCGTATTCCTCTGGTGTTAGGCTGTCCCAGTCTGTAATCTTAGGCTTAGGTACTCCATAGTCCTCTCCGTAGCCCTCAAGCCCATGCTTCAAGCGGTCATGGTGTAGATACCAAGATAAAGCTAAGGTGTCTATCAAACGAGCCTTTACCTCTATGCCCAGTACCTTTTCTATCGCAGGTATGTCAAAGCGTATGATGTTGTGGCCTACCAGAGTTTCTGTGTTGAGCAACACATAGCGCATCTCGTCATAGTCATGCGTGTGCTTTACTTCACCCATATCATTAGACCAAGACATGACATGAATTTTGGTCAACACATCTAATAGACCATCTGTTTCAATGTCGAATACTGTTGTCATTATTCCTACTTCTCCTCCCAAACTGTTGTTGTTTTGCTAACAGGTTCTACTTTTACCATGTAACTACCCTGTGCCATTTTTCCTTCTACGTCAAAGCCAATCCACCCAACCTTATAAAATTCTCTATCTTCTATGCAGAAAACTATACTGTGTAGGTGTTGGTCCCCTTCATAGTCGATTTCATCCAACTGCTCGGAATGTATCGCTATAAATCTGGGGTCATCATCAAACCCAATGCTTACGTAATCATACTCATCGTAATTTTCCATACCTATACTTCCCTTAATGTAAACGTATCTAAGTTAAATCGCATTGTACCAGCAGCGCCCTCTTCGGAGCATGGTCGGTTCTTCTCAACGCGAAGGTATGTTGTATTTCGTTCCTCTACAGTGTCTGCATCCTTCTCTCGTGATAAGTTAATGATAACAGAGGCCCTTTGACCTAGCATCTTACAATACTTAGGGTCACCATTGTCATTAG
>Ga0222688_1000032_pt1 | contig 40805 bp, 37 predicted proteins | sample AntAcemetage1165_FD_181151 | JGI IMG/M metagenome (GOLD analysis project Ga0222688, IMG submission 181151) | Saline water microbial communities from Ace Lake, Antarctica - #1165 | ecosystem: Environmental > Aquatic > Non-marine Saline and Alkaline > Saline | place: Antarctica: Ace Lake... | reverse complement strand
GGGAAAATTCTATCTGTTCCTCAAAATGATGAAGGACCCCAATATACTAAAAAAGGAACTTTACGTAAACGTCGCCCTAAGACGAAAAAAATGTACTTTACTCAAGATACCGAAGATGCTATTATAGAGTATTTGGCTATGGAGGATGGTTTACAACGTAATATATTATATAATGATCGTATTAAATATGCTTTTTTTAAGTTAACTGAAAATATAATTCATACCTTTAAATTTTACTATACTGAAGTAGAGACAATAGGAGAATTACAACACGAGGTTACTACTTTTCTATTAGAAAAACTCCACCTATACCAACAAGATAAAGGTAAAGCCTATTCTTATTTTGGCACAATCGCTAAACGTTACCTTATTTTATACAACAACACCAATTACAAGAAACTAAAATTAAAAGCCGATGTGATGGCTGTAGATGAGGATCAAACAATTACCATTGATTTATCTAACAATTCAACCCAGCCTTTAGAGAACGAACAAGTAGCGTTTTTAGATTACTTAGTTAAATATATGGACATTCATTTATTTACTTTGTTTCCAAAACCACAAGATGCTAAAACAGCAGACGCTATAGTTGAATTATTCCGTAAGAGGGAAAATTTAGATTTGTTTAACAAAAAAGGAATATACATATATATTAGAGAGATTACAGACCAATCTACTCCACAGATTACCAAGGTAATTAAGAAAATGAAAAAGACATATGTCAAACTAATGTCCCAATATGTTGATAGTGGGTATGTTAGTATGAGATTATAATTCTTTCCTACAATTATATTTATATCCATATCATAATATTATGGATTTTACACAAGTAACTTTATTCGGTAAGAAAACTTACGCGGATCTATTAAAAGAAATTCACACTAACCAAAAGGATAAAGAAGTTCAATTACGTTCGTTAATTGAAGGTCTTAAGCCTATGGTTACTTCTGCTGGAGATGCAGTTATAATGGTTCCTCTAATTAAGGAATACATGGAACTCGCTATAAAAAACGATGACGCTTTAATTAAAATGGCGGGTATTATACAACGTGCCATGAATACTAAAATGGCTGATAGCGATGAACTATTATCTGAAGAAGATAAGGAAATGTTATTCTCATCACTTCAGGAATTAGATACGAAAGTTGTAGAAATGAAAGTAGAGGAAGTAAAGGATGCCAATTAACAATACAGCTCCTACATTAGGTAATTCTGCTCTAGGGGGAGGACCTACTACTGCCCCCTCTGTAGGTGGTAGTGGTATATTTCCTGTTAGGGTAATAGATATCTCTTTATCTGAAAACACTAATGGTAAATCTTTATTTCAAATAACTAAAAAATGGGCGGGGATAGGGGCTATAAGGTTTGAATTATTAACTAAAGGCTCCCAACCCGAAGAATTCCCTCAAGGAAACATAGCTTACCCCTTAGATAACAATTTTAAAAAACTACCTTTAATAGGAGAGGTAGTATTTGTTACTTCGGGTCCTTCTGTAAGACAACTTACTGAAGGTAATTCTGATGCTATAGATTTTTATTATTTAAACGCTACTAATATATGGGGTAGAAGTCACTTAAATTTATTTCCTTCCCCTAACGCTAACTATTCTTCAAATAGTAATACAATAAAGAACACCGATGTAGATAAGGGGTTAGAAAATAGTAGTGATAATAAATTAACTGAACCTAAACCTGGGAGAACATTTGTTGAAAAAAACAATATTAAGAATTTATGGCCCGTTGAGGGAGACGTTATATTAGAGGGTAGGTGGGGTAATTCACTTAGATTTAGCTCAACAGCTAAAGCACCTTCGGGTAGTATATATAAAAACCCATGGAGTGATGTAGGCAATGATGGGGATCCTATAACAATTTTGCGAAATGGTCAATCATCTGTAGATTTACCTATAAATAATTGGTATCCTATATATGAAGATGTTTCAACAGACGATTCATCTATTTATATGACTTCAAAACAACGCATAGAATTTGAGTTAGCTTCAACTAACTTTGCTACTTTTGGGATAGATGCACTTTCGGGTACAAATACCACACAATTATTACAAGATGTTCCTTTAGAAAATCCTAACAAATCAAATAAAGAAGCAGATTCAACAGGTAGTATTTCGGATTCTATAGAAACCCAACCAAAATTGGCTACAAAAGAAGAAACAACAACTCTACAAGGTAGCATTCTACCAGGTAGTGTATCAAATGAAAAAATACCTACCCCTAATTTAAATCCTAAAACATCAGGTTTAAAGAAAATAACTCCTAAAATTAAAGTAGAAGCTCTTATATTAAAGAAATTCGATGGTTCTTATAGAGTATATTTAAGTGGGGAAGGTTTAACTAGTTTATCAGGTGAAAGTTTAGACCCAGAACAATTATATGCTGATTTAGCAGCGGAGCTAGTAAAGGCTAGTGAAGGAAAAGAATTAGACTTTTTAGCATTTAAAGACGTACCAATACAAGGATAAAATATGGCTTATCAACCTCAATTTCCTTATGAAGGAAGACAAATAATAATAGATTCAGGTAGAGTTACTTTAAACTCTAAGGATGATACTACCTTTGTTTTAGGAAGACAGGCTGTAAGTATATCATCTGGTGGTACTGTTAATATAGATAGTAATGGAGATTTTTTATTAAATTCTCCTAAAATATATTTTGGGTTAAAAACCGAAGACACAGATCACGAACCATTAGTTCTTGGAAATAAACTATCCCAATTATTAAATAACTTAGCGGTTACATTAGGAGAGGCAGCCTCAAACCTAACAGGATCAGTAGATTCCAATGGTGCTGATATTGCCCAAGTCCAATCCGCTGGAGGTACATTACTAATAGCTGCCAACCAGTTATCAAAGGCTATTAAAACTATGAATTCAAACAAAACCTTTACTTTATAATGGCTAAAACTGATTTAAAAGCATCCGTTATAAAAACTTATAATACTACTAATAAAGTAGTAAAAAAAGTAAAGGAGGTAAATACTAAAATTATATATGGCAAAGCTCGAGTACCGGCTATTATTAATTTTAGTGATCCTATAGAAAGAAGGAATTTTACAAGTAATATAAAATCCTTTAGACAAGATCCAAGTTTAGTAAACGCCGTTTTTATATTACAAAATTTAAATAGTTTTGATTTATGTAACCCACTTATGTTTGCTGTTAGTCAAGCATTCCCTCCTGGAAGTGGAGTAGCAAACGTATTTGGAGGTATTCAAAGTAAATTAAATGATATTACTTCTTCGTTTGAATCTTTTAGTTTAGTAGATGGAGTAAAACAAGCTAAGGCTACAGTAGTTAATTCTACAGGTAATACTATACCAACATCTACTACTTTTGGAACAGTAAGAATACCCTTTGCCGATGGTAGGGTATCTTTAAATATTCAAACCCAAGACACTATAAACCCCGGAGCCTCTATAACCTTAACCCAAACTGAAGACACTAGAATAACTTCTAAAATGGTAGGTAGGGTTTCTACTGTAGTTAAGGGTGAGAATTTTTCAATAGTAGATATCAATATTGATTCTGTATTCCCACCTGATGCACCTACAAGTGAAAATGGTGAAACTAAACTAACATTTTCAAACTTTAATGTTGAATTTGAAAGTAAAATATCTACTGATATAATTAAGTTAGCCCAAGATTTAGAAAGCATTACTAGAACACTTCAATCTATTGGATTACCAGACATAGCTAATGAATTAGATAACCTCCCAGACTTTATCCCAGGGGTTGGAAAAATAAAAAAAGCCTTAAATGATGTAACCGATATTATAGATTTAGTGTCGGATCAAGCAGCTGCGGCTGCTACAGTAACAGGTACCGCTTCTAATGCTTTAGCAGGTAATTTAACAGCAAGTGAGGTTTTAAGTCGAATTAGAGTATTAAGAGATTTTTATGCTAAGATAAGACCATATACAAATTTAAATTTTGCTATAGAATCCTTTTTAGGAGACGAAATAGATAATATAAATCGTTTTTTAAGAGATGCTATACCTTACGAGGCTTTAGCTGCCATGGTAGGTTTTATCACTACATTAGGAAAAATGATAGTAGGGGTTATTAACTTTATAATTGGTATACTTAAAATTATCTCTTCTACAATTAAAGTAATTACAACTATCCTTAAAGTAATTAAGGTAGTAGTTAAAGTACTTAAAAAGTTATTTAAAGGTATCCCCTCTATAGGAACTACTGTTGGAGTTCAAGAAGCAAGTACTAATGCTGTAGGAGGAATAGAAGATGCTATCCAACAAATCCTAGATTTATTAGAAATAATACAATGGGGGGTAGATGATGTAATTGCACAATTAGGATTAACTAGATTCTACCTTTTAGAATTTATAAAAGAGGGAGCTAAACTACAAGGTACACTAGAAAGTTGTCCACAATTAAACGATTCTGGATTTGCAGGAGCTTTAGCCCAAGCAAATAGAAGTACATTTTTAGCATTACAAAACTTATTAACTACCATCCCACAACTAAATGTAGGGTATAGATCAGATACGGGTAAAGATGCTTTAGCTAGGGGTACAACTACATTTGTTATAGGAGAAGGTGGCATTTTAATTCCATTACGAGATAGTGTCTATGGGTTTGATGAATTTGGGAACCTTATATTTTATGGAGATTTAGTTTCTTTATCTACAGGAGTAAATTTTGAAGACACTTTAGGTACTGAATTTAGAAGTAAATTAAAATATTATACTTTTAACAAATTTAAAAATTCACAAAGACCCCTTCTTGAAGCCGCAGATAAACTATTTACCTCAAATGAGGTAATAGCTGACCCTAATGATGTATTTGGAAACTTCCAAGAATTATATTTAGGATATACTTTAAAAATCCAAGAAGAAAAACCGATAGGTTCAACTGATCAATCACTTATTAGACGAAGAGCTATTGCCTTAGATTCAACTGAAAAAATAGTAGCCTCTACAGATTTAACCTTTGCTAATGATCTATCTGGGTTAGTTCAAGAAATTAAGTTTTTAGTTAAAGTATTTGTAGACCAAGGAATTATAGGAATAAACACATTCGATGCTAACCCTAACCAAATCTCAGATGACGATGCTATAAACTATGCTGCTAGTTTGGGAACAAACCCCTTAGGATTAAATAACCTACAAGCAACTAATAATAAATCTTCTCTACAACAACCTTTAGGAAATATATCTGCTGATGAAAGTAATATTGAAGCTAGAATAGGAAACCAACCATTTGCATCCTCCGGAACAAATGGTACCCCAACTACAGTTCAAGGTGTACCTCAAACTCCAACACAAGGTAGTCCTGCCCAATCATCAACAGCACAGTCAAGTACACAATATAAAAACATAGACGTTTCGGGTATAGCTAAAAAAGGTATAAACGATTTTATAAACGAAACACCATCACTAAAGAAAGTACAAGATACCTTTTCAATTTTATCTAAAACATCTCCAAAACAACTAGCTGCTATTTTAAGCAAACCCGGAGCCGAAGACATAGATGAAGAACAATTAATAGCTTCTTTAAAAGTATCTATTTTAAATGATTTAGATCCTAACCCTGAACAAGTAGAAAAAGTAAAAAAACTTACTGACAAATTCTTGGAGGCTTTAGAAGGTGTTATTACATTACAATACCAATCTGAATACGCTACAGTTAATCCAAAAAATAGACCACCATTCTTACCTTATTACGAAAGAGTAGAAAAAGATAAAATCAAAATTTTCTATCAAGGTTTAATTCAAAAAGGATTTACTGAAAATGAAATCCAACTAGGTACATCCCAAGACGAAATAAAGCAAAATTATAAGATCGTAATAGACGGTACTAAAGTAACCGTAACCGAAATTAAAAGAAAATCAAAATAAATATTTATAGACATGAAATTGGACGCTTTTAGAACCATTATTAGAGAGGAAGTAAGATCCGTAATTAAAGAAGAATTATCTTTGATTATGCAAACTCCTATTACAGAAACTAAGACTGTTAAAAAACCAGTTGTTGAACAAAAAACAACAAAACCTTCATTTGCCGAAATGGTAAACGAAGAAACAGTTCAACAAACTCAAACACAAACCCCTATTGCCCCAACCGGTAACCCAATGTTAGATATTCTAAATGAAACTGCTGCTGCGGGTGAATGGAGAAATCTAAATGGAGGATATAACTCATCCCATGCTGCTGGATTCGCAGGTGGTATGTCCGGAGGAGCTACTAAAGTAGTAGATAGTGTAGATCAAATGTTAGCTGGAAAACAAGGAGCAACAGACATTACCCAAGTATCAATTGATGCTGTACCTGACTTTTCAGGTGTAATGGGTAAATTAAAAGAAACAGGTAAAATATAATGGCGTACATAGTAAGAAATGTTGATATTCTAGACCTAAATCCTAGTACGGGTGTAGGTATATCCTTACCCTTCAATGGTCCTACAGGTATCAATACAACTTACACTACTAGAGATGCTATTAAATCTAACCTATTAAATTTTATTTTAACAGGTAAAAAGGAACGCGTAATGAATCCTAGCTTTGGTTCTGGGGTTAGAGATTTACTATTTGAACCAATAACAGAAGATATAACGGATCAAGTAGAAAGTTTAATTTTTGGAGGGGTTGAACAATATTTTCCACAAGTGCAAATTAGAAGTTTAACTGTTGATTTAACACCTGATAGAAATACTATAACAATATATCTTAATTATTCTATAATCAATACGAATATAGAAGATGAATTACAAATCAACCTCAACACATAATGGCAGAGTCTAAACAAATACAATATCTAAACAAAGATTTTGATGGATTCAAGCAAAAATTGCTTGAATTTGCCCAAGTTTACTACCCAGATACTTACAACGACTTTTCAGAAACATCTGCTGGGTTAATGTTAATTGAAATGGCTTCATATATTGGAGACGTTTTATCTTTTTATGGTGATAATCAAGTTCAAGAAAACTTTTTAGAGTTTGCTAAACAACGAGATAGTTTATTAGCTTTAGCTTATAACCATGGGTATTTCCCTCAAGTAACAAACGCCGCTACTGTTGATGTAGACGTATATCAAACTATACCCGCTACTATTGATGGGGGTTTAGTAACACCTGATTTCAACTATGCTATGATAGTTGAAGAAGGAGCACAGATTCAATCTGCAAACAATACTTCTGTATTTTTTTATATAGAGGCCAAAATAGATTTTACAATTTCAGGAAGTGGAGATCCAACTGATATCTCCGTATATTCATTAGATTCAAGTAATCAACCAAACTTCTACCTTCTTAAAAAGAAAGCAAGAGCAACAGCCGGTGATTTAAAAACAGCAGATTTTACTTTTACTACACCTGAAAGATTCTCTACAGTACAAATAGAAGATACTAACATTATTGAAATAGTTAAAATAACAGATAGTGATGGTAATAGGTGGTATGAAGTACCTTACCTTGCTCAAGAAACTATTTTTGATCCAACAACTAACATAGCTCAAAACGATCCCGAACTATATCAATATAATGAAACTACACCTTACCTTTTAAAAATTAAAAAGGTACCACGTAGATTTATAAAAAGATTTAAAACAAACAATTCCTTAGAATTACAATTTGGACCTGGAGTTTCATCTAACCCTGATGAAGTAATTACCCCTAATTCAGATAATATAGGTTTAGGATTACCTTACGGTCAAGACAAACTTACAACCGCTTGGGATCCTGCTAACTTTCTATATACCAGAACATATGGTTTAGCTCCCTCAAATACTACTTTAACAGTAGAATATTTAACAGGAGGTGGAGCTACATCAAATGTTACCGCCCAATCCTTAACTATCTTATCAGATGGGAATATAACATTTTTTGGAGATAATTTAGATTCTATATTACAGGATACAGTTAGAAATTCTTTAGCATTTACAAATACCAAACCCGCTTTAGGAGGAGGAGATGGAGATACAAACGAAGATATTAGGAGAAAAGCTATAGCTCAATACCCAACCCAATTACGTACTGTAACAAAGGACGATTATGCTATTAGAGCTTTATCTTTACCTTCAAAATATGGTATTTTATCTAAAGTATATGTTACTCAAGATAACTCAATATCACCTAATGTATCTACTCCTGAAAGTTCATATGATACTAATGCTTTATCATTATATGTTCTTTCAAGAAATAGTAATAATAACCTAACAATAGCAGATCCTGCCTTAAAGAATAATTTAACTACTTATTTAGGTGAATATAGAATGGTAACGGATGCTGTTACTATTAAAGATGCTTTTATTATAAACATTGGGGTTAATTTTGACGTTATAATACAACCTAACTTTAATAATAGAGTAGTATTAAATATTATCATAAACGCTTTAACAACATATTTTGATATAGATAAGTGGCAAATAAACCAACCTATCTTAATTAACAACGTTCGTAACGTAATTGACAATATAGAAGGAGTTCAAACTGTTAAAAAACTAGAACTTGTAAACAAATCTGGAACTGACAGTAACTATTCAGAATTTGCATATGACATTAATGGAGCAACTATAAATGAAGTTCTATACCCATCATTAGATCCAAGCGTATTTGAATTAAAATTCCCTACTACAGACATACAAGGACGAGTAGTAACAAACTAATAAACAATGGCAGTATACAAAATATTTCCTGAAAAAGATGCTTTTATCTTATCTAACTACCCTGCACAAAACACAGGTAGAGATGAGGTATTAGAGGTTTCCAATATAAATGGTATAAACCAACTATCATCTGCTGCTGGCGATTTACCTGCCGTTAGACGTGCGTTAGTTCAATTCAATACAACGGATATAAACAACGTAGTTACAAATAAAATAGGCGACGCGTCATTCCAAAGTAACTTAAATTTATACCTAGCAAACGCTGGAAACTTACCTTTAGATTATAATATCGAAGCATATGCCGTGACACAGTCATGGGATATGGGAACAGGAAGAGTAAGCAATTCCCCTAAAACAACCGATGGTGTATCATGGTCTTGGAGACAAGAATCAGGTTCGGGAGCATGGGCAACAGAAGGTGGAGATTGGCTCACAACAACATCAGGTTCACAAACATTTACCTATACAAGCAACAAAGATATCTCAATGGATGTTACTCCTATAGTTCAACTATGGAATAGTGCTTCAATTGACAATAACGGGTTTATAGTTAAACTCGACGATAATATCGAATTTTCGGCTTCATACGTTGAAACTAATTTTTTCTCCGTAGATACCCATACAATATACCCACCTGAGTTAGAATTTAAGTGGGACGATTCAACATATTCAACTACGTTATCTGCCTTAACATCAAGTGATTTTGTTTTAAAAGTAACAAACTTAAAATCTGAATTCGAAGATACAAGTGTATATAAATTTAAATTAAAGGCTAGAGATACTTACCCAACAAGAGCATTTCAAACATCATCTGTTTATTTAGATGCTAAAGCTTTACCTACATCTTCATATTGGGGTCTAAAAGATATCAAAACAGGAGAAATGGTTGTAGATTTCGATACCACATACACCAAAATATCAGCTGACAACGATAGTAATTACTTTACAGTTTACATGGATGGTTTACAACCTGAAAGATACTACCAAGTAGTAGTTAAAACTGAAGTTGAAGGTGAAACACTAGTTATTGAAGATAAAACAAATTATTTTAAAGTTGTAAGATAATGGCTAGCCAAGAAGTAAAATTAGAAAGGAAAGTATTTGGGAAAGTATCCTACCCTAAAGTGGTAGATACTAACTTTTCTCAACTAGTCCAACCTCAACAAACCTTAGTTATTGAAGAACCCCTATCAGTAGCTGAATTCTTTGACGAATATAATAGATTATTTTTCGATATACCTCAAAATGGTTCTAACGGAACACATGAGGAACTAGTTAAAAGAAGCTCATCTTACCTAGGTATAACAGGACAATCAGAGGAAACACAAGCCCTTCTTGACGAAATAAACAGTTTAAGAGCTCAATTACTCTCAGCTCAACAAGAGGTAATAAATCTTAGTTTAGATATATAATATGGAGCAAATTAGTGTCTCAAATAATTCTCCGGAATCTTTAATCCCCCAAGACTACACTACAAAGGATATAAACTTATTAAATGAGTATTCCCTTAGTAGAGAATTTGGTGCGGAACAAGATGTGATTGAATTTCATATATTTTCAAATTCAAACCAATTATTAAACACTAATTACGATTTTAAGAATTATTCTGTTTTAACTACAACAGATAATAGCTCTTTAACTAATACTTTATCTTTAGACCCTGAACGTGATACAAAGGGTGCTGGGTATACTTTAGGTAAATTTAATACTGGATATTTCTTCTACAGAAACTTATTTCTTAGCTCAAACTCAACAAGATTCTTCATTAAAGAAATCTCAGGAGATAGAACTGAAATAAGAATATCTACTAATGATATTTCATACAACGCTTTAGGTACATCTTATTTTAACTATCTAGTAGCAAAACAAGCAAAAAGTTTTTATTCAGATTTCCTTTTAAACTTTGGAAATAACAATACTGTAATAGGAGTAAACTCTTTATTAGATACATCTAATGAAGCAGAACCTAGTTTATTTATTAAATTATATGAACCATTACCCGCAGGTTATAACTTAAAAGATACCTTATGGGTTGCAGAAGAAATATCTGACCCAATATCCTTTAATGTAGATATCCAATTTACATCTGAAGAAACAGAGCAAAAAAATTATTTAAGAGGTCCAAATACAAATATAGAGTTAAACTCACAAACTAACTTTACAACTAAGTATTTTAACGTAAACGAAATACTTGATACAACACAAACCTCTTCATACCAACAAGTAAAATCCTATTTAGAGGAAACTAGTGTCAATATTAATATTGATCACGAGGATTTTTCAAACTTTGTACATTTTTCTTCTGCTGTTGAGAGATTAGAAAACTTTAGATATAAATTAACTTTAATTCAAAATTACCAAAGCGATTTAAATTCACTTAAAGGTATAGATGAATTAACAGATGATAGTTTTGTATCTGCCTCTAAAGCAACTATACAAGACAACATAGATACATTAATAGAAAAATTCGATAATTACGAATATTACTTGTATTTTAATTCAGGATCAAAATCATGGCCCAAATCAAACGAATTCCCTCCCTATGATAATTTATCTGTAAACGATACAGGTTCATTGTTTTGGTTAGGATCTGCTGATGAATCTAGTGATTATTATGGTGGTCAAGTATTATCTGCTTCCTTATACGATACAGAAAATAGAGATTATATTTGGAATACTTTACCTTCATTTGTAAAAGATGATCCACAAAATCAAAACCTAGAATTGCTTGTAGCGATGCTAGGACAACACTTTGATTACATATGGACTTACACTAGAGCAATAGGTGATTTACAAATAACAGATAACAGACCTGATTATGGTATATCTAAAGATATGGTAGCGGATTCGCTTCGTTCTTTAGGTATCAAATTATATACAAGTAACAGAACAAACACAGATATATTCACCTCTATCTTAGGACTATCTCCATCAGGGTCACTTGTACCAGATACAGGATCTTTAAGAGTAGAAAACTACATATCAGCTTCAAATGAAGTTATATCCTACGATGATGTAAATAAAGAAGTATACAAACGTATCTACCATAACTTACCTTACCTACTTAAATCTAAAGGTTCATATCGTGGTTTAAGAGCACTCTTAAATTGTTTTGGTATAGCTGATGATATTTTAAGAATAAATGAATTTGGGGGTAATAAGAAAAATGAAAGAAGAGTAACCCAATACTTTGAAAAATCTAATCGAATATTAGATACTAGGGGTTCTAGTTCATTAGAAGTACCTTGGTTACCAACATTAATGCCTATTGTTCCTGATTTTTGGGAGGAAGTAGATAAAGATTGGAACGATATAGAAGGTTGGTGGAACGGTATTTTAGCTGAGGATCAAGTACCGGATACAATTGAGTTTAGATTTAAAACTAAAGATATACCTTCTGCTAGTCATTTTACTCAATCTATATTCCAAGTAAATAATAGTGATTCTTCTTCACAATTTGGATTGCAACTATTATATCCTTCAGAATCTATAGCGGACTTACCAGGTACATCCTTCAATAATTATGGTGAACTAAGATTCATACTCTCAGGTTCCCAAGGATATACTTCTACAGATCCTATTTTCTTACCTTTCTTTACAGGTAGTTTTTGGGATATAAAATTAGACAGAAGTCCAGCAGGCCAAAATTTAAATAGTAGTGGTTCACTAAATACTACTTATGAATTAATAGCTAAATCAGGGCAATACGATGGAAATAATAATTACATTGACTATCAATCATCTTCTAGCTTAGTAATATCGGCTTCTACCTCTGCTTCATACAATGAAGCTTGGAACACTTATACCTTCACCTCCGGTAATACTCAACTTCATGGATATTTGGGGGGAGCTAGTAGTAGCAACGTCATAGCACCTGATGGTGTTATATTTGATGGGTATTTCCAAGAATTTAGATATTGGATTACAAATTTATCTCAATCTACATTTGACCAACACGTTTTAAATCCTACATCTTATGTAGATAATGATATAACATCTTCATATTATAATTTAATATATAGATTACCGTTAGGAAACTATAATGAATTTTCAGGTTCTGATGGGGATAATAAAATTTATACTGTTCATCCTTTATCTACAGGTTCATTTGCTCCAACAGCCTCATTCTTAGGTACAGGTTCTTCTACTATAAATTATGGAATTATAACAAACTTTACAACTGAAAGTTTTGTAACTTATAGCAATGTAGATTTAATGCAGGGACCTGATGCTGGAGCTTTTACATTAAATGAAGCAAAAATACGAACAGAAAATAACCCTATAGTATCAGGATCTACCCTATCTCCTTATATTAGTGTTCAACAAAAACTAAAAAATGGATATACTGCTGATTTGGATAATATTGAAATATCTGTATCCCCTCAAAATAGTATAGATACTGATATAGTTAACCAATTAGGATTTTTTGATATAGATGAATATATAGGAGATCCTAAATTAGCGGCTTCGGGGTCATACCCTAAACTAGATGAATTAAAGAAGTTTTATTTTAGAAAGTATTATAAATCACAAAACGTATATGATGTAATTAAGTTATTATCTTATTACGATAGTTCTTTATTTAAGATGTTAAAGGATTTTATTCCTGCTAAAGCATCACTGAGATCTGGTTTAGTAATTAAACCACACTTATTAGAAAGAAACAAAACAGAAAAATTCGAACCATCTTTTACCTATATAGACCATTCAGGATCAATTGATATGGTTAGTATAGAAGGTTCAACTCCAATGGGAGTACCTTTAGATACAACTTATACAGGAAACGTAGCGATACCATCCGGATCTGGAGATACAATCACAGCTTCATTTGTAGTTTATAACTTTACAGATAATGTAGAAGCATTTACCGGAGAATATAGTGGAAGTGAATTAACAGTTTATTCACAACCTACTACTAGTATGGTAACTGAAAAAAGTTTCTTTAACACAGAAACCGAATATAGTACTTCACTATCGTATTCTGCTGTTCCATTTTTACCTACTTTAAATAACGTGTTAGAAGCTAGAAAATCAACCCAATATATGGATATTGATTATTCTTCAAATATAGTCACTCCTGTTAACATAGGATTTATTACAAGTAGATCATTTGGGCAAATTACAGAACAGGATACTCCATTTTTAGATGCTCCTATTCAAGATAGTAACTATACATTATTGCGTAGCGTAAATCCAAGATATTTAGGTAGTAAAAATACATCAGCAAAATATAACGATTATACTGTAGGAGATAAATCATATGGTCAAACTGCTGCCATTGATTTAAATTCACTTAAGTTTGCTTATTTCTCTGAAATAGTAGAAACAGGCTCACTATTCCCTGATCGTTCAAATGTATACTTAAAGTATCTAATTGATGGTAGATCTAACGTTACGGAATTAACTCGTAAAAATGAGAGCTTATTTGAATTACAAAATATATTCAATTCAAACAAACAAGCAAACATTTCATTAGACAATAACCAACTATATTCAGATCAAAAATACCTAGATGGTTTAAAACCTATATCAGCAGGTGGGTTTAGATACTTAGCATGCTTACAAAACCCAACAGGTAGTAATGTTTTAGTATACAAATTCACATCTGGTTCGTTAACTACAACTACAAAAACAGACTTAAAGGAATTACCTGGAAGTTTAGGTGGAGAATTTGTTAAAATATCTAACTTTACTTTAGGTACAATTAATATTCAAAGTGGTAGTAACAATGTATCTGTAGGTGGATATCCTGCTATTACATTAACTAGAAATACTCCTGTTAATCAATCTACAATTTGGTGGGATAACGATTTAGTAGTTAACATTGAAGGACAAGTTGAAATGGAATTAAACATTCCTAAAAACACCTCAGCTTCAATAGATAGTATTACATGGAACCCCTTTGATGGAGCCTTACCTTTAATATCATCTTCAACTGATTTAGGAGATTTTGCTTTATTAAGAGCAACTTACCATGTAACTAATTCTGTTACTTTACCTAAAAATACTAATTCAACAGAAGCATTATTAGACGATTCCCCATCTGCCATGGGTGGGTATTTTGAAACTATTTTCCCAACTCCCCAAATAGTAAGTGCTTCAATTAACATAGGAGCAGAATCAGCTAAATATTCAGAACCTGAATATACTTATTATTACCCTTCAGATCCAATCTTAGCTTTAACTTCAAGTATAGAAGATAGAGGAGATGCGGATAATGGAAATGCTTTCTTTTTAAGGAACAACACAGGATCATTTAATATACTTACAGCATCCGTTTCAATGTCTTATTGGTATGGAAACTTTATACAAACATCATCTGTACAAGAAGGATATCCTGTTGTAGATGAGGAATTTGTAATTCAACAAGGCGATTTATTTAGATTCTACGACTCAGCAAGTGGGGAGTTCCCTAAAGAATTTGAAAGACAAGTAAAACGTGTTAATACTGTATTTAGAGACGAAGTAACTAATACAAGACGTTTAACAGTTGAATTTAATAGAGATATACCTGCAAGAGCATGTGACGATTATGGAAGTGTCTCCTCACCTGAAGATGCTAGACAAATTGGTCATTTTGTTATATTGAGAAAAACATCCGATGAAACCAACATCGTGTTAGACTTTACAAAACAACCTGGACAAACATCAACAGGTATTGTTTTACCATCAGATATACCAAAATCCCTACAAGAAAGGGCGGGTAATATCGTCAAAGAACTAAAATCACAGAACTTAATATCATAAGAAATAAAAAATACTATATTTATATACAACATTAATACACTATGGGATACTTAAATAACACTACCGTTACTGTTGATGCAATTCTCACCAAAAAAGGGCGTGAGTTATTAGCTAGAAACGACGGTTCTTTTAGAATTACACAATTTTCATTAGGAGATGATGAGATTGATTACACTTTGTACAATCCAAACCACCCATCTGGGTCAGCATTTTATGGAGAAGCTATTCAAAATATGCCTATTCTAGAAGCATTCCCTGATGAAACACAAACAATGAAGTATAAGCTTCTTACCTTACCAAGAGGTACAGCTAAACTTCCTGTATTAGAATTAGGATATTCAACTATCACTCTAAAACAAGGTGCTTCATTATCTATCACTGCTCAAACATTAAACTACCTAGGTACAGATTCAACATTTGAAGCTAGTGGTTATGTAGCAACTATTGGGGATTCTAGAACTTTATCTAAATTCGAAGGTGTAGGAGTAAATACAGCAAATGCTACTCAATTAAATTCAACTAGTACAGTTGGTACAAACGTATCCCGTACCGTAATTGGAACTACGATTAATTTAACAGCAACTACTGTAAATACACTATTCGGTACCTCAAACACTTTAAACACAATTCTAACCGTTACTGGTAGAGATTCAGGAGCAAGATTAACTGTTCCATTGAATATCACTAGAGTAACATCTTAAGATAATAATATATGAGCTTTGTAAGTTTACAATCAAGTGATTTTGTAGTAAGTGCGGACTCTATCACATCCACATTGTGGACAGGTGGTGCCCCGATCTTAAACCAATTCTTTACTTCATCACAAACATCATCATTTAATACTTTCTTAGATGTTTACCAAACAGGATCTTTAAGATCAGATGCTGAAGTACAATTTTCAATTGCCTACGGGCAAGTAGAAGGGTCAGGTTCTGCTCCTTATAATAACCTAGTTACAGGAAGTTCACCTTCTAGAGTAACATATGGTCAATTTAGAACATTAGTTAACGGAGACGAAAATACAAACTTCAACTTTGGAGTTGGAAATACAGATTCAAGTGATGTTTATGTACTAAACGTTAACAGAGCAAGATATAAAGAAAAATTATTCCCTGGAACCTTTAACTTAGTATTATCTGGATCAGATGGAACAGAAGTATCTCGTTTACAATTAACAGATAATTCAAAAGACATAACTACATTAACTTATACAGACGCAGGTCGTGTATTTGATATTGTAAGTGGTACAAATGGTAGCGCAACTAACTCTACACCTGTATCTGCTTCAACAGTTACTCCTGGGTATACACCTTCAGGATCATATGGTAAATTTTTACCGGATGTAGGTTTAATCTTACTTAACCCAAGAGCATTACAATTATCTGCTTCATTAGGTGGAGCAGGATTAGTAATAAATGGAGATTTAACTAATGATGCCTCTGTAGCTAACCATAGTGCTTTATTTGAATCAATTCAATTAGCACAAACATTTTCACTTAATTCTGAAGAAACTATAACATCTGATTATATATTCGTAAGGATTAACAACTCTGATTTTAACTACTCAACTAACCCTTCTATGATAAGTGGTAGTGGAGAGTTTGTATATTCAAGTCTAATCAACAACCCACAAACATTTGTAACAACAGTTGGTTTATACAACGATTCAAATGAGTTACTATCAGTAGCTAAATTATCTAAACCGTTAGTGAAAGATTTCACTAAAGAAGCACTAGTACGTGTAAAATTAGACTTTTAATGAATGAGTTTTGCATACAAAAAACTAAATCCATCTGACGTAAAGTCTGTTCCCTATGTTGCTAATAAGCAATATGAGTTCTTATCATCATCATATGAGGCAGAAGGAATACAGACTTATATAGGGGAATATTTCCCTATTACAACTGCAAATCCTTTTGATCCCCAAAATGATAACCAAACAACAGACGGAAATTATAGACGACTAATTTATGAATCAATTCGTCATTTGTATTACCAAAACTACGTTACAAAATCTTCCTTAGATCAAGAAACAGAATCCGAAGATTTAATATACCCTAAGAATGTAGGTCAGTTTTGGCACTCATCTTCATATGATAACTTTCTACAAAACACAATGGTGTCTGGGAATTTTAACCAGAACCATAGAAGTTTTCCTTATTTTGAAAGTATAGAATATAGATTTGATAATGTATCTTCTTCATTATATGGTACTGCTATATACTTTATAGAAAATGCTGCTAAAATTAGAGTAATTTCTATTCCTAAAGACATATATGGGAATGGAGTACAACCCTCTACTTTTGAACTAGCTGGAGACAACTTTCTTATCAAAGATGATGGTCAAGGAAACTTATTTGACTATGCTCCTGTAATATCTAACTATTCAGAACAAGTATACTCAGGAGATGCCTATGGGTATTCAGGAGATAATTCACTTTTAATTCCTGTAGGAAATGTATTTTATAATCAGGGTATAGCTGTAATTACAAATGTAGATTATATTTGCTTTATAGAAGGAAACCCTGTAGCTAGAAACAATTATATTGAAATATTAAATACCCAATTAGATAAAACTATTTTAACGTTAGAAGATGATTTTGATGATTGTGGGTTTATATTAACGGGTTCAATAAATACATTTGCTAACCCTGGTTTTACCTTCCCTGACTACACGGTTAGCTCTAGTGGTGATTTAATTATTACTCCTAACGAAACAAGTGTTGTACCTGGGGAATACCAACTATATTATAACGTAGAAAACAATTTTGGGCTAACAAGCAACACAGGTTCAGTAGTATTAAGATTAACATCTGAGCCATTAACTTCTAATATCTTATCTTTAACAGAATCTTGTTATCAAAATACAGGAGATATATCTGCTTCAGTAACATTCTCGGTAGATCAAGGTGTTCCACCTTATAGTTGGTCAATAGACAATACAAATTATACCCCTATAACCGATCTATTCCAACCAATAGTATCGGCTTCAATATTTCCATCACGCTCTGTTGTTCTATCAATAAGAGACATAGATGGTACTATTGTAACACAATCCCTTAATACTGCTTTCTTACCTATAGATGGTAAATTATGGCAAAATGACGTATCATTCTGCGGTACAAGCGATGGATATATTATAGCGAGCGCAAGTGGCGACTTACCTATTACTGCGTCTTTAAGCGCCTCATTTAACGGTGGTGTTGAACTACCAAATACAATGAGTAATTTAGAGGTAGGTACTTATACTGTATACTTTAAAGATGCTAACAATTGTACTACAACTTCACAAATTGAAATAACTAAAACTATTCCTGTAACAGCTAGTTATGTTTCTGAACATATAGATTGTTTTGGAGGCTCAACAGGTCAAATTTATTTATACCAAATTAATAGTGAAAGCTTAGAGGAAAGAGACCAAGAATTATACTTAACAGGAGGTACAGAGCCCTTTACTTATGAATGGACAGGACCAAATAGTTTTATAACCACTTCACAAGATATTATAAATGTTCCTTCTGGCACATACCTATTAAATATAGAAGATGCTGATGGGTGTTTTTATGGGTTTACGTTTGATTTAACTTCTTCTGAACAAATATTATATACAGCTAGTATAGATTATATTTCAAGTGCTTACACTAGTTCATTACTTATATCTAATTTAACCGGAGGTATAGCCCCTTATAGTGTTACTGCTTCTACCTTACTTTCAAATTATTTTTTAGAAGTTACAGAAAGCGGTACATTCTCAATTCCCTTAATAGCCGATGAATTAAATGCAGGTTCATGTAGTGTTTCTTTAATAGATTCACTGGTCTGTAGTTCGGTTACTTCAAGTGTAGAAATATTTGGAAGAACTTGGGAATTAACAGGCTCAAATTGTGAAGATGGAACGGGTAGTTTAATTGGGGAACAAGTTGGACAACGTACCTTAAACTTCTATACAAATGAAGAAACAGGGTCAGAATGGGTTACTGTAACGATCCGCTCAGGTAGTGAATCACCAATAGAACTAGCTACATCAAGCAGTTTAACTGGTAGTTTAACATGGAGTTACAATGATACTTTATATATAGACATATACACAGGGTCGAATGATAATTTCTATTTAAGAAGGGAATTTAGCGGCTCAAATTGGGAAGAAACAGGACCTGCTAGTATAACCGGTAGTGAAATTACATCTTCTACTATAATAGTAGGTAATGCAAATATGGTACACTTTGAGGAAAACTTAGATGTTTCTCTAGCATTCGGACCGGATTATGGAATTAAATCATTACATTTAACTGCTAGTAAAGCAAATACCGAAAACTTAACTACAAACATTAACTTTAAGTTTGATAAACAAATACCACTATCTAAAATTAGAGATAATTTTACAGGTAGTGCTTCAAACTTAATATTAACAGGTAGTGATGGAAGTGGTTCAAATTTTATAGCTCGTAACGACGAATTTATAGATATAGAATATGGTAATACTGGAAGTTATATAGGGCCCAATAAATTACTCTTTAGAGAAGACTATGCTTTTGGTAATATCATAAACACAATATCAGGATCAAGCGTAGAATATACTAGTGGATCCATATGGAGTGGATCAGTTTCTGCAAGTATATTTGGTGGAGAAAATGCACAATATTTTACTCAACGTACGGATAAAATATGGCTTTTAACAGCAGATGTAGATAATATTGGATTCTTTGAAGCTTATTCATATACTGATGCAGATCAATATACTAATGATCCTATAGGAACTAGAACAAATACTACTTATACTCATAGGGAATATAAAATATTTGCAGGTTCTCAAAGAATGGAAAATGATCTTATGTATATAGGAATTATACATGAGGATGAGTTTGCAGAAATGCCTTTACCTGCAGGATTAGGTGGGGGAGAAATATTTAATAGAAAACTTGAAAACTTAAAAGATGTTAACCGTATCTATTATTTATTCATGTCACCAATAGGATCTTCAGATTCACAGGCTGAATTAGATAGTAGAGCAATAGCAGTAGGACAATACTTTATAGATAATGTAATATATGGCTAATACAGGCTTCATAATAAATAATACAGTAAGACAATTCTTTTCTACAGGACCTGACTCAGGTAGTGCTGTAGCGACGGGATCTGATGTAGATTTAACTGTATCACCATTTTCAGCAAGTTTAGAAGATACCGATTACTATAATAGGGCATACGAACCAGATTTATGTGAACCCGGATTTGAAACTTGTGTTGTACCTTTATTAACTAGTTTAACAACAGGATCTCGTAGGGGAAGATTTGCTATAAATTACGTAACACAATCTTCTTTTAATTTTCCTATTAACATAACAGCGTCGGTATCTAACACCCCTGACTTTTCAGTTAGTGAATCATTTTATGCTGCCACAGGTAGTGGACCTATTCCTGTTTCTTCTTCATTTGTAAGTGGAACTATATATTTTAGAGCATTTATGTCTTGTAGTGGACCAGATCCATCTCCAAACTCAGATCCTTTATCTTTTACATATGACCTTTTACCCCCTCCTTTAGAGGCGGGTAGTGTAAATGTTGTATTTAAAAACAACTACTCTTCTACTATGGAAGTTTTACTTCGTAGCACTAGAGGAAACGCTACTTATAGAATCAGTCCTGGACAATCCGTAACTTATGATTATAGTACATCACCTGACCCTGGTGCTTGGACAGCAACAGGTCGTTCAGAAGATTTAAATATTACTATAAAAGGAGGAGCTAGAAGCGCTTATGGAAATTATGTTCAAAGAGTAACTAATGGTGTAGAAAAAGAAACATATACAACTGGAGGAGGGTTTAATAGTCCTAGTAATAGAAATGAAAATAGTTCAACATTTGCCGCTGATAAAGGATTAGGTTTTACTATAAGACAATTAGTATTACCTAAAAATGGTACTACAACAACAACCACTTTTACATTACTAACAGTACCACCACCACCTCCACCAATCCCACCCCCACCACCACCCCCACCACCACCAGGACCTAGTGGACCACCACCTGTATATGTACCTCAACCAACAATTAAGTTTGGTTCAGCTATATTTGATAGTGAGGAAGCAGCATGTACTAATTTTAATGAAAATTATAGAGCTCAAACTTACTATCAATTTGGCAATGTCTTATATTTAAATAGAACTGATGCTTTATCTAGTACTAGAGGTACATTCCCAAATACTGAAAACTATATATTATATGGTGATGGAACTTACTATGTAGTTAATAAAGATGGTAGACTACAAAATACAGGAGCGTGTAGAAGACCTTCTATAACACTATCAACATTTAGAGGTGCTTATGCTACTCAAGAAGAAGCCTGTGCTAGACAAAAAGTAAATGGTGGAAATACTACTTATGAAATAGGTAAAATTAGAGTATCTGGTAGATTTCCTATATATGAAGGTGTAAATGAAAGAGGTGGTAAAAACGCTATAGTAAGTGGAGGAAGAGTAGTTGCATATGAAACGTGTGGAACTGAATTAACTGACGTAACTTATAGTTCAACTGGATTTGCTTCTTCTTATGATTTAAATAACCCTTCTACTATAAGCCCTAGACTTTTAAACTATATTTGTAATTTTAGCGGAACTGAAACATACTCCATAGGTCCATCAGGAACAGTCTATTACGGGTTTAATTATAAAGGAGGAAAGTACAAATATGTACCTTTAACCTTTAATAGATGGTATAAAACCACAGACGGATCTTTTGTAAGTTTTGATCGAGGTCAAGTAACTGGAACTGCTAACCCTTGTTAAAAAATAAATTATGGCGATAGAAGTAGGCCCAAATAAAATATCATTCAAAAACAAATATACTGTATATGAAAATGAAATCATATGCACTGTATCGGAGAATGAATTTAATATGACACAAAATCCAACTATCTCAACAGATAGTTCGGGTTCACTACGCGATTTCGCTACGGGTTCTAACTTTAAACCTTACGTTACTACAGTAGGGTTATATAATGATAACAACGAACTACTGCTAGTGGGCAAATTTGCTCAACCACTACCAATGTCTGATGTAACAGACACAACATTCGTAATACGATATGATCAATAATTACTGGACAGACTTGTCCGGGAAAGTTTATAACGAAATATCCGATTTCCCGGAAGGTACCTTTGGCTTTGTATATAAAGTAAAAAATACATCCAATGGTAAAATATATATAGGAAAAAAAGTACTATATTTCAATAGAAAGAAAAAACTAACCAAGAAAGAACTAGCCGAAATTACATCCCCAGGACGTAAGCCAACTACTAAAGTAGTACAATTGGAAAGCGACTGGATGGATTATTGGGGTTCATCTAAAGACTTAATAGCCGATTTTAAAAAACAAACCGGTGAAGGTTTTGAAAGAAAGATACTAAAAGAGTGTCTAACTAAAAAAGAGTTAACATATTGGGAAATAGCCCATCAACTTAAAGAGGATGTCCTCCTAGTTGAAAGCTATAACGATAATGTCTTAGGTAAATTTTACCGAAAAGACGTGGTATATTAAATAAGGGTTCATATATTTACCAATTATGGTAAACAATGTTTTATTAGGGCTGGTTAATTCAATACTGGGGAGAGGTTCTGCTACCGCAAGGGGCAACCACTCCTACCACTGTCCTTTCTGTAACCATAAAAATCCCAAACTCGAGGTTAACCTTATACCAAATAAGAAAAACGAGAACCCTTGGCACTGCTGGGTTTGCGATACTAAGGGAAAAACGTTACACACTTTATTTAAACGACTGAAAGTTGTTCCTGAAAAGTACGCTCAACTGAACGATGTTCTAGGGACAACAGTAAAGTATGAAAGTTTACTTGAAAATGTCAAAGTTGAATTACCTAAAGAATATAAGCCTTTACATAGTATAACAAAATCCGATTTAATAGCGCGTCATGCGTTGGTATACTTGAAGAACCGCGGTTTAACACCGCTAGATATACTCAAATACCAAATTGGCTACTGTGAAACAGGTCGATTTGCTAACAAGGTGATTATACCTACATATAATTCTGAGAGTAAGTTAGATTATTTTATAGCCCGTGCATTTGACAAAGAACCATCAAGAAAATACGATGCACCTGTCTCAGATAAGAATATAATTGGCTTCGAAAATATGATAAACTGGAATGTTCCTGTAATATTATGTGAGGGAGCCTTCGATGCTATTGCAATAAAACGAAATGCTATCCCACTATTTGGTAAAAACATTTCAGAAAAATTAATGAAAAAAATAGTTACAACTAGTGTAGACAAAGTCTACCTTGCCTTAGATCAAGACGCTATCAAAGCGACTTACAAAATAGCTGAAAAGCTCCTCAAGGCAGGGAAAAAACTATTTGTAATTGAATTAGAGGACAAAGACCCGGCCGATATGGGATTTGTCCAATTTACAAACAGAGTACAAGGGGCTACAGAATTCACATTCCCTGACCTGTTTAAACTCAAATTATCTTTATGATATTAAGAAAAGCAATATTCCCAAAACAGGAATATAACAAGAATTTCACCCAAATTACCACAAATGATTCTCGTTTCTACGAGGATGGAGACATAACGTACCCATCAGTAACTTACGTTTTATCGTACTACCCTAAAGGAAAGTATTTTGAAGAGTGGCTTAAAAAAGTAGGCTATTCCGCAGATTACATTGTAAAAAAGGCAGCCTCCGAAGGTACAGAAGTACACAATATGGCTGAACGTTATCTACTAGGTGACGAAATCAAATTAATGAAAGATGGTAGACCCATATATGATTTAAGTATATGGAAAATGTTTCTACTCTTTGTAGACTTCTGGGAAACTAGTGGAGCTGAATTACTTGAAACAGAAATATTCCTATATTCAGAGACACTTAAAATAGCAGGTACTTGTGATATAGTATGTAAAATTGATGGAGAGTTATGGGTATTGGATTTAAAAACATCTAACCATTTACAAACCACATACGATTTACAAACAGCCATCTACTCAAGATGTTTTGAAGAATGTTACGAGCAAAAAGTAGACCGTGTAGGTGTATTATGGCTTAAGTCAAAATCACGAGGTGAAGATAAGACAGGTAAAAAAATGAAGGGGAAAAATTGGGAAGTATACGAATCTTCTCGTACAATAGATGAAAATTTAGAGATATATTCTCACGTACGTGCCCTATTTGATTTAGAAAATCCTGTATTGAAACCTTTATCACATAAGTATCGCACAGTAGCCAAAATGGGAGTGTCTTCCTAACTTACTTTTCGTATATTTATATGTAAAACATATAAGTGATAAAATTACGACACATAATCTTAGAGCAATCCACTAATCCTAAAGCTCTTATACTTGCTGGTTCCCCAGGGGCCGGCAAGTCTTCATTCATAGAGGGAGTAAAGGATGCTCTTATATTAAACGTAGACGACTATTACATGCGTAATTTAAAGGACTTAAATGTGTCTTTAGATTTAAAAAACGCAAGTGCTGAAGATAGAAGTAAAGCAGCTAAAGCAATGGCGGCCGCAAATGCTGAATTCCGTCCTATGTCTCGTGAAATTATATTAGGTAAGAAAAATTTTATATTAGATGGTACTGCTGCATCAACCAAACCTACCTTAGAGCTTAAAAAACAACTAGAGGAACTAGGATACGATATATTAATAGTATATGTATTTGCTTCACTGGAAAAAGCATTAGAAAGAAATGATGTACGATTTGACAAATCAGGTGGTAAAGACCGTAGTTTAGCCCCAGGTATTGTATTACGTACTTGGAATAGTGTAACTCAAAACTACGATTTATATCGAAAAGAATTTGGAAATGACTTTGTATCTGTAGTTAACGATAAAGCATTGGAGAAAGGCGAGCCTATGAAATCCTTAGAAGATTTAGTAGACAAATATCTTACACCATATGCCCCAAAAGACACTAAACCTAAAACAGACAAGGAAAAAGAAAGAAGTGCTGCCTCAAAGGCAGAACTCGAAAAACAAATAAATGATTTTATAAATCTAAATAAAATAGAGGATATCAAATCAAGCTCTGTATCTAAAGACGAAGCAAAATCTCGTGTAAATCAATTCTTTTCATGAATTACGAAAAATTAGGTAAAAATATAGTTGAGCAGCTGCTCATGGAAAACTTTACGGATAAGGTATCTTTATACCCTGGTGCGTTTAAACCCCCACATAAAGGACACGTCCAAATAGCATTGGATTCCTTTGATTCTGATACATCTAAACTAATACTATTTGTTTCTTCAAAGTCAAGAGAAGATGTTGAAGTAGAAGAATCAATAAAAGCCTGGGAACTATATAAACAAAACACCCCAGGTTTAGAAAACATGGAAATTATTTCCACCCCCACCCCTGTTACAGCGGTATATGATTACGCTAAAGACAATCCTACACACAATATAAAAGCAGTATTCGGTAAGGGTGAAGGAGATCGTTTTAAATCTCTATCCAATAAAGAAAAATACCCAAATGTTGAAATATTCAACGCGGGAACAGTGGGTGAACTCTCAGCAACTGATTTACGTAAAGCCATACGAGATAAAGATAAAGAAGCAATAGCTACATTTTTACCTAGTGGTGTAAACATAGACAGTTTCTTGTCTATATTTCAAATACAAGAAAAAATAAACGAGATAGGAGATTTATCTCAAAAACCCTACGATTGGAAAGCTGAATTTGATAAAAGCGATGAAGAAAATGACGTATATTCTTTTATCACAGACAGTGGTACTAAATATGAGGTTAATCTCTACAATTCCGTAGGAACTCGTTCTGTTTGGGATCTTGAATTTTTAGCCCAACATGGTATTAGGGGTATGTCTTCAAAACAATTAACTGGAGGAAACGAACCACTTAAAATAATGTCTACTGTAGTTGATATAGTAAAATCTTTTATAGAATATAAGGGTGATGTTGATAGTATACTATATTCTCCTACCAAAGGAAAAACAGGGGAAGAAGATGCTAAAGATAATACTAGAGCAAAATTATACAAAATAATTATCCAGAAAAATTTTCCAAAAGCTAAAATAAGTGGAACAGATGATATTAAAGTAGACGTATCAGCTTATAAAGGCGAAGATATGTTCGAAACCATAGTTGGAGATGAAATACACTGCGACAACTGCGATTGGCATTGGAAAATAAAAGAGGGTGGAGACGATTTATATACTTGCCATAAATGTTGGCACGATAATACACCTATAACTGAAGAAACTCTATTTGAAGAAGAAGATAGATTAATGGTTGAGGTAGTTAACCCTGACGGTGAAAGGTTTAAATATGAAGAATCAAATATAAAAGGTCTTTATACTTATAAAGATTCAAAAGACAATTTATACTTTGCTAGGATAACTTATTCTCCCTCTTCCCCTCCTAGATTTGAATTTAAAGTAGGATGGTTTGAGGATAATAATATCTCTAAACCCAAATATGAACCCTACTTACCCTCAAATGTAACAGGGATGGATAATCTACAACGTAGAAATACTGTAGCTAAAATATATAGAGATGAAATATTACCTTTCTTTAAAAAGAATCAAAACATAGCTAAACAACTAGATATTAACCCTTTATCAAATTCAAGATATATCTTTTCTCAAAGATTAGTGCAAAACCACACTCCTGAAAATTATAATATAGATTTAAGGGATGGAAAGATTATAGTTACTGTAAAAACTAACGAAAATAGCTATCTACAAGAAGCACGATACAACAAATTCCTAAAGGAAAGTAATATACTAAACCTAGATATCCCTAAATTTAACTATAAAAAAACACTAACTGAAAGTTTGTGGAATACTATAAATGAAATTTCTTTATCCAAAGATAATGCTGTAGAAATAAATGGAGATTTAACTGGGGGGTATTTTAAAGTGGGGAATATAACTTATACTTATAGTATTAAAAATATTCCAAACCCCTATAGAGATTTAGGATTATTTTATAATATTCAATTCACCCCTGAAGAAAACACTACATCCATTCCTCAAGGCGGAAAAGAAAATTATATTAAAATATTATCTACTATGTATAAAATTATAACAGATTTTATAGAAAAAGAAAAACCTGAATACATAGGAATATCATCATTAAATAATGATGAAAGCAAAAACTACCACAAAATATATGCTAATTTAACAGATAATAGATTTAACAACATACCAGGATATTTTAGAAAAGATGTTAGCCTTGAATTTAATACTCCTGAAGGTAAAGGAAGATTTATTGTTTTAAAGCGTAAAAAGGGGTTGAATGAAAACAAATATCTACAAGAAGCACGATACAACAAATTTCTAAAAGAAAGTTGGGAACCAAACAAAGCACGCGTCATAAATCAATTTATGGATTATTGTTCAGACTATTTGTCTATCGATAAACCTACCATTAAATTAATAAATGCACCCGAATACACACAACAATACCATTCATTTGGTGGTTATATGCCTTCAGAACAAAAAATAATGGTTGTTGTCCATAATAGAAACATGGCGGATATTTTACGTACATTAGCACACGAAATGGTTCACCATATGCAAAATCAAGACGATAGGTTAGATCCAAAATCGGGCGAAGATGGCTCACCAGAAGAAAACGAAGCAAATTCACTCGCTGGTGTTATAATGAGACAATTTGGACGAAATAATCCACACATATATGAATAGAATAAAGGGGAGTTTGATGGATTTACTAAAAGAAGATATCGCAAAAGCGTATGACGTTTATGTTGATATGGATGGGGTTTTAACGGATTTTGAAAGACGTTTTGAACAATTCGCGGGCGTAACACCTGAAGAATTTATAGCTCAAAAAACAATCGAAGTAGGTAAACCAAAAGCAGACGAACAATTTTGGGATTTAGTAGATAAACAAATCGGTGTTCGCTATTGGGCAGGAATGCCTTGGATGCCTGATGGAGAAAAGCTATACAAGCATATCAAAAAATATAAACCTACAATCTTAACATCACCATCCAGGGACGAATCGTCTCGTATAGGAAAAGGTGTATGGATTAAAAGAAACATGCCTAATACTCCATATAAATTTGGATACAAGGCATCTGGTAAAGCGAAATATGCTACACCAAGTTCAATATTAATAGACGATAGAGAAGATAACATTAATGCTTGGAAAGCGGCAGGTGGTATTGGTATACTATTCAAATCAACAGAACAAGTTATAAACGAGTTATCTAAATTAGGTTTATGAGCGAAACGCAATTAAATAGAGAATTTGAGGAAAGAGATATCCAACGAATGCGAAATATTGTCTCAGGTAACACTGCAGATAGTACACGTATACAAACGGGGTATGAAAAAAAATCCCAAAAACATATAGAGGGTGACGTTTGGGAAGAAAATGGTAAGCGATGGACAATAAAAGGTGGTCTTAAACAAACCGTTACCAAACATGACAAAATACGTGAGCTAGTTACAATGCCACTATCGTGCCCATCATGTAGTAAAGCACTCAAACCCACCTCTTTAAACAAAAAAATGTGGTCGTACCATAAAATGTGTTCCGATTGCGTTATCGATATGGAAACAAAAATGCGTATAAATGGGACATACGAGGAATACGCTAAAAATATAATGAACCAGAATAAAAATTCATTTCTTACAGACTACGAACAAGCCGTAGAAGAATATGCAAAGTCAACAGACGATTCGTTTGTATCAGAGGCTGGAGATATAGAAAACTGGAGCAAAAGTAAAGTATCACCCGAAATGCTTAAAATGTTGAAAGACAACATTAAACAATTAAAGGAAACGGAGTTATAGTATCCTTATATATTTATTACAGTAAAACAATACATTCATGAAACGTACTGAACTTAAAAACTTAATCAAAGAAAACATATCTGATTGGCTAGCTGAAAGAATAGCTCAAGAAGAAGCAAACAGTGGAGATATGGCTTACACTGAAAAAGCTCCATTAAAAGAAGCAGAATCTACAATCGAAGATCAAATCGGTGAATTTTTTGTAGTTGAAAAAGCTACTAAAAATGATGAAAAAGCAGAAGATCTTTACTTTAGCGGAGATATATTTTACCTTGTTCAACAAATGAAGGGTGGTTTAGAAAAAAGTGGAATTCATGGTATCTACAAAACCGAAGGTAAAGCAAAAACTACAGCATCCAAATTACTTAAAGAGAGAGATGCTCAAGTAAAAGAAACCTACAAAAAAGGTGTAGACAAGCTAAAAACACTCGAAAGCTCACTTGATGAAATCAAAGGCGAGATCGAAAAAAATATGGCCGAAGCTACATCTAACCCAACAATGCGTGAAACGCTACAAGCCAAATCAAATGGCATGCTTGAAAAACTTACTCAAGTAGAAGCTATGATTGAAAGGTTAAAAGGTGGTCTTGAAAAAGAAGGCTTACGTTTAGAGAAGAAAAAACCTTCTAAAGACAAAAAAGACGACAAGAAAGACGATAAAAAGGACGAAAAAGAAGACAAATAATTAATGGATCAACTAAAACTCAGATATTTAATCCGAGAGGCTATAGAAAAAGTTGCTAGCGTTACAAGTAAGTTTTCCATAGGAGATAAAGTTACCACGAAAGACGGTGACATGGCCAAAGTAACTATGGCTGAACATCCATTCTACACTGTAGAACTCGAATCCACAGGCACAACAAAATCATTTAGTTTTAAAGAACTAGCCCCTTACAAGGAAAAAGAAATAGCAAAAACATCTGAAGGCATTACACTAAATGAAGGTGTAGTGGCTTCTGCTGGTTTAGAGTTCCATGCCCAAAACAAAATCAACCTATCCGAATGTGTATATCGTATAGGCTCAACATCATATGTTCAGTTCTTTGCTGAAGCACGCGAGTTATTCAACGAGGGTGCTATACAGGTAAACGCGGGAGACAGGCATTTACTACGCGAAACAGATATAGGCGAGTATGGTGTGTATAACGACAATAAAGTGCCGTTAGACATTCCATTTTTAAATGAAGGTGAAATAGAAGAAGCCGAATTTAAAGGTAAAGAAGTCCCAATTGGTAAACCAAAACGTGGAGGTTCAAAAGCATACTATGTTTACGTTAAAGACGGAGACAAAGTTAAGAAAGTATCATTCGGTTCTGGTGGCTTAAGAGCAAAAATAAATAATAAAGATGCACGTAGCGCTTTTGCAGCACGTCATAACTGTAAAAATAAAAAAGACAGAACCACAGCTGGTTACTGGTCTTGTAATTTACCACGTTATGCTAAAGCATTAGGTTTAGGTGCTAACAAAAACACATTTTGGTAGTATGAAAAATTTTGATTTAAGAAAATATTTAGCTGAAGGTCGCTTATTAACAGAAGGAGATTTTGGTGTTAATTTAGAAACACCCGAAAAGGCAGCTAGCTTTAAAGATTACCTATCCCAAAAGGGCATACCAGCTGAAGTTGATGGTATTTTTGTAGAATTTGATGAAAGTATTTCAATTGATGATATGCGAAAAGTAAGTGTTTTAGCCGATAAATTTTTGGGCACATCACAAGATTCTTCACCATTTAAATATAAAAAACCAAGTGATACTATAACGCTAGCCGTAGATAAGGCATATTACGATGACGATAAAGGTGAGTTTACTCTAACACCTACAGATGTTGTAGTAACATCAGATAATTTTGAAGATATTATATTTGATGAAGTAGGAGATGAAGGGGTAGATTTTACAAATTATGTTCGTACATATCCTAAAATCTTTAAAAGAGTTTAAAATGGCAACATATAGAGATTACGACTATCTTGGATACCACGTTAGACATTTCCCACACGATACAGAAAGTGTCGAGTTAGTTTGGCACCGAGATAGGAAAGATCGCTATATAACACCAATAGGAGACACAAATTGGCAAATACAATTCGACAATGAGTTGCCTAAGCCAATAAACGATTGTATCTTTATAAAAGAAGGAAGATACCATAGAATAATCAAAGGCGAAGGTTGCCTTAAAATATTAATCAATGAACAAAATTAGAATCGTCGAAAACAAACCAACCATAAAGGAAGCAACTACTTCATCATTATCAATGGAGCAAGTTGAAGCTATATATAAAATACTAGCTGAAGAGTTTGGTGAAGAACATATAAAAGATATGTTTACTTTAGGTGATTTATCTTTATACAATCTGCTTGTTAAAGGTGGTGTAGCAGGTATACAAGAAAACATAAACGGAGAATCATATACAGTAGCAGGTAAATCCGTAACTTTAAATAAAGGTCAAAAATCGGATGGAACCGACTGGACTGTTACTTTCCAAAACGGTAAAAAAACATCATTATCTGATGTATTATCTTTAATCAACCCTTTTCCAAAAGGGATTACAAAGGAAAGTATAGACGAACAGCCAGATGTGCTAAACAAAATAGCAGACATGATGGATCGCAAGTATCCACACCTAAAATTTGACATTAGAGGAGACTTAGATCGTATAGATGTTCGTGGTAGTCAAAGTGATTTAATGAACTTTGGAGATGCATTAAGTGGACAAAAAATATTCGATTACGAAATATTCCACATAGAAGATGACGATAGAGGAGAAATTGTTCGAATTATTAAGTCAAGTAGAATAAACGAAGAAAAACCTGGACTTTGGGCAAATATACGTGCCAAACAAGCTAGAGGAGAAAAACCTGCTCGTAAAGGAAGCAAAGCCTACAAAATAGCTAAAGCAGCAGGAGACGAAATAAATAAAGAAAAATAATATGAAAAAACTATTACTAGTATTAGCAGTCTTATTTACATCCTGTAATTCATTACAGTTTAAACTATCAACATTCAACCCTGTGGCTACCCAGTCGCATTTTAGGGGCTTCACACAACCTCAAATACTGCTCCAAAACACAGATTTATTCAGCATAAACGCACCTTTAACAAATGGATGGTTCACAAACAATAATTACGGGAACAGTTGGCAATACTTTGAGTTACTCCAATACAACAACTACACATGGAACCCTAATCAGTTCTGGAGATACCCAGCCAATAGATGGGCATTTATCGACTTCGCTTACAATATCCCTAGGCGTAATCGTGTTGTATATAATACACGTATTAGACCGAAAGTACAGCCGGTTCCTAGGATTAGAAACCCTAGACCAAGAACAAGAGTAACTAATCTAGACAGAGATGTTAGAAGGTTAAGAACAAGAGGCATAAATGTAAATGTTATACAAAACGTTACTGAAGGAAGAAGAATAAGAAACAACACTCCCATACGTACTAGATCTATCCCTACTCGTACTCGTATACAAAATATACCACGCCCTACTCAAACACGACCTGTACAAACACGTCCTGCTAAAGTAAAACCTGTCGTTAATTCAAGGAGAGGCAAAAGTAACAAAAAACAATAATATTTATATTAAAATATATCCCAAATGGCATACTTTGACTTAAGAACCTTCATAAACGAGAACAAACTCGGTGCATACGCTTTACTTAAAGAAAACAAATATTTTACCACTGACGAAGATGGTGATGAAATTCTAAACTTAGATCTAGCATCAGAATATCTATCTCAAACCCATAATGAAGAAGATGTAGAGGCGTTTTTCTCTGATGACGAGGTTTTTGAAGATTTGCCTTATGGTAGTGAAGATTTTCCAACTGAAGAAGCTGTAGAAGGAGCACTAGATAATGCTTTTGAATTCTATTCAGGAGGAGGAGACGTATTTGAAAAACTCGATCCAGTAGGTAAAGAAGATTCAGATATAAACAATGATGGGAAAGTTGACAAAACTGACAAATACTTAGCTAACAGAAGAAAAGCTGTATCTAACTCAACAAAAAACGAAGCAGTAGGAGGCGAAATGGCAGAGATGCTTGGAGCATTCCTTGCCCTAGTTGGCGCTGGTAAAACAGCACTTGAAGCAGTTAAAATCTTAGGCGACGAGCATGGAGACATATCCATCAGTAGTATCAAAGACGCTATCAAGCAATACAAGGCGTCTAAAGATATGAAAGAAGATTTCGACATTGGGCACGAAGACGACGAGCCATCTATGTTAAAAAACAAAATGTATAGAGCATCTAAACTTGCCTCTATGTTGTTTGACAAACTAGACAAATATGACGATATGTCAACTGAAGTCGATTTCCCAGATTGGTGGCAAACTAAACTATCTAAAGCGAAAGATATGCTACAATCAGCATACGATTATTTGGATGGAGAAGAAGGCGTAGCTCAGATAGGAGAAAAATATGATAGAGAAGAGGAAGATGGTCATATAGGTACAAATACCGATGATGATTTTGAAAGAGAGATGCTACAGCAACTTGCTCAAAATGAAGATGTGAATGAAGAAGCTTCTGGGTTAGAATTTAAAGTAGGAGATAAAGTAACATATTTAGGCAACCCAGGTGTTATTACAAATGCTGGAACTGACATAATGGATAGACCTCAATATAGTGTATCTTATAATAAAGGAACGGGCGATACTAAAGTCACTAACGTATACAATAAAGGCGGTGAAATTAAAAAAGCAATGTCTGAAAAAAAGGTAGAAGAAAATTTACTTAAACAAGATGCATTATCACCTGCAGAATATCAAAAAGCTAAAAAACTAAAAGGATTTGATTCTAAAAACTATAAATGGGATCCAAAACAAGCTCTACATTTAATTAGAAAAATGTATGAAAAGAAAATAGAAGTAGACGACGATAAAGAATTCACAATCAAACTATCCCACTTACTAGATAAGCATGCTGAATAAAAAAGAATTCTTACAACTACTAGAACAAGAGGTAGAGGATTTTATCCAAACCCAAGCCGAAAAGGTCGTTAAATTTGAAGACGACCCAATGGCATACATACTTCAAAAGTATCCTTCATTACAAGGTACTTTAGAGGACTTAATGACTAGTAGTTTCGAAGACTACATTACAGGCATATATGTAATGGCACCCAAGCCAACTACATTCAAAGTCTTACTCCACAACGGACAACAATTTTACCTTATCTATGCTAGAGATTCTTACATAGCAAAAATCGCAGGTAAAAAATACTATTTACTTAACCTTGGTGAAGAAGAATACGCTATTAAAGCAATAGCCGAATTACTTACAATGGGTAAACCTCCAGGATCACAAGGACCTGATGGGGAAGAAGAAAATACTACAAATGCTGGCGAAGATGCTGCTGAAGAAGAAGTTCCAGCTGCAGATGATGCAGGTGGTGAAGAAGAAGAACTAGCTGAAACTAAAGAAAAAGATCCTATAGTAAAAGCAAAAACACCTACACTTAAATTCAAAATTTTGAAAGAAAGCGTAGAAAAAAAAACCTCACCTCTTAAATTCCGTATCTTAAAAGAAGCAGAAGTTGATAACTTTGCTAACACTAAGAAAGCAGTAGCTAAAATTGAAAAAGAAGTAGGCTCTAAATATAATATTAAAGCCTTACCTTCTAAACCCAATAGGTTATCTGCCCCAGGACAAAAAGATCCACAAGTATTTATTGATATAATTAAGGACGTATTTGGCCCAGATACTGAAATTACCACACTGGGTCCTAGAAAAGGGGGAAATCCCAGCGGTAAATTCGATATGTATCAATTTGATACTGACGAATTTGGACAAATAAATATTGTAGGAAGTTATAGTGCTGTTGGTGGAGCAGGTAAAAGTAATGAAGATGTATTCTTAAATGAACTAAATGGTTTAATTGAACAAGCTGGAGGTAAAGCAACAATTGTAATTAAATCACCTGAATACACTGAAACATATAATGATGTAACTCAAGCAATAGATTCCTCTAAAGAAGCATCCTCAAGTGGAGAAAAATCCGATGCTCGTTTCAAATCAGAAAACAAAACTGTAGCAAACATATCACTTAAACAAGATGGAGGTTTTAGATGGGCTTCAATAGCATCATATCCTAAAGCTAAACCATTCATCAAAGCTTTCCAAGAAAAGGGAATAGCAGGAGAAATTCCTGTAACATTAAAACCTAACCCTGAAGTACCTGGAAAATATTTGATGTATAATACAGAAACTGGTGATAGAGTTACTAGAGTAATTGTACCTGATTTTATAGAAGATGATGCTGAAATTAACGACTTCGTATTTGGTCCCGAAGATCCAAAGGTCGTTATAGTTAGTAGATCTTGGAAAGATAGCGATTTTAAACTCGACGGAAATACTATAACTGTACAAGCATCCCATATATATAAAGACATAAAAGATGTAAAAGGTGGAGATATCGACCCTATTTTTGTAGTTGCCCAACACCAAGGAAAACCAATGGGGTTAGATTATAGAATATTCCCAGAAAAGTATGGGAAATATGGGGAAAGAGCTAAAGGTATTACCCTATCATATAATGATGTGGTAGCCTAAAATAATTTTTATATATTTATAATAAATAGTAAATAAAACAACATGGATAACTTTAATATTAAAAAATACTTAAATGAAGGTAGACTATTAAAAGAAATTGGAAAAAAATCCAAACTTCAATTGTTTGAAGATGAATTTACCACAAATTCCCCAACTCTTAAAAATAAATATATTATTAAATACAAAGAGGGTGAAGATGAACTTTACATGATTGATAACCAAAAAGCACTTGATTATTTAAAACAATTTAATAGTAGTAAAATAAATGCCAATGCCTTTTTTAAAGATAATGAAGGGTGGGTTGAATTTGTGAACAACTCTCTTGAGGGTGTTGAAAATATGACAGATAAAGAATTAGAAACAGCAATGCGTACGGATATGATTGGGTATTACTCCAGCCAACCTGATAAAATATAAAATTCTCTATAAGTAACATAAAAAACAAAACATACAGACTGATTCATAGCCAGTCGAATAAAATAAAATATAGAGATCTGTGGCCTCCTTTGGGAGGTCACATCTTAGTTCGTATATTTAACAGTTAATAAAAAATACACAATGGGAAAAAACGTAGTAATTGTAGGTGCTGGAGTAGCGGGTGTAAACGCTGCCACAAAATTAGTTGACAACAACTTTGATGGAAAAATTACCATTATCGATATGGGAAAAAACCCATACGATAGACCATACGATGATGTAATGACAGGCTTCCTAGGAGCTGGTGGATGGTCAGATGGTAAATTAACATACCATACAGCCATTGGTGGTCAGCTAACAAAATATACAGGTGACGAAAAAGCAATGGAATTAATGGATCAAGTGATCGAAAATTTCAAACGCTTCCATCCTAAACCAGAAGAAGTACAATGTTCAAACCCTATAGCTGAACCAGATTTTATCAAACCATATTTTGGTTTACGTTTATTTCCTGTATGGCACGTTGGTACAGATTATCTACACGAAATAGGTAAAAATTGGTTCGATTTTTTAGAATCTAAAGGTGTAGAATTTGTATGGGAAACTAAAGTAACAGATATTAATTTTGAAGACGAATTTTTATACGCTGGGGGTTCTAAAATACCATACGATACACTTATATTTGGTGTAGGTAAATCCGGTATCGACTTCGGTAAACAATTAGCAGACAAATACGATCTACCAACCGAACCAAAATCAGTACAAATTGGAGTACGATTCGAGGCACCACAAGAGCACTTCCAGAAACTAATTGATGTATCTTACGATTTCAAATTGTACAGAAAATACGAGGATCAAGGCGTATCTCTACGTTCATTCTGTACAAACAATAACGCAGCATATGTTGCGGTAGAAGACACATACGGTAACCATAGCTACAATGGTCACGCTAGAAAAGACGAGAAGTATAGAAACAATATGACAAACTTTGGTATCTTAATGGAAATAAATGGTATAGAAAATCCATTTAGTTGGTCAAGAGATGTTGTGTCAAAATTACAGAAAGACGGTACTGGATTGTATTATAGTCCATCTCGCGAACCATCAACTACATCTGAAGGTAAAGATGTATCGTCTATTAAAATAGATAGGCTACATGAGGTAACTAAAATAATGCAACCGTATTTCCATTATGTACTCGATTTTATCGAGGATATGAAGAAAGTATTCCCAACACTAAAAGACGATTGGGGTATTTACATACCAGAAGTAAAATATTTATCACCAGAACCATTAGTTAACTATAATAATTTAAGCCTTACAAAATATGACAATATCCACTTCGTCGGAGATGCTCTCTCAGCTAGAGGAATTACAGTATCTGGAGCACAAGGAATCTACGTTGCCGAAGACCTTATCAAATAAGGAACTTGAGGATATATTAGAGGCTTTAGATTTATATTTTTTATGGAACTATGATTCGGATTCATTCTTTACAAAAAAGCTAGACGAAATTAAACTTATGTTAGATTTACGGAGCGAGCTTGAAGAAAGGTGTGGTACTAAAGGTAATTAACATATTTATATGTGTTAAAACCTTGAAATGGAAAATAACTTATTTACATCAATTATAGCAATAGTTTCTTCCGTTGGATCGGTTGGAGCTTGGAGGTTTTACGAAGCAAGATTAAAATACAAAGCAAACAGAGAATCTAACCCACAAAGAGCTAACGAACGCTTTATAAACGACTTACAATCTAGGGTTGGCAAACTTGAAGCTCTATTAATCCAGTCATCAGAGGATAAGGACAACATGAGGGAAACTATTACTACCTTATCTACAGAAATGTCTGCATTAAAAGTTAAAATAAAATACCTTGATGATGAAAATAAAAGGTTAAAAGATAAAAGAAATATACGAAAATAGTAGGAGGAGCGAAAGCTCATTTGTATATTTACGTGTTAAAATTATAAAAATTTAAATGTTATATATGAAAAAACAAACCCATGACTGGTCAACACGAACCATCACCACACCTGAAGGAGAAAAAATAACCTTCTTCGACAACAAATTACACAATTGGAACGGTCCTGCTATTAAGTATCCTAGAAGCACTAAAAAAAAAGATGAATATTATCTTTATGGCTTTGAATGTGATAAGGAAACATGGCTAGAATTTAGACGTGATAGAAACGGAGTAACACCAGACAAAAATCCCCAAGTTCAATCAAGATTTTAATATATGAAAATAGGTTTATGTGGTACAATGAGTGTAGGCAAAACTACACTTGTTAATGCCTTAAAAAAATTAGAGCAATTTGAGGGTTATGAATTTGCTACTGAACGTAGTAAATATCTTAAAGGGTTAGGTATCCCATTAAATACTGACTCTACATTAAAAGGACAAACGGTGTTTTTAGCTGAGAGGTGTACTGAATTAATGCATGAAAGTGTTATTACTGATAGAACTATAATTGATGTGATGGCCTTTACACAAAATGCTGAATCTATTGACTATAAGGATAAAGAATATTTTAATGAATATGCTGTTAATTTCTTAAAGGAATATGATTATATATTTTATATTTCCCCTGAAGGTATTGATATAGAGGATAATGGTATTAGAGAAACTAATGCTAATTATAGAATATCTATAGATAATACTATTACCCATCTCACTAGAACATACGGGCATAGAATTAAAAATCTACATATGTTAAAAGGTACGACTAATGAACGTATTGAGCAGATGCTTGGCTTTATTCAACTGTAATATTTATATACAAAACATACACCCCTATGGAAGATAATTTTAGCATTAGAAACTGGAAAAATAAAACCCTTTATAAAGAGGCATACGAAGGCAATGACCACTATGTAAAGTTTTCAAAAACTAATGATACTTACCAAGTATGGAAAGGAGAAGAAATTGTAACCGATTTTTCAACTAAGGAAAGAGCAGAAGCCGAATCTAAGAGGCTTAATCTTTTAGCCTCTATAAAAACTGTTGATAGTCAACAAGTTAAAGAACAAGACGATTTTGACGATTTTGAAGATGATGAAATATCAGTTGAAATTCCAGGCGACGAAGACAATGCCCCTTCTGGTGATAAAGCACTAAACAAAAAACTATCTAAACAAGATGGCATCATTAAAAGATATAAAGAATTAAGTGATTTAATGCAACTTAATCTTAAATACTTTAAAGATGCACCAACCGAAGACGTTAAAAATCTAGCCAAAAGTAGATTAAAAGACCTTACACCTGAATACCAGGCAACTAAAAAAGCCTACGAAGAGTTAAAAGGTATCAATATATAATACAATGTTATACAAAAATAGGTTTGTAATATTATTCATAGTAGGTGTATGCATTTTAATGTATGCTTTCTTTGACACCAAAAAGAAATACGTTGAAGAATATAACTCTAAAATAAAAGCGCTAGAAGCTAAGGTCGATTCCTTACATAATGAAAATAAACTTTTAGATAACAATATTTTTGAACTTAACCTTCAAATATCAAACCTCGATAATAAGATAGACTTACAAGACAATAAAATAGTCTATTTAAATAAAAAAACAAATGAAAAAGTTAGTTCTGTCGATCTTTTTAATGATGATGAGCTTGAGCGTTTTTTCACAAATCGTTACAGACACATCCTCGATTCAATTACAAAAACCAATAGCAAAGCTAGTAATTAAAGATCTTATTATTGGAGATAGTTTCAAAGAAGAAATCTCTATATTAAATGTTAAAATAGGTTTATTAGAAAACAAAGTTGGTTTAAAAGATATTGTTATATTTGATCTTAATAGCAAGATTACAAATTACAATAGCATTTTAAATGTTAAAGGAGAACAACTTACCTTATCCCAAAATCTATCCAAAAAATTAGAACAAGATTTAGCCAAAGCTAAACTAAAATCTAAACTCGTAGGAGGTGCCGGTCTATTACTAGCAGCAGCCGTAGCGATAGTGCTTAAATAATATGGCTGAAGATTTAAAATCCATAATAAAACAAGAATTCATCAAGTGTGCCCAAGATCCGGTATACTGGATGAAAAAGTACTATATGATTCAAAACCCTAAACTGGGTAGAATCAAATTTAACCTTTATCCCTTTCAGGAAAAAGTACTTAAACATATGCAGAACGAAGACTACCTTATTATAAATAAGTCACGTCAGTTAGGTATATCAACACTATGTTCAGCCTTTTCCTTATGGATAATGTTATTCCAAAAGGATAAAAACGTACTATGTATTGCAACTAAACAAGAAACTGCCAAAAACATGGTAACTAAAGTGCGATTCGCATATGATCAGTTACCTAAATGGATGCAGATAAAAACAGTCGAACACAATAAATTATCACTACGACTCGCCAACGGTTCACAAATCAAAGCCACATCAGCCTCATCAGATGCCGGACGTTCAGAAGCAGTTTCAATGCTATTAATAGATGAAGCTGCCTTTATTGACGGAATTGACGAGATATTTGCTTCAGCGCAACAAACGTTGGCAACTGGTGGTAGGTGTATAGCTTTATCTACCCCTTATGGTACGGGTAACTGGTTCCACTCAACATGGGCCAAGGCCGAAGCAAGGGAAAATACTTTCATACCTGTAAGATTA
>Ga0222688_1000009_pt1 | contig 59036 bp, 87 predicted proteins | sample AntAcemetage1165_FD_181151 | JGI IMG/M metagenome (GOLD analysis project Ga0222688, IMG submission 181151) | Saline water microbial communities from Ace Lake, Antarctica - #1165 | ecosystem: Environmental > Aquatic > Non-marine Saline and Alkaline > Saline | place: Antarctica: Ace Lake... | reverse complement strand
GTCATGGAGCGAATTCATCAAATTCTGCGCGTTTTGTCTGGTGGTCGTCATTCTTTGCGCGGTGCTGCTGTTATGAGCATAACCAAGCACAAGAGGTCAACAAATACATTGACGCAATACCGCTCAACGTCAACGGATAGGTTGACGAGGTGAGGTCAAAAGGTAACGCACCAACGGCAGCACAAAAGCGATGGCGGGAAGCTGTGAGGGGCTTAGGCTCAATCATATCGGGCGATCCTGCTGTAATCCATCACGCGGTAGGGGCTACAGGCAAGCACAACAAGGTTGAGATAGGGCATTGGTGGTTGATACCCCTAACTGACAGGGAACACAAGATGTTACACGCGGGAAATCTAGTCGTTAACCGCAAAGAGTTTGAAAAGGGCGCGTTTTTGGATGTCGTTGCAGATGACAGAATGGATCAATTCGAGGTTCCCAATGAAGTATTTGAAGCAATTCAGGACTACCACAGATGAGCCGCCACTGAAGCATTTTTTCAGCTGACAAACATCACACGACCGCTACGCACAGTACGCTATGTGAAAGCTCGCAGGGTAGTAGCCAAGATACTGCGCGAAGATGGGTATAGCTTCCCTGAGATTGCAGATGCACTGGAACGCGAACAAACAGCAGCAATTCATATGCTTAAAAAAGACCCACCCGAAGAATATGTGACAGCGGTCAGAAAGTTAATTTTATGTGGAGAATCTAGATGAACATTTACCAACAGAACGGTTTCGCCGATCGAATTGAATATTTCAAACACCTGGGGATGGTCAACAACGTCCGGGTTCGCACCGTTGCTGAGATAGCTGATCAGTTAGGTCCAGACGAAGATTTCCGCGGACTCGTCACAGAACTTACACATCACAAGTCTGATGAGAATTTCGTTTCAGTCAGGTATGGTAGAACGGACTACGTGAAGTAAAATACACTGATCCACACCACTTGAAGTGACCTCAAATGAGTGCTAACGTGTATTAAACGAGGGAAAATAGCATGATCACCATTAACTGTGACAGGTGTCTGGCGGTTCAGACATTCGATTCAATTTATACGATGAGCCCAGCTATAGGCCGAGGCGATTTTAATTTCTTGAAGATTGGCGAAGCCACAAAATGTTATTGTCACGACTGTTACACAAGCGCCTTGGCTATGGTGTTGTCGCTTCAAGTTGAATCCGAAGCAATACTCGAGGCTGATTTTGAAGCGCATCAGACTAAAAAAGGAAATGTACCGACGCCATTATCCTTGTGGAGCAACCCCAGCGACACAACCCATTAGGTGCTAAGATGACTGAACTTGCGGACTATTCAACACCCAAACAACTAGAATACTTAAATGCGGTTGCCAAACACGGCTCCGCTAGTAAAGCGGGATTTGTCCTGGGAGTAGACAAATCGACAATCAACAAGTCTATTAAAGCATTAAAGCGAAAAGCAGCCAAATCTGGTTGGGCACCAGAGTTCGACCTTAATCACCCAGTGCCGTTAGGTTATAGTGTCAAAGGTGCTTCAACTTTATATGACAGTGTTACTGGGCTACCAAAGATCCAATGGATCAAGACCGACCGTGATAAAGAACAACAACTCGAACAGCTAGAAGAAGCTGTTGAGAACATCACAGCCAACATCAAACCTTTCAAAAAAATCAAAGCACCGAAAACAAGCATCAGTAACAAAGATTTGCTAGTAGTCTACCCTTTCGGAGACCCCCATGTGGGTCTTTACGCGTGGCACAAAGAGGCTGGCAAGGACTTCAACTGTGATATTGCTAGAGAAGAACTGCTTAAAGCCATGCAGTATTTGTCTGATGCAGCGCCTGCAGCCGAGACTGCAGTGATACTTAATCTGGGCGATTTCTTTCATGCAGACAACGCATCGAACACCACAGCCAGATCAAACAATCAGTTAGATGTAGACACCAGGTGGCCAAGAGTTCTCGAGCTAGGTATCCACGTCATGATTGACTGCATCAATCTGGCACTGCTGAAGCACCAGAAAGTTGTGGTGTTTAATGAAATCGGCAACCACGACACTCATACCGCGACCATGTTGTCTTTGTGTTTAAAGGCATGGTTTCGTAACGAGCCCCGGTGCGAGATTAAAGACACTATCGCTAAGCATGATTACTACCAGTTCGGCAAGGTTCTGATAGGCACCACTCATGGTGATACAGTAAATGCAGGTATGCGAAAGCAGTTAGGCGCTTTGATGGCACATGATATGCCTGTAGCGTGGGGCGAGACACAATTCAGATACTGGTATCAGGGACACATACACACCAGCAATAAAGAAGAACATATCGGCTGTTTATGGGAAAGCTTTCGCAATCTGGCACCGAACGACAACTGGCATGCCTCTCAAGGTTATCGCTCAGGCAGTGACATGACTGCTATCGTGCATCACAGAAACTATGGTGAGGTATCAAGACTAACCTGCAATATCAGCATGGTGGACGCATTATAATATGGCAACTATAAAAATAAGCGAAGAATTGATCGCAGACCTGTTGTTTGGCGGCGCTGTAGTACATATCCGTGACGCTGCGATAGTGTCTCGAGGAGTTTTAGAGCTCACGATTGACGGCCCCACTGTACCTGAAACTGATCACGTCACATATACCTCTCATGGGGCGATTGCCCACTTCGAGGCGTGTCTGTGAACCAATCCCGCTTAGAGAGTCTGATTGAGGTGCTGTTAGGTACAGCGATTGGATTCGTTATCAGCTACTCAGCAGGGCCTTTGGTGTATATGTATCTCGACAAGCCTTACAGCTATACGGGTAATCTTGTGATCACATTAGGCTTCACCATACTCAGTATCGCTCGTGGTTACATTGTCAGACGTTGGTTTAATGCAGGGCTATCCCGTATTGCCAGTCGTATAACCTTACAAATTATTAACTGGAGAAGTTGATATGCTTGAACTATGTGTAGTGCTTAATGGACCGCCGGGCGCAGGCAAAGATACCATCGCAGATCTGCTGGTACAAGCCGACTTTACTCATCATCGGATGAAGACCTCATTAAACATTGAGGTAGCGCACCATTATAAAATTCCATTATCGGTCTTCGAGTTCTTAGCCGGGGACAGAATGCTCAAAGAGTTATCATCTCACATGCTGGGCGGATTAAGTCCTAGACAGGCACAGATTCATGTTAGTGAGACACTGATCAAGCCTAATTTGGGTTTGGATTATTTTGGCCAGGCTGCTGCAGAACAATGTGTCTATCAAAATTCAAGTTTTGCCGTGTTCAGCGATGGTGGATTTAAAGAAGAGATCGAACCGCTGATACAAGTTTTTGACCTGGTGATGATTGTCAGACTACTTCGAGAAGGCTTTACGTTCGAAGGCGATTCAAGATCATATCTCAAAGACTTTCCACATATGGTGGATATTAAACTGGAAGAAGGTCACCCCGAATACGCAGTGGCTGAGATCCTGCAAGCTTGTCGTCTATGCGAGTAGCACTAGAGCTTCTGTTGCGTTTTGGCTTAGTGCTAGCTGTGATGGCCACAGTGCTGCCGGTCTTGGTTGCAGTGATGTTTTTGTTCGCTATTGAAGAACTTGAAGCAAACCAGAATTTCTAGCTACCGGCATCCCAGAACTTAGCAAAACCTGCAGTAACCACACCCACTATACCTATCAGAAAAGCCCAACCAATCTTTTTAAGTGAAGACACGACCTGGCTGTTGAAACTTGACTCTATAATCTCTCGAATATCAGCTTTGGTAGGGGCTGCATCAATTGAAGTTTTTAGTGCAGTGTGGTGGATATTCATCTCGTCTAGTCTGAAATGGAGCGCTTTTACAGAAGCTCCATTCGAATGAACTTTCTCACTGATCTTATCGATCAAGACTTCATGGCGCACTGACTGCTCTTGAAGTTTGTTTATCTGTTCTTGATCAAAATCGTTCGGCATGCTGGTCGTTCATAATGAATGAGGGTGTGCTGATTATGTGGTCTGAAACTCCGCTAGTCAAATGTGCGGAGCTTTAGACCTGCAAAGTAGGCTTCCCCTTCATCGTACTGCCGCAACCCCATAATGGACTCCATTCGTTCATAGAACTCCATCTTGCTGGTGGGGCGCCCAGAAGGGTTACTGCTCTTGAACCAGTTGGTGTACGCTCGCCAGCAATCCTGACATTTCACACGCTTACTGCTTTCAACAGATAGCATTTCATCGATGAACATACCTATTGGATTAGCATGATGAACCCAATTAGCATGGGCTCTGCGAGAGTCTTCGGGTGGATTCCAATCCCCCCTGGCCCGTAGTCTCGATACTCCCGCCACAAATCTGTTCAGAATTCCTGGTAGCTCATCTCTCAGCATGATGGATTTCTTAGAATCGTCCTTTTCAGCTGCGCTTATTCTATGGTTGAAGTCAAATATCTGAGCCCGTTCCCGGAACGCATCGGTCACATCACGGCTTATTGGCCAATAGTTGGACAACACCATCGGGAGTGATCGACATACAAACCGGATATCATCACCATATTTGACAGCCGCTGTGACTATCTTTTCTTCAGATGTCTTTTTGATGAAGCCGTCGGGCAATGGTGCACCCTTGGCATAATCGTCATCGACCACCAAAAGCTTACCCTGGAGCCCAATTTCAGCGAAGTCAGATTTCTTTTCACCGTAGGCTGATAGTTCTCGAGACACTGCAGCAGTCCCTAATAGCGCCTGGAATACGTCAGCCACGGTGCTTTTACCTGCATCCTTATTACCCTTGAACAGTATCCATGACTTCAACCACCGACTGTTTTGGATCACATAGCCACCCAGCTCTTCCAGGTGGCGTATCATATTTTCAGGATCTTTACTCTCACTGAAGACCATCTTCATGAAGTTGTCCCATTGAGGGCACTTGGCTTCAGGGTCATATTTAGTTCCTATCTGAATGGTAAAGAAGTTAGCCGGGTCATGCTTCTTGAGAGTGAACTCGCCTTTGCGGTTGAAGTGTAGCTCACCATTCAGACAGTTAATCACCGGTAACTCTATTCTATCGAGTAGATGTAACGGATCTGAACGGCTTTCTTGTTCTGCCATATGACTTTGAAACATGATCCACAAGTTGCTCACAAGAGCTGATGTTTTAGCATCACCTACCACAGCCACCAAAGGCATGATGTCTTCTGAGCGCTCAGTGCGTATCTTCACAAAAGTCTTTTGCATCTTGCCCCGGATACGTTCGTCATCATCCATCGACCAGAGCCCTGTGTCGTAGCTCCACCACTTTTTGCCTACACGTTTGAGATGCTTACCTTCTCCAAAGTGAGTGTTCAACGTTTCCTGGATCAGTTCAATCTCAATATCGGCAATAGCACCTTGTTCGTCAGCCAATTCAGCGGTGAGTCGTTTGCTAGATACTTTGATTTGCTCTAGTACAGATTTCTTACTAGGCTTAGGAATTTCTGAAGCATCACGAATTAATGCGGCAAGCACGTCGGTGTCTGCAGCGTCGAGTTTTGCTGCGGCTACCCTGTTGATCAGGGTCTTTCGAATATTTCGGTCAAGTGGCGCATCAGCTTTACGATCTTCAATCTCATGAGATAATGTTTCAAATGTCAATTTCTGTGGAACTATTTCAGCATTGGAATCAGAGTCTGGTATCGCAATACTGCCAGAGTCTGCAAACTCGTTAGAAGCTAAGATGTTTTCGATCTCGGGGATTTCTAGAGCGAAAGCTGTCATCGCTTTCTGTGAGGGCGCCTGACCGATCGAACCCTCATAGCCCTTGTCCAACACCCCAAATTTGTTTAACCGTATCAGATCCCATGAGTTGACGAGCTGTGAGGATGCTGCGTCGGACTCGTGATTACTGTACAGAAAGGCCGCCTCACACTGGTCGGACCCGTAGACCACGGCGCCTGATGTCCCAGTCGAGCCGACAGGCCGGTAGCGGTTGTCCCACTCGGTACATTCATAAGGCATGTCGAACTTCTCGATAGCCTGGTGTATGTTATAGTGTCGACAGAAGATTCCAATTATACCAGATTTGTCATAAGGGTCTTCTTGTTTTTTATCAGACGCAGTGAGTTTGCCTTCTTTAGTGGTTACTGGCCATGTGCCGAAATCGGTCCAATCGTCATAGGTAGAAAGGACGAGGTCAGGGTCAACAAAATTGCCTTTGTTGTGAACCCCGACCTCTTCCCCGTCAGACGACCTACTAGGCCAGTACATTAACTGGGTTACACGGAATGCAGTCTCATCAAAAAAGTTTATATCTAATAGATTCGCCATATAGCGAGCGATAGCTTGATACTCTTCAGGCTTCACAGATCTACTGAAAGGAAAGATTAACCGATATCGCGGGTTGTCAGTGCTGTGTTTATGAGTCGAATGGAGCACATACTCATAATCAGAATAGACCCAGTGGAGATCATCGAAGTCTCCTACAGGAAGAAAATCCAGGTCGAGTGTGATGCAGGTTCGTTCGATCAACATCTCGCGCTTGCGTATGTTGCCTGTGAAATGACCACCGATAAAGTAGCCAACATCTTTAATGTCCCCTTGCTTGTCGGGTTTCATCTGCATGTAGTCAGCGTATTTTTCGTTGGTAACAGTGAATTTCGTTAACTTGCTAACAAGCTTACTCCATCCCCCAGAAACATTCGTAATAACGCTGTTAGTTCTATTTTTACCAGTGGCAATACTGATATTCATTGATCTCTCCGTCTATCCGGCAGTGATAGTCGCATAAAAGTGTTGACATGGCCAGCAGCTTTGTAATAAATTCACATCTCACACAACGGAGAGTGACAATGAGTAAACAAGTAGCAGAAGCAATCGTATACCTGGCAGACGCCATCAAGGAGACATTTGGAGACAACCCCCTTGTTGTTCGCACAGTGCATGACGAGATTCAGATAGGCACAGATCTGTTGGAAACTGTTGATAAAACGCTTGAAGTTATCGACGCGAACACGGAAAAAACCTCTGCTGATCTTGCTGCGTTTAAGGAAGAGCCAATTGAGGATGAAGCTGACGAGGTAGAAGCAGCTCCCGAAGATGAGGTCTCGCCGGCTAAGCAGAAAGAGGCAGTGCGCACTGCACTAGGCGAGTTGCAGACTGCGACGGATGTCAAAACCGCTAAGACGTTACTGAACAGTTTTGATGCCACGTCAATCGGCAAACTCAAACCTGAAGATTACCAGGACGTGATCCAGGCTTGCAAAGAAGCAATCGAAGACGCATAATGCGGAAACATAGTGCGAATGGGTCGCATAAAGTCCTCGGCTCACACAGCGGGGCAGGAATTAAGGCATAGTGGCGGAGTGGTTACGCAATTGATTGTCTATCAATATCACGCAGGTTCGAACCCTGTCTATGTCGCCAATAACAGGGTGCTTTCTGGTATCGACGTTGTAGAAGACCTTCACAGGACTGCGACGGACTAGGGTTCGAGTCCCTACGCCTTCACCAAATTTCGGGAGAGATTTATGAAAAAAAGCAACACAAGCAGATGCAATTGAACTATGTAAGATATTATCCCACATAACACCGCACTATGGTGCATATGTCGCATTAACCGGTGGCTGTCTATATGACGAGGGTGAACGTAAAGATATCGACATTCTTATATATCGACATCGAGACAAACAAATTTCATGGCCAAAGCTATGGGTAGCGCTGGCTGACAAACAGATATTCTTAGTTAAAAACCATGGGTGGTGTAAGAAAGCGACCTGGAACGGATTCTCAATAGATTTCTTCGACCCAGAATCCGATGGTGAATACCCTGGCGCAGCCTCTACAGGTGATAGCAGTAGATCAATTTTTGACATATTCAAATGAACATCAAAGAAATTGCTGAGAAAGAAGTGGCAGAAGAACAGTTCCGTGAGCAGGTGGAAGTCTACAAAACGGAGTTGCGGAAAGGTCGAGTCCAGTTCAAGCGGCTGCGAGAGTTTTTCGCACTGCAAGGAATGGCTTGGCTTCATTTAATGAAAGGAGAAAATTCATGAACGATGTTTCGAAATTACCCCAAACCGCCAGACAGTTGGCAGAAAAAGAGTTCGCCGCAGAACAACGCAAAGAAGATGTGATTCGCTTCAAAGAGTTGTTAAGCAAAAAAGCGAAAGCCGAAAAAGTCGTTGCGGCCATCCAGGCTGAGATTGAAGACTTAGAAGCCGAACTCTCTGATGGATAACAGGCATAACCGAATTCACCCGCTGGAAGTGTTTTGTGGCGGGTGGCGTTCGGACACTGTCTTACTAGAGCGAGAGGGGTGGCGCTTTATGATGGAGCGGCGTGACTATAACCACACTATCCATCTGATGATGCATAACCCTTCAAATGGGCAGAATGCTGCCATAAGTTTCCGTTCGTTTGAAGAGTACGATCACTTCCGTGGGCCTCTGGTTTTGCAAGGAACACCCTTCACGATGGTGACTGGCGCCCCAGAGGCTATTCTGGCCGTGCAAGAAAGCACACCGATCTTCATGGAAGATGCCATGTTAGAGGAACGACAGTCGATAATGATGAATGTTCCACTGCGTGAGTTGTTCCCGCAGAGCGCAAACCCAACATACGCTGGTGAAGCACAAGAGATCTATGTGCCGAACGAGAAGACAGTCGAACAACTGCTGGATGTGATCTTGAAGCAGCAAGTGCCTGAACAGCAAGTGCTTCGGGATCGAGCGCGTAAGCGCAGTAGGCGCCGAGCCACAATACTGACATTGGAGGATGTAGCATGACATTTATTGAATTAATACACGCTAGCCCCTTCATAACCTTGTTGATTTTCTATCTCGTTTGTGAAACTATTTGTAGTGTTGCTAGATCATTCTCCAGGAGAGATAAAGATGACGATTAATATGGAAGAAGCAGTGAAGTGGATGCGTACCGCGCTGCTGGAGGAAACCCCTCACTCTGCTCTCGGCGCATCATCAGGTGATCGCTGGTTAAACTGCCCAGGTTCATACAATGCCCAGAAAGGTCTTGAAGACACTACATCCGTTTTTGCAGCGGAAGGCACATTCGCTCACGTATTCTCTGAGCTGCTACGAACATTTGAAGTTCCTGCGAAAGACTTCCTGGGTATGAAGATCACCAAGTGTAAAGGCTATGAAGACTTTGAAGTTGACATGGAAATGGTTGATAACATTCAAGGCTTTGTCGATCGTGCCGGCGAATTCGGTGGCGATGCATTCTTTGAGATCACCGTCGACTACTCACGCTGGGTTGACAATGGTGAGGTTCAGGGGTTTGGCACGATGGATGACATTCGCATGAAGGAAGCAATCTGCAAAGTCACTGACCTCAAGTATGGTAAAGGCAAGCCAGTCTTTGCTGAAGAAAACACCCAGCAAAAGCTCTACTGCCTTGGCGTCTATGAAGAGTATGGGCACCTGTACGACTTCGAAGGCTTCATCATCGCAATCGACCAGCCCCGACTAGACAGCTACACCACCTGGGAAATCAGCCTAGAAGATTTGCTGGAATGGGCTGAGACCGTCGTGAGACCAGCTGTTGTAGCAACAATCGCCACCGACGCAGCATTCAACGTGGGTGACTGGTGCGGTTTCTGTAGAGCCAGAACGCGATGCGCTACCCGGGTAACGACCATGCTTGACATCTATAAGAAGCACAAAACCGTTGCATCGAATGATGACCTGGCTATGATTCTGCCTATGTTTGCGGACATCAAGAAATGGATGTCTGAATCTGACGAATTAGCCCTGTCAGAACTTGCAAAAGGTAATAAAGTAGGCGATTATAAGATGGTGGCAGGCCGATCAAGTAGGGTCTGGGGGGATGAAGCGGTTGTGGTCAAAGCCCTTAAGAAAGCAAAATTGAAAGTCGGAGAGATGTATAACAAAAAACTTATTGGCATGGGTCAGGCAGAAAAACTGTTAGGCAAAACACATGACATATTTTCCGACATCAAAGTTGTGCTTAAGCCTTCAGGAAAACCTACCATGGTACCTGGCAGTGATAAGCGCACTCCCTTAACAGTCGATGCAGCAGAGGAATTCGCATGAAAACCGTATTAGCTTCAATCAAAACGTGGTGGAATGATGACAGCGATAGCGCACCTCTACACGTTATGGACATCGTGCTACTAAGCATCGTCGTATTTTTAGTCATCAGTGCCAATATGTACTGGGCGGGCTAACAAAAAGTTTAACCGGTAAGTCTCTCGCCGGTCTAATGAGAGACAAATAAATAGGATATACACAATGGGTGTTACCTCAGAAAAGATTAAACTGGAAAATGTACGACTGTCTTTCGCAGAGCTTTTTGTTGCGAAGCCGTTCAAGCCGGGTGAGGAGAAGAAGCGGTATCAAGCAACTTACTTGCTGGATCCGTCAGACAAAGCACATGCCAAACAGATCAAAATGATCGAAGCGGCAGGCGAAGCAATCGGCAATGAGGAATGGGATGGTAAGATTCCCAAACTGAAAGGTCGTGCATATGGCTATGAAGATGATCTTGAAGGTAAGATCTACGATGGCTACGAAGGCATGTTCTGGGTCAAAACCAGTAAAGGTGAAGAAGAAGGTCGAGTCACAGTGGTTGACCAGAACAACGATCCTTTGACAGCTGATGACAACAAAGTCTACAATGGCTGCTATGTCGATGCGACATTGACGCTTTGGACCCAAGACAATTCGTGGGGCAAGCGTATCAATGGTAACCTTCGAGCGATTAAATATCGTGGTCCAGGTGAAGCATTCGGTCGCGCACCTATCGAAGCAGAAGACGAGTTTGGTGAAAGCTCATCTGATGATGGTGGCTTTTTAGACGACTAAAGTTCGACAGCAGGAAATCAGAGGCGCAATGCTTCGATCTCTCCGCACCCGTGTGATCAGGGGTGTCCTGCGAATCTGATCACAACTCTTTTAAGTGTTGGAGAACACAATGATTTGCCACATAGACATAGAAACCTACAGCGAAACCGATCTACCCAAAGCCGGTGTTTACCGGTACGCGGAAGACCCCTCGACAGAAATCCTCTGCGTCTGTTACGCCTTCGACGGTGAACCCGTAGAACTTTGGGTGCCTTGGGAGCAGAACGATTTACCGCTGGAGCTAGTGCTCGCTCTGATAAACATAATCCCTCCCGAATATTTACATTTCGGTTTAGGGTGCCCTGTTGAGTTATATGATTACATGGACAATGGCGGTAAGTGTGCGGCTCACAATGCTGAGTTCGAGCGCACTATCCTCAACGGTCATGCCGGCAAACTGCTAGGATTCCCTGAGACTAAGATTCGGAACTGGCACTGCACTGCGGCGAAAGCTGCTGCTAGCGGGCTACCTCGCTCCTTGGACGGCGTCTGCAAAGCGCTGAACACTAAGCACCAAAAACAAACTGACGGCAAAGCCCACATGATGGCATTGTCTAAACCTCGCCGGAAAGACTCTTCGCCGCGCTGGACACCTCAAGAAGACCCTGATCGATTCAAGTCGCTATACCTCTATTGCATTGACGATGTTAAAGCTGAACGTGAAGTGGATCAGACCATCCCAGACCTATCGCCCTATGAGCAGCAAATCTGGGTATTGGATCAGGTGATTAACCGTCGTGGTATCAGAATCGATTTGCCACAGATTCACACCACGATGAGGCTTCGTGACGAATATAAGAAAGTCATCGAGACGCAATGCGTCGACCTGACCGGTTTCAAACCCACCCAAACCGGCAAACTCGCCGAATGGATTCGCGAACGTGAACCTCTTGAGAACCTGTCAGCACCTGTCGTGAAAGCCAAGCTGGCTGAGGCTGACATCGATTCAGGGGTACGTCAGGCGCTGAGAATGAGAACCAGCCACGCCATGAAAGCCCCATCAAAACTCGAAGCCATGATACGTGCTGTCTGTAAAGATGAAAGGCTACATGGCATGTTCTTGTATCATGGTGGCGCACCTGGTCGCTGGGCATCCAGACTCGTGCAGTTGCAGAACATGTTCAGGTCCGTATTAAAGAATGATGATCTTGCTATTGAGACAATCGCACTAGGTTATATGGATTGGCTCAAGACCTTGTTCGGTGACTATGACCTGATGAAAGTCTTCGCATCCGTCATGCGCGGGATGATCATACCATCGGAAGGCAAAGACTTAATGTGTATGGACTTCTCGTCAATTGAAGCCCGGATCGCAGCATGGCTTGCCGGGTCCGAAAAATTGCTCGAGATCTACCGCACACATGGCATGGTCTATGCCCACACCGCTGCACAGATATATGGTCTCAATGAAAATGATATAGATGTACTGCTTGACATAGAAAATAATGAGCCGTACAAGCGTCTAGTTGGTAAAGTCGGCACACTCAGCCTTCAATTTGGCGGCGGCGGGCAGGCTTACCTGAAGATGGGTGCACAGTATGGTCTCGATGTCGATTTCGAACGCGGCGAAGAGATCAAGAACGAATGGCGAGCCAATAATAAAGAGATTGTCGGCTACTGGTACGAGCTGGAACAGGCCTGGCAGGATGCGGTGACCTTCCCGGGCAGCATTTACAAGGCTGGAATCATTCTATTTCGTGTCAATGGCGATTTCATGGAAGTACGTCTACCCTCTGGCCGGCTGATGAAGTATTATAAGCCTCAATATGATCATGACGGATGCTCTTATGAAGGCATTGACACCTACACTCGTCAATGGACACGAGTCAAAACATGGGGCGGCAAGCTGCTCCAGAACCTTACAGAAGCGATCGGTCGTGACCGCATGGCGCACGGCATGTTGACATTAGAGAGATCAGGCAAGTACCCGATTCTAGGCACAGTGCATGATGAAGTAATCACAGAGCCCAATGAAGGTGAGGGTTCGATAGAAGAAGGTATCGAGCTAATGTGCCGAGCACCTTCACCCGACTGGTCAGAAGGTCTCCCAGTAGGCGCTTCCGGCTTCCGTGCCAAGCGCTATAAAAAGGAATAAGTTATGAATATAAGCCAATTAGAAGAGTTGGAGAATATCCGACGTACTGCTGAAAACGGATTAGCTCAAGCACAAAATGAGTTGCACAGTAGTAATGTCGATTTGTTTCAACACATACTAGACATATATAAAAGGATCGAGGCTGATGCTTGAGTCCAAGATAGAGCGCAAGTTCACGGTGTGGTGTGAAGCTAATGGGATACTGGCTCGTAAGTACACCACGCCAGGCCGCAACGGCTCACCAGATCATATCTTTTTCTACAAAGGGGGTGCTGCGCTTATAGAATTCAAGCAACCTGGCAAGAAGCCTGACCCGCTTCAGATAGTGGAAATGGAGATATTGCAGAAGGCGGGCATGCCAGTGGCGTGGTTTGACAATGTCACTGATGCCAAAGAGTGGCTGTGTGATGGCTTTGAGATTGGTAGGTAACATGAACATAACTCAATCAGAAGAGTTGGAGAATATCCGTCGTACTGCTGAAAACGGATTAGCTCAAGCACAAAATGAGTTGCACAGCAGCAACGTTGATTTGTTTCAACACATATTAGACATATATGAAAGAATTCAAGCTCCAAAAGAAAGAGGAATGGGCACCGTGCAGGATATTGTCAGGCGCGCTAAAGCAGGAGGTGCTTGGTATGGTGAGATACATATGATTGTTGACGGAGTGCCGGTGGACTTCGAGTATAAGTTTGCTGATGAATGACTGGTTGATAGGCATAGGGATATTTGTTCTCTACGCCACGATAGATTCGATCTTTGCACTGCACACGCTTTCTGTGGTGGAAGGTCGTAAGCTATATGCAGCTAACACCGGCTCGTTTCTTTATCTGCTGGTCGCTATAGGCACAATCAGCTATACAGATAACCCTTGGTTTATAGTGCCTATGGTGCTAGGCTCATGGGTCGGAAACTATTGCACAATTTGGTGGAAAGAAACATGAATATAGAAATACAGCGAAATGAAACAAGTCAACCTTTAGTGTATGAAGCACTTAACGCCTACACTAAAGGGCCAATGTATTGTGTTTTGTTTGAGAAGGACGGCAAGCGAATAACTCACAAATTCCCACTATGTAGTTTATTTAGAGTGATTGAGGATTATTCGGTCACAAAAAGCCCGTGAAATCTGAAGCGGATTTTTATCCATATCAACGTAAGATGATCAAACATATGATCGATCACCCGTTCTGTGGGATTTATGCCGATATGGGTTTGGGTAAGACCAGCACCACACTCACCGCGCTACTGAAACTCATTCGAGCGTTTGAAGTCGGTAAGATATTAATCGTTGCACCCCTTCGCGTTGCCCGTAAAACATGGATGGACGAAATTGAAGAATGGTCTCACCTGACCGCCCAGTTCACCGTGGCTAAAATCTTAGGCACACCTCAGCAAAGAATGGCTGGCATCGCAGTGGATGCAGACATATACATGATCAACCGTGAAAATTTCACATGGTTGTGTGAGCAGTACCGACCCAAGAGTAGCCGCAAATTACTCAAGCCCTGGCCATGGGAAATGGTTGTCATTGACGAGTCATCATCCTTCAAGTCGCAGGGTTCTGAACGCTGGAAGTCTTGGCGCCGAGTTCGTACTGAGATAGACAGAATGATCCACCTGACCGGCTCACCAGCCCCGAAAGGTCTCAAAGACCTATGGGCGCCGATGTTTATGCTGGATGGTGGTGAGCGACTAGGCAAGTCAGAAGGCGCATTCGAAGCACGATGGTTCGATCGCATCATGCAACATCCCAAAGATCAATATGGCAAACTTCAACCTAAGCCGGGTGCCGAGAAAGAAATCTACTCGCTGATCAGCGACATCTGTATATCACTGGTAGCCGAAGATTATCTCGACTTACCCAATGTGGTGCTTAACTGGATACCGGTCACACTCAGCAAAACCGAGATGAAGACCTATAAACAATTCGCCAAGACCGCTGTGCTTGAGATGAAGACCAAGACAGTTACCGCGGTCAATGCGGGTATTCTGGCTGGTAAGCTGCTTCAGGCGGCTAATGGTGCTATCTATACCGACCACCCAGCATGGGAAATGTTTCATGATCGGAAACTGGAAACGTTGAAAGAACTACTTATTGATAATGTCAACAAAAACTTCATGATTATGTACACTTATAAGTCGGACTTCGACAGAATTTCTGCTATGCTGTCCACGCTGAAAGGCACTACGTGGCGTAAGCTGGATACAGAACAGGACGAGGATGACTGGAATGCAGGCAAGATAGACTACCTGCTACTCCATCCCGCGTCGTGTGGACATGGGATTCAGCTTCAGCATGGTGGTGAGTTGATCGTCTGGTTCGGATTAAACTGGTCATTGGAACTCTACACACAGGCCAATGCACGGCTAATTGGTGGCCATAGGCGGATGGGTAAAGCCCCTGTGATCCACCACATTATAGCTGAAGGCACTTACGATGAACGAGTACGATCTGTGCTTGAAGATAACCAGGCAACTCAAGACGGTTTAATGAATTCGATAAAAATGGAACGTGAAGATGCATGAAGTGGATATTCAATCCAGAATAGTTTCGGCCACTAGACAGATACGCAATCAGGTACTATCAAGATATGATGACGATTACTCGAGAGCCCCCTCATATGTTAAGCTGCACTACAATGTGATAAAACAAGCCATCCATGATTTGAGCTTGCCAGTCAATATCAATACTTTGAATGAGGATATAAACGCTTTTAATAGAGCGTCGGCAGAATTGTATTTAAATTCTGATTTAGGTTACGCTCAGGCGTTGGTTGATGATGACTGGGTGAGACGTATACTTTACAAAAATGAACTGCTAGCGAGGCCTGTATGACACAAGTATGGAAGGAATTTTTAGGAATAGACCAAATGATCTACGCTTTTGGCTGGATCCCAGTACCTGTTTTTATTAACAACAAACCTTTATTGGGTGCAGAAGCCTGTCAATTTTTGATATTTACCTGGATCAATGTAAAGCCTAAATATTTTACGGATCAAGGGCTGATTCTCCACGAACAGGAGCACTGCGAAGACATTTACCGATATGGCTTGATAGGCTATGCACTGTTGTACAAGTTTAGTGCTAAGTGGCGATTGTTCTTTGAGCTAAAAGCCTACGTCCGACAGTATGTAGAATACAAAACAAACCGACCCACCTTCGTGGCGGATGACAGAGTGTTTGACATACTGGCCAGATACATTGCTCGTTATGATGTCGGCTTACCGCTCGAGATTATCAAAGCAAAATTTCGCTATGCTATTGCCGAAGCGATTGAATAATCCCTGCTAAACCTGTCGGGAGAGAGGGTTTGTCATCGATAGCCTTGTGTCTCGACACGGTTTCACTTCGAAGATCACCAAAGTACGATCTAACTACATAAGCAAAAGTGCCTGAGATGGTTAAAAACACACCGGCCATCTCGACACTAAACGCTGTTGCAGCACCACTGACTATGTAGACATACGCTGTAGCTCCAACAAAGATCACACTGATAAAGATCAAGGTGTTCATAGCCTTATTCACCAGCTTCGCTCGAGTCTCCTGCCCATCTGATCTAGCCATAGCTTCGTACCGACGCGTCCGACCTTCTTCTTCGGTCTTTTTTAGATCAATCTCAGCTAGGTAAATGGATTCTTGTTGAGCTGCAGGCAATGTGTCAATAACATATTCTGCATCTGTGCCTGTAGCACGTCCTGTTAGCTGATTATCCTTTGGTAAAAAGCTGTTGATCACTGGTATGGCCAAAGCACCTAGCGGATGTGCGGACAACAAGCCTGTGCCCACAGTTTTTAATATCGATTTAATGTCCATTTAAAAATTCCCTAGTGTGTCTTCGACACGGGCTCTGTCTTTCGCAGCCATGCCGCGTTCAGACGTATTGATATTCTTCCATCGAGATTTACGCGCTGAACCGATCGACTTGAAGGTTATCCGGTCTCTGAAGTCTTTCTGCTTTTCGTTGAACGCATCAAATTCAGCCCACGCTTCAGCTTCGTCGACTTCAGTGCCACGCGCCTCAGCATTCAATATTCGTTTGCGTATCTGTGCAGAACGGTTACTGAGTTTCTTCTTGGCAGAATAAGCAATGTTGCTACGCTTGAACTCGAGCCCGACTTTAGTCGGAGTGAAACCCAGCGCTTGGCCTGCAATTTCTGTCCTGGTAAACTCTTCAGGATCGAACACAACGGTGCCATCTCGCTTAACTGAACCTTCATCATAATAAGTGTCCGCTTTTAGCCAATTTTTTAGTGCTACAGGTGAAACCCTCTTCAGTGCGAGGTCACCACGCCCTTCGTCAAGGTCTTTCCATGCCTTGCCTATGTTAGGCAAAACACCACCCAGGAATGCACCTGAAGCTTCTAAGAGGAAAGCTGGTAATACTTCGTCTGGAAGCAGCTCTTTGTTCTGATCTCGGTACACCAGGTTCGATAATGATACGCGGTTAGACAATGTCAGTCCAGTCAGCGCATCAATTGGGCCATCCATGATCGCATGTGAAATTTCTTTGCTGCCGGTCAGCTCAGTCAAGGTGCTACGGATATCACCTTCAACATCATATGGCTCGTCCCCACCACCTTCAGAAAACACATCGGAGATCACGCTGGCAATGCCCATCGCCATCCAGATAAACGGCAAGCCGCGGACACCTGACAACAGACCGGTCATTGCCACTGTGCCGATCAAACGGGATGCCGCAGCTTTTCGATCTTTACCTTTCCAAGTATCAACAAAGTCTCGTCCTAACCGATAGCCGACATTGACGCTGTAATTTTTAAACATGAAGGCTACCCGCCCCAGGCCTTGCTGCATGACTCTAGGCCGGTTAGTGTTGGAGTAGTCGAAGTGAGCATCCCAGGTTAAATGTTCTGCAGTAAGAATCGCTTCTTCGTGGTTCTGGTTACGCTCTCGAGCCATTCGGTAGGCTGCAAGCGCCGTGGCTCGTCGGTTATAGACTTCCACATTATGAAACATCAAGGCAGAGTATTTGCTAAATGTCTCTGCTGCAGAATAAGTGGGACCACTGTCATTCATAGCTCCGATCAAATCGCTAGATTGAGTCTTGTCGAACAGGTAGATTCGAGAAAATTCCCGAAACGCCGCCTGTTCATCTTCAGTCAGATTAGGGTTATCTTCCAGGCCTATGGTGCGGGGGTCTAATACATGCCCTGATGCTTTACTTAATTCACCTACCGCTTTAGCGAAACCGCCTACACCGCCACCATGAGCTGCACCCAGGATAGAGGTGCCCATGATCCAGGTTTGCGTACCATTGACAAGCGCTGTTGAGGGGTTAAAGCCTAAATAAAAGTGGAAACCAAAAGCCATAATCTTAGCTACAATCACCTCGTTGGGTGGATTCATCGCGTATGTATGACGTTTTGTAAACTCTTTTGCAGTAGCTACAGCCCAAGGATCATCTAAATTGACTTGCTGGGCAGTTTTATTCAAGTCGTGCAAGGTTTTAGTGATTTCATGCGCATATTCCAACTTGGCGATAGCGTGAGAATTTTTAAACTGATTCACAGTGAACGATCGCAGCGCATCTCCAGAAAAGCCTAGTCGGTTTTTACGATGAATGAACGCTGTGCGAGCGGACATCTCGGGCAAAGTTTTTAGATACATTTGCCAGATTTCATCGCGGAGCGATTCGTTTGCATCGGACTTACTCAGTAAATTCTGTACAGATTCCACAAAACCTGGGTCAACTTTACTCAAGTCAGACAACTCATCTAGACTCACTTCCCCCGATTCAATCACAATACCTTTTTCTTGCCGCCATTGTTCCGCCCAGGACTCCAGCTCAGCACGAGTGTCGAATTTTGAATACGCTTGGACTTCTCCAGGCTTACCGTCTTCTCCAAGTATTTTTGCCGCAGCCCAATGTTTGCCCGAACGCCCTAACGAAAAATATGGCCCTTTGATAGACGATGATTCGAACTTCTTTCGCAGCAGATCACGCAGTGCAGTCTTGCTGGCGCCGTCCGCCTCAGATGCAGCGATACGATTTTCCATGGACTCCAGCACCAAGGCGTGAGCGGCTTCATTAAAGTTCAAAACTTTGCGGAATATTTCTATCGCTTCAGGGTGAGCCTTACCCAACTTATTGAATTGACCTTGCAGGAACATGTGCTGCTTACGACGAATAGCTTCTTGCTGCAATCGAGTTTCCAGCACCGCAGCTTGTTTGACTTTGTTGTCGGTTTGTACCCCTTCGCGCAGTTTGGCCAGTTTGGCTTTACTTTGTGCAACATTGATCGATGACACGTATTCGGCTTGAGGATCTGGGTTAGCTCCCGCCAGGGTGGCAGCATGCATAATGTCTGCTAAACGTTGACCTGCTTCTTTGTTTTTAGAATTAAACTTATGCCAAGGTTTGACAATCTTCTCAATTTCTTGCTCTAGCTCGGCTTTCCGACCTTCCATTCTGTAGTGTAAATCCAGGTGTTCTTTGCCTATTTTGGCCATCACACCATCAAGAAAATCCACTAACGCACGACGCGGTACAACATCTAATGTGGCTTTCCGTGCAGCTTCAGTCATCGTTGACCAGGCGTTCTTTACCGCACCTACGTCGACCATCTCTTCTTGTGTGGAACCTCTCAATTTCAGAATTCGAGACTCAGAACTAGAAGGGTTTTCATTAATTGTGTCGACTTCTTTTTCGGTCAAGTTGAAGCGAGTTTGGATATCTTTCTTAGCAGCCGTTGCTTCTGCTGTTCGGCTGTTTTGAGCCTTCGTTTCGGCTGCTTCACGGCGCTCTGTCTGACGCTTGGTCTCTGTGTCCCGTATAGCGTTAGCTTCGCCCAGCTTGCTGTAACGGGTACCTGTGGTGATGCTACGCGTATCTCCGAGCTGTTTTTCAATTTGCTGGACTATGCTGTTACGTTCTATGGCAATCAGCCCCAAGTACTCATCGATAGCTTTATTCGCGGCCTCTGTGCTGGTCATGCCGTCTGAGACATAATCCTGCTGTATCTCTCGAATAGCGTCGGCATCAGACTTATCTAAGGCCTTACCAGCTTTTCGGATGCATGTCGCTAAACTCATTGTGATTCCATAAGCTGCAATGCAGCCATTATAATTATCATCAGCTCTTCGTCCTCTCGCATTAACCAACCATATCCTACTTGCTGTAAATCACTCGAATCCACTATATTTCACCTCTACGCTTTCAATCATGCCTCGATCGTCACGTTTAACACGAAATGTTGTTGCTCTAGATGTGTTCACTGGTGTAGCTTGTTCGTTATTAATGGACATCGATTTTAATTGAACAGCCATCTGCTTAATCAATTCAGCATTTTGTTCTAGAATTTTATGTATCACCTTATCGTCGATATTGTTCACAACCATATTTGTGGTCGGCGCCTGCTTTGTTTCAGGCTCGATTGAAGCGGGTCTAAGATTAGACAGACTGCGCTTAGGTTGCTCTCCCGCGATTAGTCCTTCGCTAGCCATCTGATCTCTTTGTGCCTGGGTGATCATTGTCATTTTATAAACAAGCCTTTAATTTTTTACAAATATCCACTCGCTTGTCGATCTGGCGTATTGCAACATCGGCTCTAGCCCATATCTTGACTGTTTCTCCAGTCTCTGCAACGATGGCATCGGTGGTCACGGTGACCTTATTTAGCGGCTTGCCACGTAAGGCCTTGCTGGTTTCACGGATAAGTGACTTGATGTCTGCATCAGTCCACTGTTTAGTCAGCCCTAACTTACGAAGCTGTTTGCGAACAAAGTCTATCACCTTTTGCAAGATGGGTGAATCTAACCCGTCTTCAGCTAATTTAGCGATATATTCTTCCGTGGCTTCGAGTCGTTCCTCAGCATTTGTTATGTCCAAGTCGTATTTTTCTACGATCTCTTTGAATCCAGCCTGATTCTCAAGACCACCCTGTATTTCAGTCAATAAACCGTCTAGATCAGGGATAGTCTTACGCAAACCGGTATGAACCACAGTCTCGTGCAAGAAGGTTTTGACAACATCTGCTTCTGTCGCATGCCGAGCAGCAAAGATATGCACCTTACCATCATGGAAAACACCTTTCGAGTTCTCACGACCTTCCGCTTTCAACGCATCCTGTAGTGCTTGAGGTGCTTCTGAGAGCGAGCCGTAGATTGCTACTGTGTCATTGCTCAGAGCTTTCATCTCGTCCTGTAGTGGCTTAACTGCAGCCTGAGCCTTATCCACCGACACACCTTTTGGTGGTTCCGCAGCATCTGGTGTATTACTCAGCAAATCACCAGAGTCTTTAAAGTCTGGGTCGAATGCTGCGTTTGTGGATCTAATATTAACAGAGTCAAAAATAAGCACTTCACTGCCTATATCAATACCGTCAAACCCTTTGGCTTTTAATGCGTCATTGATTATTGTTTTTCTTTCTTTATACCCGCTAGCAGCTTCAATTTTTTTGGCTAACTTTTTCTCAAGTTTGGCTATGTCTTCATTGCTTGCCAGCCTGCCTCTAATTATAACTTGAACGACATTGGCTCCAGACCCATCAGAAAACCCTCCAGCTTTCTCAGCGTTTTCTGTCAAATAAACGCCCTCGCCTAGTAATCCAAAGGTTTCTGTAAAAACTCTAAACTTTGAAAATGTATTTTGGGTGCCGTGATATAAAATCTTCCCGATATTAAATTTTAGTTTTTTAGCACGTTTCATCCGTGCAGGCTTGTCCATTGGCAGGCCTTTCTCTTTAGCTCTCAACCACTCAACGGATTCACCCTTATCATTGCCTTCATAGCCCTCTCTCTTTGACTTGGTGAGTGAGAACCGTGTAGGTCGCTGCATCTTCTCTTCATATGCTTGACCTTTCTCCCGCAATACCTCTGCATCGGTTTTAGGGGCTGGAAGTGCTAACTCCTGCTGACCTTTAGTTTCTTTCGGTTTTGCATCGAAATCCAGACTCTGTTGCTCTTCAGTGTTTTTAAGTTCGACTGATTCATCAACAGGTAATTTGGTATTGGACTGCTTCACCCAGGTTTTAAACTCGGCAATCGTCATCTCTGTGACAGGCCCAGTCTTCCAACCATCTTCATAGTTACGCTTATAATTTAACTTGGCAGTCTTGAGGTTGTTAAAGCCCATCATGACTTTATGTTCGTCAAATGTACCGTCTTTCTGATCAATCTGGTCGATTACAAAGACTTTATCTGACTCGAGATTGTTACCGGTGAAGACATCGATCGCATCACCATCAGCACCTTCCGTTCGCTTTAATGAACCATAATGATTCTTCATCTTGACAGACCACTTCTTGCCATCCGCGTTTACACCGGATCGTTCAGAGCCTTTAGGGTTCTCGATCTCAATGTCTAGCCCCTGAACCTCGATCTGACCTTTCTTGTAGTCACCCGATTCCAACACTTTTTGTGATGGGATCGGTAGCTCATTTAAGGGTGATGTGGCTGCTTCATTGGCAGCTGCATCTACTTTAGCTTTCTTAGCCTTTGCCAGCTCCATCGCTTCCTGCATAGGCGTCAGAGGTTTAGTCTCAGGGACTATCTCGGTGGCAGACTCGGTAATAGATTGTTCATTCTTTTGTTTTACTGCCTTATCAAAGTCCGTATCTTTTTCAGCTTCACGCTTTGCATATGCTGCATCTGTTTCATTTTCGCGCTGCACTAAAATCTTGCCGGCTTCATACCTTTCGGCTGCTTCAAACTGAGTCATATCGATCGGTTCAGAGCTTTTCCCAGATGGGTTATTTAATGTCTCATATTCAGAATTTGCTTGATCCAGTGTGATTTCTTCTAAGACAAGTCTTTTTACAATTGAACTGAGAGTAGATGATTGCTCGTCTGATACGTCTGTAATGTTTTCGCCAAGCGACAACAGCTTACCAATAAACTGTCTTGATTCAGGAGTGCCTATGTACGGTCTTTTGCCATCTTCAGTTTCCGCTTCATTTCTATTTATGTCCTTCGCGTCAGCCATATCGCCTTCTAAATTCAATATGGTATCTGTCTTTTTCCCGGTTCCTTCTGACTCGCGTTTAATAAAAACGCCATTTCCTGTTTGCGATATACGGACTGAACCTACCCCTTCAGTCACCGTTTCAAAGAATTCACCGTTAGCGTTTTCGCCTTTTTTAACTAAAGCGTCTAACACTCCGCTTCCTGCCTCGTCCTTCGCAGGTTCAGTAGTGTCAAGTTGCTGCCCGTCAGCTAAAGCACCTTCAGAGCTGGCCCATTCAGGCAGCAAGCCTATTTTCTGGTCGGCATAAATAGTATTTTCGCTAGATGCGGTACGGTTCTGTTCACCAAAAGGTCCGAAGTTCACCCACGAGTTTTGACCACGAGTTTCAGTGGTCATGGCACGTCGCGCTAAATCAGAGTACATCCCTGCATGAGCCTGCCAGGCGTTCTCTTCACCTTCTGCTCGAAAACCTACTCCGTTTTTTACATGGCCAAAATAATCATGGACCACTCGGAAGATGTCATTCGCCAAAGCTGGCTGTCCGCTAATCTGGAATTCAGTCTCTGCCAGTAAGGGGTTATTTGACGGGTCAAATGTTTGGTCAGAACCAAAACCACCTTCTGCTTTTGTAGAATAAACGTATAGGTGATTGTTTTCGGTGACATCTTTAATGGCTTCACTGGGGCTCGCATAAGGATTCTCGTCTTGGATAAATTCAATCTTAAGCCCACTAGCAACTATAGATTTATATTGATCTAGAGTTTCTGTAATCAATGCCTCATAAGCTTCTTTGACTATGGGGTCATTAGGCGTGTGTTCTAATTGCTCAAATGCTTCCGCAATTCGTACAGAAAACTCTTTGTCTATTTTTTTGTATTGCGTAAGTTCTGGCTTACCTAAACCAGTACGTTGACGGTATTCGTCTGCTACATTTATAGCTGTCTGATTAGGCTTAAAGGTTTTGGATGTAGGTGCACCACTGAGTTGCTGCATTCCGCGGGTAAGCGGGAATGGTGCATTAACGTCTTTGCGTTTTTCTGCCAAGCCTGGAATTGATAATGTTTCTGTAACAGGATTTTGCAGATCGTTGATTCGTTGTTCGAGAGCATCCCCGACTAATAGTGCATTTTCACTAGTGTCTGCTTGGTCTTGAGCAATCAACTGTTCTCTAGTTAATAGTACCGGATTACCGTTTTCGTCGACTGTAGTGCCAAATCCAATGTTTGGGTCTTTACGGGGATCAACCTTTGCTGCAGCATTTATCTGGTCTAGTGCATCCCCACCCCCTGCTGCGGACTCGTTCATCGCCTCTTGCTGGGCGTTGTCTAGACCGTCGGCAATTTCATCCGGCGTGTCAGACAGGTTTTTCTTACCTAACTGGCGCCCTGCAGCTATACCTGCCGGCGCATCAAACAGTAAGCCGCCGGCTGTGGCTTCGGCCATACCGCGAGTCCAGTCTATGTCAGCATCAACATAGGCTTGATCGATCAGGTTACCGACAACTGTATCGACATTTTCTGTCAAAACTTCGGTGCCAGTAAACTTCAATATCGCTGTCATGGCGTTGGTTTTAATTGTCTGGGTAGCGGCAAAACCCATACCGGCGGATGCAGCACCTAGTGGAATAGAAGCCGCATTAATGACAACTTCTGCACCAGTTTTTAGTAGCGCATAGTCTCTTGCACCATCCTCGTCGCCACCATTTCGTTCTAGTTCATCATAGTAGTTTTGACCCGTGCTTTGAGCCATCAAGGCTAATGAGCCACCGATCATGGCACCGATCATGGTGCCGACTACAGGTACAGTTGAACCAACTAAACCACCTGTCGCTGCGCCTGCTAAGAAAGGTGCAGACCCTGGAAGAAGTGCAGCAGCTGTGTTTTTCCACCAACCCCCATCAAAAAGCATGTTACCGAATTGTTCTAATCCTTCATTACCATATAAGCTTTCATAGGCCTTGATTTTGGAGTCTTCTTCAAATGCGGCTCCAGTTTCTAGCAAACTGGCCTCTACTTCATCAAAGCCCAGAGCCCCCGCTGCCAACGCGCCAGTCTCTGCAAAACCACCAATAACACCCGAGGTAGCAGCACCCATACGTTCAAAGAACCCAGGGTCTTCCTCTTCTACGGGTTGTTCTTTTTCTTCATACCCATATGTATCTAAAAAACTAAAACCTTTAGACGAATCAATACTAGGCTCTGAATAGTTTTCACTGGGGCTAAAACTAGTGTCTTCATCTTCTTCATACCCATATATATCTAAAAAACTAAAATTTGTATCGGCCATGAAAAATTGCCTTATGCTTGTAGAGAGGCTATTGCTCGTTTAACGAGTTCGTCATTTTTATCTGATCCGGTCGGGAGTGCTAACTTTAAATCGGCAAGAGTTAGCGCTTTAAGTGGTGCTAAGCCTCCACCTGACTGTATGGCTTCTCCTACTCGACTACGTGCTCGAGCCACGCTCAGTGCGTTCTTGACAGGGGTTCCTATTGATTCATTAAAGCTATCTGTTATCGCTCTTGCAGGCACTCCAACTACCTCATCTAGCGAAGCCCTATATTTTTTGTCAGAAGCTTTGTCTACTGCTGTAGTTTTTACTGCTTCAGGTTTATCATTTGAAGGACTAACTACTTCAGGTTTATCATTTGAAGGACTAACTGTGCTATCGTCGGATGCAAAAACATGTTTATCCACATATATTTTAGGCACATACCCATATTCGGATTGAAACGTAGATGCTAGCTCTGGAGATTCCATTAATCGATCTACGGCTGCTTGAGGTGCGGTTTTACCCTCAGTCTGCTGGGGTGAACCAGGGAGCCAATATTTAGTGCCTTCTAATTCGTAAGCATTTCCTAACCCGTCAAACAGGATAGTCACTAACCGATCTCCATCTTTACCTGCAACAGTATCAGTTCTTAGCGTAAATTTAGTCTTACCACTTTGCCCCGCTACACGTTCACGACTAGTGTTTTGTGAGTCTGTAACGGCTTGACGCCCTGCTATCTCAGCCGCAGATTGGGTTTCCTTACCTGTCGCCAGAAGCGCTGCCGCAGCTATCTCTGCCTTGTTTTTAGTTTCAAAAGCGGTTGCGTCAGTGCCAATTTTAGTTTCAACCGCTTCAGCAATTACCCCTTCCCGTCGTACACCTTCTTCCGTCACGAGTTTAGCACGAAACCTTTCTTTGGCAATATCTCGAGCTTCATCCAAATCGGCTCGTTCGTTTTCACGAGCATTTTTTGCTTCAGAGATTAGGCCTTGACCCAAACCCCCTAAAGCTCCCAAAAATCCGGCACTAGCCATTGGACAACTCCTGATATTTTGTTTCAGCTTGCTTCTTTTCTACATCAGACATGCCTTCAGATAAAAAGTCATAGTCTTCTTGCATAGTGGGTTCATCTCCATAAGCAGTCATCATGCCTTCCCATGAAGCAAGGGCTATTTGCTCAATTTCTTTTTCATTAAATTCTTTGCCCGCTGATTCAGCCAGGTCGATAAGCCGGTCTGCTGCTTCCATAGTGACTTGATAGATAACACCTTCGTCCATGTTAATCTTATCGTCCATAGAAGTCACTAGTGATAGTACTGCTTTTACAGTACTCCCGACCTTATCCTCAGTATCAATCATTCCAACCAAAGCTTCACTCGTTTTTTCATTTGAATACAAGGTGTCACTAAGTTCAGCCATAACACGCTCAAACTCTTCTTGTTCTTGTGGGCTTACTTCTCCAGTAGGTCCAACATTTGGTTCCTCTGCTCCAGGAGCCATAGGTGCTTGCGCTTGCGGAGCCATAGGTGCTTGCGCTTGCGGAGCCATAGGTGCTTGCGCTTGCGGAGCCATAGGTGCTTGCGCTTGCGGAGCCATAGGTGCTTGCGCTTGTGGCTGAGCTTGCATATCCATCTCACTCATTATCCGGTTGCTCCTTGAAAGTTAGGGTTAAATCGTCTTGGATCTAATGGTTTAGCATTGGTGTTTGCATCGATTACTTGAGGCATGTTATCTGTCCAAGTCGTTCTATCCGCTGCTTCTTGATCCAGACGTGCTTGTTCTTGTTCTGCTATCAGTCTGGCCTGAGCATAACCGGAGGCTGCATTGCCTACCAGGTTCATCCCTGTTGGTGATTTTGCAAAGTTCCATGCAGCAGGCCCAACACTGCCTGCAGCATTTGAAGCAGTTTGTAGCGGAGCTGCTGCGGCAGATTTAGCTAGATCCGCAGCTTTACTTAAAAATCCGCCCCCTGTCGTGGTTGCTGCGGTGTTAAGCCCTGCGGCTGTCGGGCTTGCTGCTGCTTGAGCCGCACTAGAAATTGTAGGTGCTACTGGGCCCACGGTACCTGTAAGTCCTTGAGTGGTTTTGCCTAGTACATCTAAATTCACACCAGATGGAGCTATTGCGGGATTAACCGGAGCCGCGCCACTTTTACCTACTAGTGCAAGCGCGAATTCTTTACCACCTGCCACTAACTGCGTGAATAGATTTCCACCGGCTGCACCAGCAGCACTAAAGGCCCCCGCCCCTGCTATGAGTGCTGTACCTAGTGTGAACACGGTCAAACCAATCATCAAGATTTTGCCGATCTTGCTGCTCATGATTTTACCGACAAATTTGCCGACCTTTTTAAAGACCTTCTTTACGCCCCGGGCAATCTTTTTAAAGAATTTTCCGACTGATTTAAATATTCCCATGGATCACCTGTACAGTATGTATGAACCGCCATGTGGCTTAAAGCCCAGTTTCTCTGCAAGAACCCAGGCTCGTTCGGTTGTCGTTATGTCGGGCGAAAAGCCAGCGACCCGGATAGCGGGGCGGGTTTTTAACCAAATTTTAAAACGTCTCAGTAATGTAGCACCAGTGCCTTTTAATTTCGAGACCCAGTATAGCACAGCACAATTTTTCTTAGTGGCCCAAAGATTGTCCGATGTTAAGGCCATTAAGGCGCCTACAATATTTCCTTCATCATCTTCGACTACTTCTGCAAAATGTGCCGGAGAGCTGACCAGCAAATTAAACATGTATTTTAGCTTGTCATGGTCCGGTCTAAGTCGATCATACTGCACAAGTTGTTCTTTCACTAATACAACTACTTTGTGAAAATCTGACAATGTTGCTGGTCGTATAATCATATGAATATATTTCTATTAAAAGTATCAGTAGGATTCCACCCACCCCCTGTAACGTTCCCATAAGCTGCTTGAATAGCGGCTCGCTGTTCTGGGGTTAAAGCTCCTTCGCCTACACCTACGTTTGCACCAGAGCCGGGTCCGGGGGTCGTGGAGTCTCCCGGCCCCGGCCCTGGTTCCGTCCCGGGTGCAATATCGCTCCCTGGGTCTTCAGGAGGAGTTTCAGCCTCGTCACCTACCTGATATGCGCTAAGAAAGTTTAACTGATTGGTAAGAAATGTCTGCATCTGTGCCACTTTGGCTTTTGCAACCGTTGCATTAGGCTCATCCGCAAAAATCTGCCCAATTGCTGCGGTTGTAACATTTACTAAGTCCGAAACACCTTTATATTTAGCGATTAACGCTTCGTGGGTAGTAGTTAGCTCTGCAACAAATGCATCAGATGCTGCCCTAGTGTCAGCCACAGCTTCGTTAGTTGCATTAACTGAATCCTGAATCGCTTCATTAGATAGATTCAGTTTATCTGAAATACTCTTATCGACGGTAAAGCCTTCACGTTGCACAGTCGCTTGAAGTGTTGCAATAGACTTATCATTTGCATTATTCAGGTCGGTAAGTATTTTGTTAGATGCATTAAGTGCATCTTGCGCAGCTTTACGCCCCGCTACTTCAGCCGCTGTGATACCTTCATTTGAAGTGTTCTGCAGCGTCTGAAGTTCTTTATTATTGACATTAAGCGCTGTAGCGATCGACAGTCTTGTCGCATTAAGATCAGTCGCTACAGTTTCTGCTGATGTATTATTTAATGTGGTGATAGCGGTGTTTGTAGTATTAACGCTAGTCTGAATAGCCGCGTTAGATGCATTCTGTGCGGCAGAAATTGCTGCAGCAGAAGTATTACGCATACCTTCAACTGAAATTTGAGTTGTATTAACTGAAGCTTGAATTTCTGCATTAGACTTATTTAATGCTGCTGCTATAGTTGTATCGACAACAAATCCATCGCGCTGCACAGCTGCCTGTAGATCTGCAATAGACTTAGCGTTGGCATTGTTTAACTCAGTCAAGGTTTTGTTAGATTCATTAAGTGCATCTTGCGCAGCTTTACGCCCCGCTATTTCATCGGTGCTAATACCTTCATTAGATGCATTTTGTAATTTTTGTAGTTCTTGATTATTTTCATTAAGTTGGGTAGCAATAGTTAACCGATTAGCATTTAAGTCAGTTGCTACTCCTTCTGCTGATTCATTATTTAATGTGGTGATAGCAGTGTTTGTAGCATTAACGCTAGTCTGAATAGCAGCATTAGATGCATTCTGTGCGGCAGAAATTGCTGCAGCAGAAGTATTACGCATACCTTCAACAGTGATTTCAGTCGCATTAGCTGCAGCAGTAATAGTTTCACGTGAAGCAGCTTCCGCAGCAGATATTGCCTCAGCCGATATGTTTGATCCTGTGGCTATGGCTTCTCGTGAAGCAGCCTCTAGTGCAGTAATGTCTTCCGCAGACATTCTACTTAGTGCAGCATCATCAAAGCCCGCTTGAGCTATAGATGCACGGGTGGCTGCATCCAGATTAGAAATAGCGGTTTGAGTTGCGTTAGTTGCATCAGCTCGTGCCGTAGCTCCTGATTCCGCGGTATCAGTCAGGCTGGCAGTATTACCAGCGCCAGCAGCAAACTCTTTAGCTTTGTTCAAATAACCGGTATTCTCTGATGATGCTTGTGCATAAGTTTGGGCGTCTTGTTGAGCCATTGGCATGGATCGATCAACCAAAGCCCCAAAAGCTGATTCACCTGCAATGCTACTGTTCTGCAGGCCTCGAGCCCCTGCAGTCAGATAACCTTCTTGTCGTGCGCGTTGAGCTAAAGGACTGTCTTTATTGAGGATATTAGACAGTTGCCCCTGGGCAGTTTCAGTTGAAGCGTCGACCGTTCGTTGGGATGCGTCATAACCAGTTGATGTTGTTGGTGTCACAGTTTCGGCGACTCCAGGAGAGGCCTCGACTGTAGATGCTATTTCAGCTGCTTTCGGATCAGGTGCATAGTTTCCAGTCGAAGGTCCAGCTGTTCCTAAATCACCAATTAACTCACCCGCGTCATTATAAACGGAACCACCCAATGTGCCCATTTCAGACATTATAATATTCCTTTCCAATTATTTGGATACAGTTCGCCCTTGTACTGGATCTTGGTTACTGTTTCGCCCGTGTCATAATCTTCCATTACTGGTTCGCCAGCTTCATCGGTTACGCCGACTGTTTCAGTAACGCCCTGTTGCTTTTCAGCTTGATGAGCTTTGATTACCCGTAGTACTGCGCCATCCATAACCGTGGTTTCTTCAACATCAACCAGCACAACCTCTTGAACTTGCCGTTGCCTGACCTCTGTACGTTCTGGCTCGACTTCATAAGTTTCTTGTAGGATCGGGCCAGAAGGATCGGGCTGCACTGGTCGGGTAGCTGTTACCGCCGCAATAACATGGTCATAGTCTTCCATTACTGGCAGGTCAACAGTTTTCTGACGTTCTGCAATCACAGGCTCATCAACAGTCGGTAGGCTTGCGATATACGCCGCTTTTACTTCTGGTGTGAATATGAGTGCAGCGAAGCGTTGAACCTTTTCAGGGTGTGCTGTGATGTCCTCAAGGCAATCGACCTCGATAACTGGACGCTTGGCCTGTTTTGATACCTTCTCATCTTTGTAGATGTAATCAGAGAGTTGATAAGCGAGGTGATACCGCTCTGCATCGACTACGCGAATGAAGTCAGCCCAACAGCAGGCACCATCTGGGTTGATGTGTTCCGTAAAGGGAAACTCTACCGCCAATGCTTTCACAAGTTCAGGGGCTTCGCTTAGGTCTTGAGTCGAATCACAGCAGCCGCGATGGTTGGTTATTACACCGCCCTCGTTTATCTTATAGCGAACTTGTAAAGTATTGTTGTAAGACAGTTCTACTAAGTTAAATATCTTCTCCATTGGGTTTACGCCTTATATGATATTGAAAATCGTGGAGCGGAGGTGTTAGTAAAATGTGAATCTAGCAAAGCAACCCCTGTTCCATAAACAAAACCAACATCTGAGTTGCTACCATTCATCTGCATAACGACGGCATTGGATATGGTTAATCCTACAGAATAAACCACGCCGGTAGATTCCATTCCTGCCAGCGCGGTGAAGGGCTGACCTCCTACTCTTGCTTGGCCCGTGCTAGAACCTTTGTTCGTCAGAGTTAGCAAGGCATCCATTTCAACAGAGTTGCCTGTGCGCGTGTATCGGCCAAGAGTTGACCCGGCATTATAAGTTATTCCCGTAGACCCTCCACCAAATGATAGCGTGGGTGTAAATGTACCTTCCTCGTACCAATCCAGTAACTGAGAAGTGCCACCAGCAGCCGCGTCGAAATCAATCCCCTTGCCTGATGTGCCTATGACTATGTTGTCACTAACAGTAAGGGTGCCATTAGCTACGAGATTAACCGTACCTGTTGGAACTCTCAAAGCAACAAAGCCGTTTTTATTTACTAGAGTGACATCGTTAGTCGTGCCGTTGCCTGCAATCACCGCACCGTCAGCAGCGATACCAATTAAACGGCCCTCAGAAGCAGCGGGGCCTCCCGGCCATATCACCCCTGTCGATGTTACTTGTCCTGTGGAGGCAAGGGCACCGCTAACATCAAGGGTGCCTGTGATGTCAACACCCGCGCCACCAGTGAACTTGTGAGATCCTTGACCTGTGTTATATGTCTGAGATCCATCACTGGCGTTTCGCCCGATATACGAACCGTTAGATCCGAATCTGAGAGCTGATGTTGTATGGGATGCGCCAATACCAACGTCACCAGTATTGGTAACTATGCCGTCAGACACTTTCAAGCCTGCCGATGCTGTTATAACGCCACTAGCATCAAGGGTGCTAGAGAATGTAGCTCCTTGAGTAGCATCATCAAATACCACCGCCTCAGTCCCGCCAGATTTAATAGCAAAATCATGGGCAGTAGTTGTGCCTATTGTCATCTTGCCTGTAGCGCCATCGAAACTTAAATCAGACGACACCGCGCCGTCTACTCGTTCCCACTCCGACAATATTGTTGAGGCGGTATCATAAGCGACGAATTTGGATACCTGCGCTCCGCTTGATGACCCTGTAACAGTTAGTAGACCACTGACATCAAGTGTTCCTGATAACAATACATTCTGAGTACCCGTAGGAACTGCTAGAACCAATGCAATGTTTTTATTGTATATCGTCGCATCGTAGGTCGTTCCGCTGCCTGCAATAATAACACCGAGCGTGGTAGCAGACCCTATAGCACCTGTACCTGCTGACGGTGCTGACAGACCACCAGTATTTCCAACTGTTAGAACGCCACTAACACCAAGTGTTCCTGTGATGTCAGTAGCGCCAGCGGCTAGGGTGCTAGTGCCTATATCAATAGCGCCGAAGCCCGAAGTAATCGAGCCTGCGTCCAGAGCTCCGACAGTGACTAGGTTAGATAGAGTGGTAATAGCGGTTTGAGCTGCGCCAGTCACGGTAGCCGCTGTACCTGATGCGTTGCCTGTTAGATTAGCTGTAACTACGCCATCTTTAACTAAAGTCCCATCGATCGTGACACCACTGCCAACAGTAGTCTCAGCGATTATATCTGTGGTGATCTTGTCACCTGCTGTCATTACCAGGTCAGTGCCTTGAGACGCATTGTCATTAGATAACGCGTTATCTAGACCGAAAGATGCAGCGGAGCCAACAGCAGCTGCGGCACTCGCGGCGGCTGCGGCTGCGAAAGATGCAGCTGTGGCTGTGTCAGTAGGTGAGACAATCAGAAATCGGTTATTTGCAGAGTCGTACCGCGCTTCAATGATATTGCCGCTGACCACAGCATTCGCTGCAAGCACCACGCCATAAGAGGTAACTAAGGGTTTAGTCGCCAAGGAGTCAAATTTAATAGTGGATGCGCCAGTGTTATTATTGGTTGCAATAAAGCAAACCTTGTCGCCATTACGATATGCTGTTCTTACTGGATCAAAAGTAACCGCATACGCGTTTGCAGTGCCAGACTCTGTAACAAAAGAGATAGCATCATTTGTGAGGTTTTCTACAACTTTAGGCATCTTGTCAAAAGCAGCGAGTATGCTAGCAGACTCGCCCTCGACATCTTCAGCATCTGCACTAGTGCCTGCAACAAAAGAAGTAAATCGGGTGTACCAATTATTAGCCATTAACGTTTCAGCCGTCTGGGTTCGTAGTATAGAGTCAACCCTTGCAATATAAAGGGTTGGGCTTTGGCAGATTTATTATAAATCAAAAATCCTATGTTGTCTCCTGTGCCGGTTAATTTGGCTGTTGCTGAACTTTGGGCCTGTGAATTCCACTGAAACTGATCCCAGTTTGCACTATTCCAAAAGCCCCCACCGCCACTAACCACTAAGTCTTCAATAACCGAGTTTGTATCAGTGGATGCATAAGATAAATCTGCCAGGAACTTTAAATCGATATTAACTGAAGACTCTAACTCGATATCTGCTTTACGGAAACGTTTACGAGTGCCTGGGCTACCAACGTTGTTAAAATGTAGCCGACAAAAGCTAGTAATTTGTGCACCATCAAAATTACCACCTACCTGGTCTTTATATACATACCCATCAGACATTGCAAAATAGGTAACTTCAACCCCGTTTTCATCTTCAATATTAAATATCCGGTTAACTGCTGAAGGATATTTTAACGCGCCGAAATGTACGAAAGGTAAGTTAACACGACTTTGAGCGGCATTAAATGATCCTGCAGGAGAATATAGGACTAACGCTGTGCCGTCACTAAAATATACACGATATTGATTAGAAGATCTATTTATGGTGGCTGTCGTTACCAAAGATTTTTTAGCGTTAACTATATCTTGAACCAATTGAGATACTGTGGCTCCCACAAAATCACCAAAAGAATCTGTTCGTGATAGATTAGTAATACCCAAATCATCTACCGCATAGACTGTGTCTAATTTTTGAACAGTGTAAGCCTTGCCTCCAGTTTCTTCTCCCAATAATTTTATCTCCCAATCTGATGTAGTGCTGCCAAACAATCCGCGGATTTGGCGGCTAGTGGTAATATTTAATACAGCTCCAGCCATACTTTGCAGTCCAGTGATTTCATCACCCAAACCAAATTCTGCCGCACCCAAAAATCCATTAAACGTTAAAGGTTCTCCGATTACAGTATGCTGCAATGACCCACCAGGAAATCCAAAAAACAGATAATTTCTATGTTGTTCTACAAATTGAGGTATGTTTGTTGTGGGCTGTCCGCCTAATGCTGTTTGAGGCATCAATATGGGTGTGACTATTTCGTTTTCGTCTATTTCAAACCCCGGGCCTACACCGCTGCAACCATAAGCCCGGTATGTTGTGGCACTGCCAAAAAAGTTATGATTAACAAATTGATAATGTCCATTAATCGGGAAAGCAAAAACTGTCACTACTGAAGCGGATGTCGCAAAAGTTACACCACCTATTTGCAATGCCTCATTATCTTGAAAAGTGCCAGAGACGGTTGTCAGTGCTAAATACCCTGCGGCACTGCCGTCCCAGGCGCCCGCATGTAAGACTAGTCTATGAATCACTGCTGTCGCAGCTGAAGTGGCACCAGTAACTGTAGTGCCGGGAATAAATGGCCCAGCTGCCGTGCCGGCGTCAAAGAAAATATAACTGGACATCGTGAGCCCGGTAGTTACCCACCCTGCCGGGCTAGATTGGAACATAACCCCTGCAGTTCCGCCGGCATTATTTCGAACACAAAACTTTTTATCTTTTAGCTGCCAGATGCCTCGAATTTCCCCAGAGCCTGCAGGCACCGTGATGTCGCCCCGATACTCGTCTGCAGCTGCAAGCTGAAATGTTAATTTAGCTGTACTTGAAGGCGATCGTCCAATAGATGCAGTGGGCACAGTCATCATAGTGTAGGCAGAGCTGTTAAATGGCTCACCCTGTGTAAACGTACCAGAGACCTTGGTGACTGCAACTGAATTGTCACTGATACCTATTACTGTGCCTGACGCACTTGATGTATCCCCGGTAAGCACATCCCCTGCACTTAACCCTGCCACGCTGACTAAATCAAAGCCAGTAAAGGTTGCAGCACTTGGTGCAGGACGTCCATCGAACCGTTCGTATCCTGCAATTCTTCTATAACCTCCGTGATACCATGGCTCAAAGTTTTGCATAGATATGCATTTACCTGGAGTAATGTTTATTGGAGGAGTAACTGTATCGAGTCCACCGGCAAACGCATAATGTCTAGTTTGAATAGCCATTAGCTTGCTATGACTTCAATGCGATTACCTGATGATGTGAATCTAGAGTTAAATTCGTTGTTAAGATATTCAGATTCCAGTACAGGCAACCATTCAGCCACTAGCTCACGACCAGATATTTTTGCATCTGTCGCATTTTCGTAGTTGCCATAATAAATTAACGCCTGACCTAAAATAATTTCATGATACTCTTCTGGAATTGCAGAAATAGTTGTATTTTCAGACATTGGTACGGGTTTTAAATAATAGTCTGCAGTAATAGTATAAGCTGCATCAGGGATAGGATCCAGACGCAAAGTCTTATTAGGCATTATAATAATTCGAGAAGGTTGGTTGTACGAGCTAACAGTTGTATCAAATACTTCGTGTTTGACTTTTTGATATTCAACTACGTCGATTAACTCACCATCAATCTTAAAAGTACTAGGATCCCAGGCGCCATGAGTGTCTGGCACTATATAATCTTGGGTGCCTGATACAGTGTTTACAGAGTAAGGAGTGTCAGACCATAAAAATTTCCAGTCGTGCCACTTTTTTTGAATTGCCAAATCAGCCCGTCGAATCCAGCGCACCATGCGCAAAGCTTCACCTGACTGAATTAATACTGAACTGGGCGCAGCTCCGGCCCCGCCAGCTTCCCTATGTAAGTCTTCGACTAATTCCAGAAAAGTACTCATTCATCACGAGCCCCAAAAGGTCTAGCTTTATCTTTCTTAGCCTTACTTTTAATGCTAGCTTGATAGGTTGCCAATTTAGGAGTTTCTTCAACTACAGGTGCTTCGGGTTTAGGCGCCAAAGGTTCTGGCTTAGCTTTAAAATCTTTTAGTTTAACTGCTGGGGTAACTGGCGTTGTTTCCTGCAGTTCTTGAACTTCAATTTCCTTAAAGTCTCGATCATATGTTTTGCCAGCTTGTGACCATTTGGCTAAACCGCCACCCATTATTTGTGAGTGATCTTTGTTCTTATCAAAACTCATCTACTAGTTCTCCAGATATTAGTATTTAACTGACATTGAGTCGTCAGAATTTTCACTGCGTGGATGTTGAATCCTTGATTCATCTGTGTTTTCATATCGGGTGTTAATGCACTTGCGCCCAGAGACACCTTCGCTCAGAGACTTACCTGCATCAAATTCCGACAACACATCTGAATGACTGTAATCAGTTTCCATAATGTTGGCCTTAAAAAATGAGTGGGCGCTTTAGCAACCCACTCGAAGTTTTAGCAAATGTCGAAAGACTTGCCTTTAGACGTTGCGCTGGTTTTTCCAGGATTATCCACGATACGACCCGGGTAATTACCGGTTTTGCTGTCGACGCTCATATTCGCTGTTGGACCAACCGCCATTGAGTCAAACCCTGAAAGGGAACTCAATCCGTATTCGATACCAGACTTGTCGGGTTGTTTAGCGCCCGCATTGTCCAATGTACCTTTAATTGCTACTTGCTTGTCCATATTGTTTTCCTCTTAAGAAGTTGCACCAAACCATTCGATTTCAAGTAAAACATCAGCAATACCTGTAATAGATCCACCAACTGCATCAACGAAAGTAACAGTTACCGCGGTTTCACCCCCGGGAATATCTACCTTTGAACCATCATCAGGGAGCCACAAACCAGTATTAACTGCAGGAGAAGATCCCGCCAAGGTTGTGTTACCTGAGTCAAAGTAAAGATCAGCATCACTGCCATCCCCTACTTGAATTGCAGCACCTGAAGTTGTGCCAACAAACGTTTCGCTGATGTTGAACAAACTAACACCTACTACGCGTCCTCGACGTCCAGCGCCTGGGTTGGTTGTATTCGGACCATCTTTAGGAGGCATAATAACCTCTGAAGCATCACCGGTATCGCCAAAATCGACTCCCTGAAAAAGGTAGCTTGTTACTCGTCCATTATCGTAAGACATATTATTGCTCCTTAAGCAGCGTCGTCAGTCCAGTGAATGATACGTGCTTGTGCAGCACTCGTTTGTGCAAGACCGTATCCAAGCTCAGCATACCAAGCAATACCGCGTGATCGACCAAAGTCAGTAGGAATCTTACCGCGAATTTCTTCAGGAATGGCAAATGCTTCTACAACGGTGTCTGCACCGAAAAAGAAAATGTCATCTGAATTGGATGAACCCGTAGCAGCGATGCCCGTTTGCTCAACATAGCGAATGCCTTCATAACGGCCTTTCTCGCCATTCATAATTGTGTGCCAACCTTCAGACGTGTACTGGTGAATATCTTCTAAGAAGTTTTTCATGTACCGAATGTTAGAAGGACGCGTGATTGCAACGTAGTTCGTACCGTCGTAAGTGGGAATATCCCGCTCAACCATTGTGTCAGATATAACTTTTGCATGGCTCAAAGTTGCTTCGTTCGCAAATTCGTGGCTATGTGCTGTACCTGGATTACTTGCTTCATTTAACGTAAATGCTGTAGCAGTAGATGCTGTCGCTTTCAAGGGTGACAACTTAAACTGGGCATGAGCTGCTGCGTCAAGTGCTTTCCGTGCGTCGTTCTTTAGAACTTTATGGATCACCTCAGTGATAGGTTGTTCAGACAGATCGTCTAATTTCTTGGTGAAAGGTACGCTGTTACCATACTCTGTGATCGTCAGGGAAGCCTGAGTGACCGTAAAGTTTGTTTCTGGCATCTGTGTAGTTTCATTCAGTACGCCACCTTGTGTGACAACATCTGAATACACGTTCCAGTTAAAAGTTTCGCCTTTACCCAAACCAAAAGCTTCTCTTGCGTCACAAAACTGACGAAAGCGAACCATTGGTTGTAGTGCTGTACGGAGTTTTCGAGACAAATTGTCCGAATACATAAACCCGCCTAGTGCGTTTGTGCCCCAAATCTGTGACATGTTCTATTCCTCAATAGTCGACATCTTATTACGGCTGTCCACGTGCTTCACGAACCTGTCGTAATGCATCAGAAGGTGTTTGTGCCTCTTCTGTCGGTGGTGCTTCCCTGGCCGCTGTACGGCTAGCTGGCATAGCAACAAGATTATCTTTTTGTTGTTGTCGATTGTTTATATTAGCGTCAGTTGTTAATGGTGCTCCTTTCAGAGTGTTTAACCATTTATCAGTCCTGGCCGCTGCTTCCAAAATTACCTCAACTGGACCCCATTCAGGATGTTCGTTCGAGACAATGTTGGTATGACTATTTGCAACCGCGAATAGCTCAGGATCTTTAGCCAGATGAGGATAGTTATCTTCAAAAGCCTTGTACCCATCTTGAAACTGTTGTTGTTCTTCAGCTTCTCTATCTACAGCATCCTTCTCGGCCTGCTCTTTGCGGATTGCTTCTCGTGTTTGATTGACAAGATCAGCCGCATTAATCGGAGTCTGTGATGATGTCCGTGAGGCAATTCCTGATAAAACACTCGCTAACTTATCGCTTGCGACTTCAGCATCATCATCGATCAATGTGTTGAAGATTTCGCGGGCTTCATTTTTGAAGTCCAGTTTTTCCACGTCCGGGGCACCGGATAGCGGTTCTGCAACAAACCGTGATTGTAGCGCAGCTTCTTCTAGCCGTAGCTTATCCTCACGTTCTGCTAAATTCTTTGACCAGTCAGCATTCTCATTCATCCGTTTTCTGGATGCTTGTTCCAACTGTCGTTCTTTCTGTATCTGTGCCAGTGGTACAAGAACTTCTTGTCCGTCTACTGTCATCTTAAATAATGGCTCACCTGCTTCATCCTTTTGGATATAAGCCGCCAAAGGATCAGGCGTTGGTGTAGCTTTTTCGTGCATCGGCTCAACTGTAACGCCAGATTGCAAAATTTCGCTATTCACTTCATCTACACGTGCTGCGTTAATCGAATTGACCAAGGCATCACGTGGATTAGGCTCATTAGAGGGCTCTTTTCCAAGCTTGTCAAGTTCTTGTTGCTTTTCTTCTACGGTCATGCTCCATTCTCCTCAAGTTCGTGTACTAGTTGTTCGGACGTTTGTCCATTTCGGATTGCTTCAACACACCAATATAGGAATTGTTCAGCCACCTTCATATTGAATTGGTGTTGTTTATATTCCGATTGACCTATGTTCTTATCTATATCGAGATAGCACATGGCCTGTTTGGCTTCTTCACATTGTTGTACCGCTCGGTGCTGTAATAATTTACCGGTATTACTTCGAAGAAATTCCTCTACCTCAAGGCCTAACCGGGCCTCGGCAAAGTAAGTTCTCTGACTCATACTAGTGAATTGCAGATCTTCAAACGAATCTGTGTCAGACATAGTTAACTCCTTGAATTATTATTATTTTTAGTCTCCGCGTCTTTGTTTATTTTATATAATTCACGCCCACCCCTAGAGGCTTCAAGATCACGCTCATGCTGCATACGTTCTCTGGAAATATTGCCACTTAGATTTTCAGCATCGGATTTACTGCGACTCTGTCTGTCCGCAGTAGAAATCCCCAACTCTTTATCTTGAGCCATTCGAGCGGTTTCACGCTCATTGCGCATCGTGTTATCTTTTTCACGAATATCCAACTCACGCATTTTCGCCTGGTGTTCAAGTGGTGGAGGCTGTTCGCCTTTCTTCTCTTGTTCTTCCGCATATTCTTCTTTGCTCATCACAAACTTGATAGAACTCTTGTGTCCTAAGTTTGCAAAAATCTCGTCGGCAATAGCCTCAACCTTCATCCGCTCCAACATACCTGGCAAGTTAGCTACTTCACGTACACCGAGTAACAGTTTTTCGACACGTCGCATTGGGTCAGTATTTCCGACACCTACATCGACATTGACTGTCAAGGACTGTCGTAATAGTTGGTCGGTGACCTCACTAACACCGAATCGTTGATACAACTCAGCCTCTTTTGCAGCTAGACTTAAAATAACTTCGTCGGTCTCGTACATCTGCACAAGCCGAACCAGCTGACCGATCGTGGTGTTTAGCCATGATTGAATAAATATGGTCTTGCCGTAATCATCTACTGCTGCAGCTTTTGAGTCTATTCGTTGAGCCGCATCCTTAGTGTCTCCCAATTTACCACTTTGCATGCCTGTACCTGAAAAACCACCACCCAGGTCGTCCATCTCGGCAGCTAACCGGTCTTGCTCTTCATAGCTCGATCCAGTTACATCTGGTGTGTTGACTACCTTAACATCTTTTTCAGGGTCATTCATCATAACACCGCCCCCCGGGACGTTACGAATCAGTGCGTCTAGGTCTGTTTGAGAGCCTCTGCGGACAAAATATCGCTTATTCAGCACTAATTTGACATTGTCCATACGCTGATTAGCAAGAGTATTTATCTCTTCTTGAAGCCCTGAAGTAAGTTCTACGTCGCCTGCGGGGTAGTTTCGGTGGGTTTCTATGCTGGTATAGCCCATTGTAAAGGGTCTTTCACCGATATTTAGGTGTGGATGGGTCTCTCTGAGCCGTGTTAATTCAGTCAAAACCAGCTCTGTACCCAAGGTCCAATAGATATAATCTTCACCATTGAGCCTTAAAATGTTCATATGGGCCCAAACAATGGAATTTTCATTGCCCATGTTCTCTTCAGCAGGGTCTACACGCCTCATACCTTCTCGAGCTTGGCGAGTTCGGTCATAACTTTGACGTCTAGTAGCCAAAATAGCGGCCACACTGTGTTCACGCCATGCAGGTTTACCTGTTTTAGGGTCATTTGTGGACATCATCTCTAATGCATCGCCCACATACACCGGTTTCATGTAAATAATGTAGGGTGATGAGCCGATCGGGTCGCGCCAGTCCGCCATCGGGTCGAATCTGAAGTTTTCAGGGGCTATCAGGTCACATACAAGGTCGTCATGACGGATAACACGGTCTTTATAACCCAGTGCTTCCCCTTGATCGTTGGTTTCCGGAGCTCCCGTGGAGTTAAATGCAGGTTTTATGTGTTCGTCGACCTGATAATTCCAATAATTGTGTGAAAAACACACCCCATATACTTTTGCGTTCTGGTATGCGCCTAGAACTGTTAAGAACCAAGGCATTCGCTTCTTCATCCGGTACTGCAACACCGCTTTATTGATCTTAGCGGATGCCACTTGAACCGGATCCGCTGGATCTTCTGGCTCAATTACTAATAAATCCTGTGATCCAAAGGTGGATGTAGCAAAAGAAGCTTCTTGTGCCTTCAGATTAGTTCGGGTTTTGGGTCTAAAGATCGCTGACCGTTTAAAATTCTGTTGAGTGTAGGTGGATCCAGGGGCATGCTCACTACGAAAGTGAGATAAGTTCTTCTCCCAGGTATTGGTGATATTCGCGTCTAGGTAATCTGTGGATGTCGTGTAATTTTGTTGGGCTTTTTGGATCAGCCACGTATCTGAGCCCTCTTCATTAGACGGTTCTGTGGACTTTTCGACATTGTCATCAAGAGAATCACTGTTGTATTCAGATTGACTTGATTGTTCTGGTGTGTTGTTGTCTGGCTGCGGAGCATTGCCTGGTTCAGGAATTATCCCCGTTTCGTCTTCTATGATTTGATCAACCATGATCGCCTCCGATTACATTGCCTTTATGATCGCGGTCAAATGCTTCAGTAATATCGATGTCATATTTTTTGTTGCGAGTCACACCGTAACGTTCCAATATTTCCCCTGCAGCCCTGATGGCTTTTTCAATTAGCTCATGAATAGTTCCATCCATGTGCAGCAAATAGGCATCATTACCTGATAGCGCCAAACAGAATATCTCAAGGATACCGCCTGTCAAGTCTGGTCGGACACCCCATTCTCGCCCTGGGTACTCATACTCGAGCCGTGTTCCGACTTGTTTGGCAATATAATATTCCAATTTAGCTTGATTCTCGCTCTCACTGTCTTCCAGATTAATTTCATTGCTATCAGTGACCGCTTGGCGCCCACGACCTCCTCCAGGTATCCATATATTGGAAGCTTTTTTAGGGACGATAAGATCTGTCATATAAATTCCGGTTCAAAATCTGATTCTGGTTCAAAGGATTGTCGCCCTGCGTCACCTAGCTCTTCTGCAAAGGTATGGGCAAGTGCATCTGCTTCATCTGGCGAGCCAGCGCCGCGCTTCTTCATGTCGGCTTTTCGCTCTAGTCGATATTTATTCTTGTCATCAAAGCCGTACTCAATGCCGATCAAGCCGGCTTTCAGTGTCATATCTTTAGGAATATCTGCACCGGCTTCTAGCCACTCGCGCATCTTGTACCACATCTCGACACGTTTGTTAAAGAACAACTCAGTGTCTGCTGGCTTAGACCCAGCGTTGACTTCCATGACATTGTAATTGAGTTGTCTCAGTCTGTCGACCACGCCTGCACCAACGCCCACTCCATCGACAAAGGTTGCCAGGGGCTGGTACTGGTCTATTAGTACAGAAACACGGCGGGAGGTCTCCATAAGATCTGTCTCAACCCACTTATGCAATCCGACGACCTTTCGACCTTGCCGGGCCATTACTACATTTTTGTCGTCACCAAAACGTGCCACGTCAACTCCCAAAATAATTGGCATGTGATAATAAACTTCAAGATCTAGATTTGTCAGTTGGGCTAGATCGACACAGTCTGAGCCTATAAACTGGGTGGAGCCTGCACGAGGGAACTCCCCTTTAATACGCACTCTGACAAAGTCGGAATCCTCTCCATAGGTTTCTATCAGAGAGTCGAGTTCCTTCTTGTTGGTCATCTTACACGTTCTGCTATCGATCTGCCTGGTACGCCACCGTGCTGCGTCTGAGTCGAAGCAATCACGGAAGCGCCCGGTGTTCCTTGTGGGGTTTCCAAAAACGAACCACATGGCCTTGGTGGTGGTCATTGAGCCTTCAGAGACCTCCCATATCTTGTCAGGTATGCCGCTGGCTTCATCATAGATCGTCATGACGTGCTGGCCGTGCAGCCCGGCGAAGCCTTCAGAGTTGTGTTCAGTATTCGGAATCGCTTTAAAAAACCATGTCTCTGGATGTTCGCGGTGCGAAAATGACGTCGCTGTCCATTTAAACCAGTGTGTATTAATCATCCGCTTATGCCATAAAGCAAGCTCTCGCCATGTCTTGGTGGTCAACTGGCTCGTCGTATTGGCGGTTACAACACCAGTAATGTGAGGCCTGGTGCTCACTGCCCACAGGATCAACCAGGATACCTCACATGACTTGCCGATGCCGTGACCAGATGCTATGGCCTCACGGATGTTGGTCTCAGGGTTCTTTCGGAATGCTTCACCGACGTCGTGTAATTGCTGGGCTTGCCAGTCATCGGGACCGTCCATGTCAGTCAGATCACCATGACCCCAGTCAAACGCATAGTACACAAAGCCTAGCGGGTCGTCATAGAATTCTGCAATATCGACCAGCAACTCATTCTCGAACTGGACTTTGCCCATGACCTCTTTTTTAGCCACGTTTAGACGCCTTCACTATTTGAATAATGCTGTTGGTGTAAACATCACGTTGTGATGCGTAACGTACCGCGGCAGCGGCATTACATTGAAAGTCCATAGCTGCTATAGCCCAATCTGAACCGGAACCGATTGCGCACTTATTGGTCACTTCCATGGGATACAGCAAAAAATCATACTCGAAAAGTCCTTTACTGGTTAGTATGAATGCTGCAAATTCTTCAGATATTTTGGGTTTATCATTTTGCGGTTGGCCGTGGAGCACCCATTCCTTAAATATTCCGGTCTCTGAATGATAGCCTGTTGTGGCTATCCACAAATTGGCTTTGAGCTTGATAATCTTCTCCGTGGAGCCGACTATCGTATCGGCTGAACTCAGCTGGGTATCCGCTGCAAGGCTTACTCCATCCCATGCAATTGTGGTCATTCTACTCTCCAGGGTCTGAACTTTCTATCGTCTGAGTGATCAACGGCATTATGTTTTTGACCAATTTCTCCTTGTGTTTGGATGCGCTAGTGGCCTTACGGCGACGAGCCTCTTCCAGAGTAGTCGCATGGTCGATCACCTGCACCTTGTGTTCGTTCTGAATCTTGGCACCAAACTGTTTGGAGAATAAACGCTCCATGAGCCACTGCCGGTTTTTCGTCTTGACTTCTGAACGTCTGACCGCGGAAGGATTTGAGCGCATTCCACCCTTACCATCATCGATCAAATCGTTGGTCTCGTCGTCTGATATTTGCAAGATCTCGTCAGCCATACCCCACATTTGGGTTTGTCTGGCGAGGTCATACTTGTCACGGAGTACATCATCTGAGCGCATTAGTGAATAGAAGCTTTGGTTCGGGTTATCGATCTCTACTGGTGCATGTTCGGCTATAGTCGCGCCGGCTAAACCGCCTGCCGCGATGTTGGTTAGTATGTCCTCAACAATTTCATCTGTCCAGATGCTACGACGATACTCGTGCATCGCCTGGTCGCGCTGTTCGCGTTTATCTTCATCAAGCAGCAGACAGACCCGGTAGGCTGCGTGGGGGATATTCGCCTGATCCCGGGCCTCTGCTACAGTAAATCCACTGACTAAGTAGCGTAGGAATTTCTCCCACCTGACTGGTGTGATCTTCTTGTCGGCATCCTTTTCCGTCAGTTCAGCAATTTTACTGCGTTTCGACACGTTTTAGTTATAAATTCTTAAATGGGTTATGCGTTGGCTTCTCGACAAAGACCTTATTCGAGAAGGTATACGTTGGATAGTCACGCTCTGGGCCGGCTATCGCAAAAACCAAGTTGCGGATGTTAAGCTCTCGAGTTCGAGGCTTCTTCGTATTTGTTGCCATATGAAATTCCTTGTCGGGGATTTAATCGTTAATCGTCCAGCCAGCCATCATCATCCAATTCCTCGATCTCAAGGCTTGAGGTGTTATCCGGTAACGGGATCCCCCTTTTTTGTTTTGGACTAGGCTGACTAAAACGTTCAATTAACATGGTATATAAAAATTCGGACACTGTCACGCCTTCTCGACGGGCATGTGTTCCTACCAGTTGTTTTTCTTGCTTTGACACACGAACTTGTAATGTTTTGGATCTGGACATTAATCGCCTGAGATTTTGTCGTCTTTAGCGGTTAATGACCCTGTGTCGAAATCCTCGGGATTCATGTAAGTTCCGTCTGGCCGTCTAATCTCATAATGAACATGGTTGATCATTGCATCTTTGGGATCATCAGCTGGATACCTGGCGGCGATGTCTTGGACTAGTGCCACGATTTCGCCTTTTTTGACTTTGGATTGAATCTGAAGCACATAAAGCATTGAGGTATAAAACAATCTATGTCTCAACTGGTCAGGCTCAGATGTTATCTCAACATACCGGTAACTTAGATCATCGGGATATGGATAGCCATATTTCGTGATGATACCAGTTACAGGACTACAGACGTAATCACCAGCATTGGCGACATAATCAATGCCATTATGTGTTCTGGAACCGCGGGGAGCGCCGAACGCGCCGTGGCCTTGACGATCGGATCGGATCTGGGGGCCTAACTTTATCAAGGATTTCATTCAGTGTCTCTCAAGTCTGTGCCGCAGAATGGACAGTAGCTTATCGTGGTCTCGACATCAGTGCCTTCAAGCATAGGTTTATTGGTCACTCTTGAGAAATAGATTTCCCAGTTACTGTTTGTTTCAATTGCTGTCGATTGGTTACAGCGATGAATTGGTATTCCTGACTCCACACTCCAAAGCATATGTTCTCCTTAAGTTTGGTTCTGGAAGAGGAATGTAATACAATCTTTTTCTGTTGTCAAATTTTTCAAAAATAAAAAAATGAGATATGAGTGTGTGAGAATCATTCTCATCTGGTCTTTCTTTTTTGTTGAGACTGAATCATGTAATCTTTTTAGGTTGAAGTAAGGGATATAGAGCTCGGGTCAAGCCCCCGGCGCTGGCTGTTTCGTTATGAGTCTAGGCCATGAGACTCTTTTTGAGAATAGACATAACCTCCCCCCGATTAAATGATCACATGACTGAATGATAGTGGCGACAAAATGGAATTGATCGGCACGACATATGATCGCCATATGATTACTACTGTACATACATGCAGTACTGTATATCCATACAGTCATATGATTACTACTGTACATACATACAGTCATATGATCGCCATATGGCTTGCAGGCCCTGCTGTAAGCAGGTCTCACTTGAATGCTGGCCAGTTCATTGGGTGCTAGTGCGCTAGTATCCACACTGAATCATGCCATATTGGAATAGGTCTATGCTGATTGAGTCGGGTCAGGCATACATTGGCATACTGACTGTTTCCTTTAAGGAATAGGTCAGTGCTTATGTATTCCTCGTGCGCATAGGTGACTATGCAATTAATTGCATATAGATTTTGCTATTGGGTGCCGTTCGTCGGACTAATGCCGTATTACATAAATTGTGTCATTAGTTGTTGCAATCGCATTGCATTAGCCTAGTATAGCGGTTCACCTAAAAGGATTAAATGATATGCGCCATACAGATATCAGACTAACTGCACTAAAAACTTATCAGGATCATGCTAATGCTATTGACTTGATTGAATCAGATTCGCGCAATTCCAATGGCGACTGGCATAATTGTGGCGCTACCGAATTGAAAAGAGGTGCTATCGCTAAAATTGCGTCAATTAATGCGCGTATTGACATATTATGGCCAGCTGACGAGGACTAAATATCATGCAAATTTCATTCATGAACACAAAAGGTTTCAAAAGTTTATCAGGTGACATCCTGTCCCTTCATTGGGACAGTGAAACAGAACTATTTAATTTTAAAGGCCCTGCAACATTTAATGATGATGAGATAAACAAAATTTTAGCATGTGCAGAAAATGTTAATGGCTTCATTGTACTAAAAGGAAATTACTAATGGACACAAAACCTGCTTTTTATATCATATCGGCCGCACGAAAAGGCGCCACCAATAATGCACAGCGTCATGATCAACTAACGATTGATCTAGCTAGACTAGGCGCTATAAAACCCGTTGAAGGGTGCTTCGAGGGTAATTTGGAATCAGCTTTTCTAGTGATCGAAAACCCGCTAGCGGGCGAAGATCATTCGGATAAAATCAGAAAATTGCTGATCTTATACTCGCAACAATGTGCACTTTTTGTAGACTGTAATAGGGGCGCATGGTATTTATTTCCACAAGGCCATAGCCAATATTTAGGCCAATGGACTACGATCAGCAAGCCTGATCCCGATGGTAGTTACACTGTCGATCCTGTCAGTGGCTATACCTACGGTATAAAATAGACTCATCATCAAGAATGTGCCCCGTATTCCGGGGCTTTTTTAATGGAGAATTATCATGCAACGATTAACGATAGTACCGGCATACGGCAGAGACTATAAAACTGCAGAGTCTGCCAGACTAGACTGGCAAAACAATAAAGATTTTATCATTAATGATATGTCGTCACCATATGACGGCAAACCTATAAACAGATTAGATGCGGACCAAATAGGTATAAATGTGTCTATTCGATTCAATCGATTAAAGGCGGTAACCTACGCATGAAAATGAAAACAGTACACTTCAACATCTTAAAAACGGCAATTGACAAGACATTGGCGATACATAATTCAAAAGGTGAACTTACAGAATGTTATGAAAAGGGTAATTTTCATAATTCCGACCGAACAAAAGATCTCCGAAAGAGATTTTGTTTCGATATCCTCTATGGTAGTGGGTTGACCTCTTTTGTTTGCCAAGAGTTATACCCTTATTTGCATGACGATCATATTTATACAGCATTAAAAGCAATATGCCCCAAAGTGAGTAGAGCGACGTGAAAACATTAAAGCTTTCAATCAAGCAACAATCTAACCGGGTTCAAAAATGGCTTAGCATGGCCACTGCAGCTGATATCACTGACGGTATGCAATGGTATAGCGAAGCGCATAGATGGGCTTCAAGCTTAGGTGACGTGGCTACAATCGCTCAAATCACTAGCATCCTTTCCGCTCAATGTGACTGGCAAGGCAATAAAAAGAATGTGATCAATTTTCTAGCTGGCGAAAAAGCGTCTATCTTCGCCAGTGGTCGCCAGTTGGCAGAATGTACAGAAGCTTTAACAGGCTGGAACATTCCGGCAGGTCGCGCTAAAACCTTTCGTTTCGCTGCCACTATAGCGGACCCTTCTAGATCCGACATCGTCGTCATTGATCGTCATGCAATCAAGATTGCATTCAATCAACTAGACTCAAAAGAAATTTGCATAACAGCTAAACGTTATAGAGATGCTGAACAAGCCTATAAGAATGTCGCTCAACAAAATGGTCTTATAGGTAATCAGGTTCAAGCAATTACCTGGACCACCTACAAAAGAATAGTAAACAGATGAGTAAAACAATCATTAAGAGGTTAGACCCATGAAAAATATCAAAAGGCTGTATAGGCTCCTAGATCTATCCGTGTTCCACTTTGACGGTACCTTGGACTATGGCAGGATTACAACTGGTATCACGCTCCTAGCTAACCTGTTGGATGGTCATGATGAAATAGACTGGGGTATCGGTGAATTTGACAATGTCAGTCTGGATGAATTCATTGTTGGTGCGTATTGGCATTATGCCGATTATAATAATGGTCAGTGGTCACCAGAATATGCCGCACTATGTGCATTAGGTAAAATATTCAAACCGGGTATGAGCTCGGCAGATGAAAACAGTTCGGTATATTTGACCCTGGCCGACATGGCTGACGAGTACAAAACATATTAAATAATCGCATTATGAATTTAATTTTGATGGTTTTAGATCATAATGCGATTATTTCCCGTGAAAACCGATGGGTGCCCAAGAGATTTATCGCGTGTCTCAATTCGGGTTAAGTGACTGTTTTATATCTTCTTTTTATATATTCAAAAACTCAAAACAATATAAATGGTACACATTGCACTGCACAACACTACAGCCTAGAAGACACGCGATAAATCTCTTGGGCACCCATCGGTTTTCGCGGGAAACAATCGCATTATGATCTAAACACAATAAACAGGCTCTGCCAGTCATAACAGCATTACGCCCCGCCCCGCCTAAAATCATTCAATAATGCAGTCATACTTTACTAAATATCACCATATGCTAGTATTTCACTAATCATTTTAAATCGGGAATAAAATGTTACCCAAATCTAAAAAACAGCTAGACAACGAACAGCACACGATTGAACGCTATAAAGCTGAAGCCTATATAAAAGGCTGGCGGTTTATGTATTGGAGCACGAACGGCATCAGGCAGTACAAACACTATGAGTGCCTGACCTGTGCAGCTGCACAGGACATCACACCACAAAACATGCGAACCGGTAAGCCGGTTTGCCGTCAATGTCGCAACAACGTATATAAAGATGAGGCGGCCAAAGCCACCCCGCCCCTGGAGCTGCTAGGCCCGGCTCAAGATTTTGGGCATGATGGTAACTATCGTAGTTACCGTTTTGCATGCGGTCATATTCAGGATATCCAATTAGGTGCGGTACGTTCTAATCGATTCACATCAAATGAGGACACATCATGGTTATCCGACTAGCACAAAGGCACACAGTCGCCCTGGGTGAAGTAGTTTTTTGGATTGTATTAATAGTATGGGCATTGATCCATGGCAACGAACGAAAATGACAATTTAATTGCAATAAAGACTTGAAAAGTTAAAACAACTAGTTGACAATAACATTAAATAAAGCTCTACACACACACAAGGAACGAGGAAATGAAAAACGAACCACCATTCAAAAATCCAGCGATCCGAGAATCTATGCAAATGGGCGGCAAGAGCCGAGGCGAGACCCGGGACCCCGGCGCGATTGCAATCCTCGAGCGCAGGGCTGCAAGGATGAGAGGAATAACAGTTGCCGAATTCCGGAAGTTGCCGAGATACGGGGCTTAGCTATAGCAACCACCGCAGTCAAACAAGGAATCGAGAAAATGAAAACAATTACAATTAACGACATTATCAGCCAGGAATTAACAGTCGAAGATTTTACAGATGCAGAAATTTTGCAGTTGGCCTATGGTATAAAATTCGCGGATATGGACAGCGCTTATTGGTACCGAGTACAGCGCCCACTTTTTTTAGCCAAACTCGAATCTCTCCAGAGTGTACCAAAATCTCTGGTAGATGATGCCTCACCAGCCGAAAATCGGTGCAGGGTATGCGGTGACTCAGGAATGTTTACGACTCTCGTAGGATCTGGAATCTGCGACGACTGCATATAACCGACACAGTCAAACAAGGGATGAGAAAATGAGCATAGAGTTAATCAAAGAAATCAAAAACGAAGAAGATGGATTAGCCGCATTGATCATGGACGGGAACGAAAAATACAACTACAGAGTAGTTCTTCGAGACACCGACGCAGAGGAAACAATTCAAGTAATCTTTTGCCACAACTACATCGACGTTGAGAAATTCGCCAATGAATTTGTTTTCGGATTGGTGGCTTAATGCCACCCACCACCGCAAACGAACGCAAACGCCAGGAGCGCGAACGCAAACGCGGCGCTGGGCTTGTGAGAATCGAGCTATGGCTGACACCGGATCAGGCTAAAACTGTCAGGGATTACGCGGAGGAATTGCGGCGTAACGAGGCCCACTTATAATGAAAATCAACGATCTAGGACCAGGGCTACAATTTCGCTACGTGCTTGTAGATGCTAACGAAAAAGTTATAGCCGCGTTCGCAGATCTGAATAAAGCGAAGGCGTACCTAATAAAGTCGAGAGGAAATTATGAACACAGAACAACAGATTGAGATTGTAAAGGCTAATGCGGCGGGGAAGCTGATCGAGGGGCGACACTTACACATTTCCGACTCGTGGCACCTGACAAGCCCATTTGAGCCTCTAAACTTTGCCGAGTATGAATACCGCATCAAAGAGCAGCCAGAGAGTATAAAAGTTGATGTTTGGAGAACGAAGGAAGGGGTATTAGACATCGCAAAAGGTTTAAATCTCGAACATCGAAGGGACTTACTTAATGAGGGCTCGGTATTCATTAAAACCGTAAACATAGAGGTGTAGAGCATGACTCCAACACACACACAGAGCGAAGGCTAATGCTATTCATCTAGGGAGAGGGTAAATGAGTAACGGAGATACGCCAGCATCACCAGTGAAGCCGGAAGTAATCAATGGCAGAACCCAAGTTTATCTTGGTTTAACCAAGCGCGAACACTTCGCGGCTATGGCTATGCAGGGGTTACTGGCTACTCCTCAGTTCCTACAAGATACACCCAGCCTTTCTGCTGCCTCTGTTGAAATAGCAGATGCCCTGCTCAAAGCACTGGAGCAATAGCATGGGCCAGAGAACAACACAAAGAATTTTAGAGTGCGCCATTTGCAAAACCATTCCTGCTAACGGCGAGCCGATGTGGGAAATGTACGCGGATTATTGGTGCGACTCATGTTGCGAAGAGCAGGAAAACGAGACAAAGGAGAGGCACCGTGAGCACAGATGACAATCAAGAACCAACCATAAAATTAATCGATAAACCGGCTAGTAAATGGACTTGGCGGTTAACAGATTCAGAAAATGCTGTGTTTTATGTTGAAACAGCACCAAATTGGCTTCACAGGCAAACCCAGAGGCTCTTCCTGGGCATTATTTGGAGGCTGAATGAATAACGGTGATAACGAGACTATACAGGCGCTTAAGGCTGCGCTGCGTGAGGCTTTATCAGACCCATACGTTAACCAGTATAGAGGCGAGCGTCTGTGTAAATTCTGCGACTCGGATTGGAGTTGGGGGCATGATAAGGATTGTGTGGTAACCAAATTCGATCAGTTAATAGGAGAATCAGAATGAGTTTAGAAATGTGCTTCGAATGTGACGACGCGACGGGGAACGCTGGCGAACTTGATGGGTCATTGATGCTAGATGGTAATCCATACTGTGACGAGTGTTATCAAGATGTGCTGATCCAGACGTGTGACTCCCGAGGGGTAGAGGTTAAGCGCCTGACTACTGAGAATTTATTATTGCGTCAGGGCGTTAGCGCGGTGTCTGTTCTGATCGGCGATTCGTATGGCGTTACTGGTCTGCATCTAAATGGAGATTACACGCCTTGGGATGACTTGCTCGGCGGAGGTAGATTTGAAGGATGGCTGCACCCGTTTTCCGTCGCGCTTGAATTAACAATACCACAGGATAACGGGAGTGATGAAACCAATTGTCCTGAGTCATGCGAAGGTGGAAGGCACTACTATGTACCCCGCGGTTTTCGTGGAGATCACCCTAAGTACACAGAGTGTGAATCCTGCAAATCCAGAAACGGGCTATTAGCAGCACCGCAGGATAACGGGAGTGATGTATGAGGGAAAGCACTAAACAACTGATCGTTATCGAGGCGGCAATAATTATCATCATGGTAGCGGCGCTGGCGTGGCTATGGTCGTGAAAACATGGGGCGGAAGATAGGAGCCTAAGCTACTCGGTTAAACCCAACAGCTAGAAGCCACTTAATTGTGGCTTTGTTGGTAAGGAGTCATGGATTATATGTCGTAGCTTTCTTATTTGGAGTTCAGCCGCGCCCCGCTGAAAGCCGACTTGATATCATCGGTGGAGGGGCGCACTAATTATCTGCTACGATCTGCTTTGGCCTAGCCAACGATGTTTCCGTAGTGAAGCAGCGAGGATTGGGCCAAAGTTGGATGGGAGCTTATAAAGTCCGAGACTCTATGAGCGATCAAGACAAATAACGCTGCGGAAGAGTCTCGCAAGAACCGAACAGCCTTACTAGGAAAATCAGAATGAGCATAGATGATAACGAGACTATACAGGCGCTAAAGGCTGCGCTGCGGGAGGCTGAATGCCCTGAGTCCTGTCACAACGGCGGGATTTACTTTGATTTAGGTCATGGTGATTTTGATTTAGAACGCTGCCTCTTCTGTGCCACCCGCAACGAGTTAATAGGAGAATCAGAATGAGTGATCTTGAGCGATTTGAATTAGAAATTATTGACGGTGTTCCTCGGGCGTTTTACTTGGCTAGAATCGTTGACGCCCGTGTCACCGCCCTAGAGGGCAACGTAGTAGACGTAACTCAAGAGCGCGATCTGATGGATTCTTTATCGGTAGATCAGAAGGCTATGATTGATCGCCTGACCGCTGAGAATGAAGCGCTGCGGGAGCAGTTGAGGTGGCGCAAGTGGCCTGCCGAGAAGCCTGAACCAAATCAAAAAGTGATCTGTGATGATAATTTTTACGAATACCTCGACGAGATGGACGGGGCAATGTGGGGCGAGCCTTGCGGGGATGCTTACGAATGCTGCACCGGAGATCGTTGGCTACCAATACCACAGAATAACGGGAGTGATGTATGAAACGAATAACACACAAAATGCTCAAAGACGCCGGATGCTGTGACGTGATAGATAGCTATTTCATAGACCAGGCCAGCTGGAGCCCAGCCAAGTTGTTAGAAGAGGCAATATCTCGAAGGGCCTACTCATCTGCATCTTTCGGACTAGCAGCTATGATGAGTCGCACACAACGACAGCAATGGGCGATTAGCTCTGCGAAATCTGTCCTGCACATTTTCGAAAACGAATACCCGACCGACGACAGGCCCCGAAAAGCCATTGAAGCTGCTGAAGCATATTTAGCTGACCCATCAAAGGCTAACGCTGCTAGGGCTTACGCTGCTGCCGCTGCTGCTCGCGCTGCTGCTCGCGCTGCTTATGCTGCTGCTCGCGCTGCTTATGTTGCTGCTCGCGCTGCTGACGCTGCTGACGCTGCTGCTTATGCTGCTGACGCTGCTGACGCTGACGCGTACCCAGATTTGCTCAGGACAGGTTTGGCGATTTACCTAAATGCATTGTCTCAATGAGAAACTGTATTTGATTCTAACATCATTTAACGCAGGAACAATTATGAACACTGAAGAACAGATTGAGATTGTAAGGGCTAATGGGGCGGGCAAGCAGCTTGAGAGGGCGTGTGCCTATTATCGGCCATTAGCATGGCACGACAGCCCGATAAGGGATGATCTTAACTTTGCCGAGTACAAATACCGCATCAAAGAGCAACTAGAGACTGTGGAGGTTTTTGTTTGGAAATCGATAGGAGGGGTGGTAATTGTCAAACAAGGCTTAAGTGATAAAGAGCGCATGGACTTATTTTCTGGTGGTTGGGTCTTTAAGAAATCCGTAACCATAGAGGTTTAACATGAATAAATGGACATTCACTAAAAAACGTCGTGCAGACAGGTTCCAGAGCGGTGGTGTGACAGTTTCGCAAGGCGTCATTCACAGACTGCGACTAACACCACACACGACTCTGCAGGCACTACATGCAGCCGAAGGGCTACACGCCTGGCAAGTGACAGACAAGAAGGCTGAGCCGCACACTTACCGTATATATTTACATGGTTTCGATGGCACAGCAGCACTACTAGACTTTGCTGAACAGATCGCTCGGTATGTGGTCAAGCTGGCACCCAAAGGCACATCCGAATCAACCCTGGAAGAGTTGAAGACCCTCATTCAGCTGGTCTACTCAATGGAATCTAAATCATTAAAAGGCCACTATCAACGTCAGGCACTTAGAGCCATTTTGTCAGTCAGGCAAATAAACACGACCAGGGACCGGAACAACCAGACACCCAGATTGATTCACCAGGCAGCACTATGTGCCAAGCTCGCGCTGCAGGCTCATAATGAAACCTTAGCTGAACCTCGAGCACTACCAGACTTCAACCTGATATTAGAAGCCACACTACTTGACCATATGATGAGAGGACCACAGACATGAAATACATATCAGATGCCGACATTTTCGAGCGAGGCGTACTGAACAAAAACTGTCTTTCTCCTGTAGGCCCCGACGAAAAGGATCAGTCAATTGAAGATCAGCACAGGGCGATTGAAGAACTGGAGCTGGAGCATATGTGGGACATCTTCGCTATACATCAAGACGTGCTAAATGCTTTGCCTTCAAACCCCAAGGCGGACGAGATTGGGTGGCTTTTGATGCAGCACATGAGTGCTGAGGATGAAGTGGTTACCGATGGCAGCACTTTCTTTTTTAAGGGCTGGGAAATTTATGATCTATCTACACATTGGACTTTTGTTTTTGTCAAAGATAGTTCACATCCTTTTGGCTTGTTTCATAGTCCAGGTATATGGGAAGGTCTTCAGGCTTGCACACCTTATGAATATGCACTTTCTTTTCGAAGGTTATCAAAATGACCATCAGAATACCGCAAGTAGGGGAATCCCTGCATCTGGCGACAAAGAATGGTTTAGCTCGAAAAGGTGTCAAAGAATATGTTTGTATAGTCACTGCAGTTGGTGCAGAATATTTCGAGGTTGAGACACAAGATGTATACCCATTCAGTGTGACTATGAATCTAGATGGTTGGGAGAATAAATCGTCACATGTGCCTGTATATCAAGCTTACCCAAAAACACAAAGTATGGGCAACATGGTATTGGCCGCAAAATTGCACAACGCAATACATAATTATTTTGCTGAAACCGGCAAAGCACATCTAGAGCTAAGCCGACTAGAGCAGATCGCAAAAATAATGGATTTGGAAATATGACTACAGAAGAGATGATAGAGGTAATGCAGGCGCATTTTGATGGGGCTGAGATTGAGTGCCAGGAACGGGGTTGGGCGCATAAGTGGGCGGATACAAAATATCCTAGTTGGAATTGGTCTGACAACGATTACAGGGTAAAAGCAAGTCAGAAAGTCTTGAACCATTACGAGTCAACGGATGGACACGTTGTACAAGTCTCTCGCGGATCTGTTGCAGACATGAATCTCGCCATAAGTTCTCACGTATTCCTAAAGTCTGAAACCGTATGAGCGATCAAGACAAAATCGAATACCTCGAACGAAAGCTAGAGCGGCAATTTAATTTCTTCGTTGCGATGATTTCGATAATTCACCCAACGTTGAAGAATCTGATCATTGATGAGGTCAGCAAGAGGCTGGCTAAGTCGCTTGAAGCAAACGAGCCAAAAGGAGAGGCACCATGAGCATAGATGACAATCAAGAACTGACCGCTGAGAATGAAGCAATGCGGGAGCAGTTGAGGTGGCGCAAGTGTGAAGATAAGCCACCACCAGGATTAAACGTACTAATCAGGTACACCAACGCTCTGAATAAAACGAGAACCGTCAGAGGCTGTTGGTTTCCGCAATGGTTCAATGAAAGTAATGGCGATGAGTACACCGAGTATTATGAAGAAACAGACGAATTTTACACGCCAGAAGGTTGGTATGAGGCGGTAGAAACCGATATTGGAATGGATTACACCAGCTGGCTTATGGAATGCCAAACGCCAAGAGCATGGCTACCAATACCACAGGATAACGGGAGTGATGTATGAGCTATGAACCATTAAAAAGACTCGCCCAAATTGAGGACGGAGATACTGTTAAGACCAGATTCAGAGGAAAAACGGAAATTTGGCGCGATGTAACAGTGCTTAATGAAAACTCAAACAGGGAAGAAATCTTGTTAAAGCCCAAGGGTAATATCTATTTTATTACGCGCAGTGTTTTAGACGGCGTATCGTGGGCCAGTGAGGTTATGGTTATGTGGCATGATAACGGGAGTGATGCAGGATGAGTTATATGACCAACGGACTTACATTCAACACGCTACGACAAGCCAACGTGCTGCGAGCATCTAAAGCAGAGGCGTACAACGAGTGCGAAAAATGGGGTCATGCTCAGTGGATGCAGGCGCTAGTTGGCGAAGTTGGCGAGTTAGCTAACTTTTTAAAGAAGGTTGACCGAGGCGATTTCCTAATTGAGTCAATATCAGAGGATATAGCCAACGAGCTGGCCGACATTCAAACCTACTTAGACCTACTCGCCAATCACCTGAACGTTGATCTAGGTGAGGCCACCGCCAGCAAGTTCAATAAGGTTAGCAAGAGGATCGGCGCCGACGTTTTCATTAAGTATGACTTATCGGATTACGTTTTAGATGAAGGTAGGGCATTCGCACCCCAGGATAACGGGAGTGATGTATGAGCGAAGAAATTAAAAAATGCTATGCAGTAGTCAGCGGAACTTTTTGTAAGTGCGGTGGCGTGATGAATAAAACAGGTGGGTTGTTAATGTCCGCCCCGCCCCAACAAAAAATGGAGTGTCCATTCTGCGGAGAAACTAGAGTCGTTCTCGCCACCGCAAGCGGCACTCAAATACAGTTCAAAGCTATGCTGGATCACGATAACGGGAGTGATGTATGAGCCTGTTGAAACTAAAAGAATTCCTCGACGACAACAATCACCTTGGCCCTGTTTGGATCGGAGTTCTCGACGACGCCATCACAGATTTAAATACGGCAATTTGGCCGATACTGGTGAATGACAAACTTGAGTATACGACGATACCACCATCATGCCGCAAGGATAACGGGAGGGCTGAGGGTGAGTGAGGAAATGACCGAGCATAACCAACTAGACGCGCTTATCGAGGCAGAGAAAGAGATCAAGCGCCTGACCGCTGAGAATGAATCGCTGCGGGAGGCTGTTTGCCCCAATGAATACTCTACATTAGAGACAGAAGAAAATCGGGGCAGGGCTGTAGAAATTTTGAAGTCTGTCTACGTCCGCGGACTTCTGGACAGAACAATACCACAGGATAACGGGAGTGATGTATGAACTACACCTACATACTAGGCGGCAGCCTGGAATTAAACGTTGAATACAGGGTAACCAAAGACGAGCCAGAGGTTAACTATTTCAGCGAGGTGATAATCGAGGCGGTATATCTACCTGACGGCTCGGATTTTGAGATTGACGATATTAGGATCGGTAATTATTCGCTTGAAGCATTGATGAAAGAATCGGCCAATGACGCATAACGGGATTAACTTTCCAGATTAACAACATAAAACGAGGTTTATACAATGGAAGACATGCCAAGGGTTATACACGCGATTAGATTACCTAATATGGGGCTTGTGGACGGGATTGACACCTTTACAGCAATAGCGGGTAAAGGGTCGTCTCCCGCGAATCCGGAGTTTTTCACTGGCTACACGCGCACTGATCTAGTGGATGAGTTGATAGAGGCTTATGAGTATTTCGAATTGGTAAGCTCAGCCGAAATATCACGCATCGAAGACGCTCTAAAGGCGTTAAAGGATGGCGCGGAATGAAAACGCTAGCACTACTTGCGCTCGCACTAATCCTGGGGGGCTGCCAAAGCAACGGAAAGGTACCATGCTCTAAGGACTTGAGCCGCCCGTTGTCGTCATGCCCACTGCCAAGGATACATAAGGGCCCTGAATCAGAGTGGACTACGTTTAGCTGTGACTTCGCCACGATAACGGTAAGATCCTCAACGATTGACGGCAGAGACTACTGCGCCTGCTTGGAAACAAAGAACAAATATAAGAGACACTGCCGCTAGGCGGCTAAAGGAGTACTAAAGATGGAAAGATATCATGAGCTATCGGCACTTACAAAGCTAATTATCATAGAGAGCATCGTGGTTCTGTTGATGTTCGCGGGGCTTGCATGGGCTTGGTCGTGAGAAGCATCAAGATACTGCCATGCGACAAATGCCGAGGGCGAGGCGTTAAGAGTGAGAGCAAGATCACTAACTATCACCAGAACGAAAGTTTTAGCTGGCTCGAATCATGCCCATACTGCGACGGATCAGGCCGAATGGAGGAAGAAACCACGGTCACTTTAAAACCGTACGTTCAGCCCGCTAAACTAGGCAAGGAGTATGGGTCGTGAAGTCGTTATCTTCATATATTTCGCTTTCACAAAGTATCTATAAACGATGCTTTTCGCAAGTGAAGTCATGGAGCGAATTCATCAAATTCTGCGCGTTTTGTCTGGTGGTCGTCATTCTTTGCGCGGTGCTGCTGTTATGAGCATAACCAAGCACAAGAGGTCAACAAATACATTGACGCAATACCGCTCAA
>Ga0222688_1000007_pt1 | contig 60145 bp, 88 predicted proteins | sample AntAcemetage1165_FD_181151 | JGI IMG/M metagenome (GOLD analysis project Ga0222688, IMG submission 181151) | Saline water microbial communities from Ace Lake, Antarctica - #1165 | ecosystem: Environmental > Aquatic > Non-marine Saline and Alkaline > Saline | place: Antarctica: Ace Lake... | reverse complement strand
TTTCCTATCAAATTCTTCTCTAATACCTACATCTCTATTCATAGCTTTACCTATCATTTGAAAATAGGGACTATCACAATTTAAAAAACTAACTTCATCTTTATTATATTTGTCATAGTATTTAACTTTAACATTTAATAATTTTCCAAGTTCTTCATAATGAAAAGGTTGCATAACATCTTCTTCATTTAATGTTAATTGATGATAAGCAAATGAATGAAGAGTTTGAAAGTATGGAAGTTTTTTATCTTCTGCAGGCATTCTTTTTTTAGCTTCCAATGCAGCTTTTTTAGTAAATGCAAAGTAACCAATCTTATGTAGAGGAGTACCCATTCTAGCATAAGCTTTAGCTCTAGATATTAGTCTATGGGTTTTACCTGTACCTGGTGGTCCAAAAAATTTATATATCATTAAACAATATCCTCTTGATCTTCTATGTGTACAATGTCTTCTACATCTTCATCTTCTTTTTCAATAATAGATAAAGGTATCATTGCACATCCCCCTACACCTGGATAAGGTTTATTTGTTTTTTTATCTTTACCTGGAAATCTTTTCTTTTTGTTAAACTCCGGTTTAGGTCGACCTTCAAATTCTTCTTTATCAAATAATTTTTCAATCATATGAGAAGTTCTTGAAGAATCTTTTCTCCATTCTCTTTCTTTTAAATAAATATAGAACTCATCATAAACAAAATATGCATACACCTCATCTTTAAAAACGTTTCCACTTTTAAATGAATGGTAGTTAGTAGCCTTTGAACCATTAACAAAATTATTTAAATGTTTATGTAATATCTCATGAGGCCTGGTCCCTGGAGCCGGTTGCACTGTATCAATGTTAGAGAACAACGCTTTTATAATTTCAAAAAACTCCATACCTTTGATAGGTGGAGGTGGAATATCCGCTTGAGCCATAATTAAACCACGCATTTCTTTTTGTTCTTTTATTTTATTTACATCTTTTGCATGGATTGGAATAGTCTCACCATCTTCTCTCTCAACCGTAAAATAGTATTCTGGATCTGGTTTAAAGTCTATCTTTTGTAAGTTACCTAGTACAGGCCAACTTGCTTTAGCTTCACTAGCTATACCAAATTTTCTTTTTATACATTCTGATTTAACACAAACTGTATTGATTGGATCTTGATGACAAGTATGTCCTGCTGTTGCTTTGTCCCAACTCTTTATCTTTTGTTTAACATGATCATCTGTCCAGTTCTGATCAAATTTAAAATAGTTTCTAGCAGCTTCTAATACTTTTGTTTTCCAGTTGTCTGCATATTTTTTCTTAGCAAACACCATATAATTAAAAAGAAAACGATCTCTACCTTCAACCATTATATTTTTAGTTAATATTCCAAGACATGGTGGACCATCATTAAATTCATCAGCACCACCTTTTAATTCGTTCTCAATAATTTTACTTTTTATATTTCTTAAATGTTCTACCTTAACTTTATTTAACTCAATACATTTTAAAAATGTATCTAAATCCATCTCACTACCATCTGGATTTAATGCAACTCTTTCTATTTTATTAAAGTATGGAAGGTTAATAAAATTACCATTCATCTTTTGACCTTCAGTATTAGAACCTAGTTTAGTTTGTTTAGGAAATATTTCTGTTTTAATAGTTAGATTAAATAAAAATAATACCTGTTCTAAAAATTCTTTTATCTCTAAAGCTTTAACAGGTTCTTCTGTAAATACATATAAATGTAATCCGTTACTTTTTGATTTAATAGGTATTAAAGGTAATTCTTTTTCTTGAATAATATCTAAATAAAATTTTACATCAAAGTTTTTATATATTTTAGGATCAATATCTATTGCACCAAAACTTGCATAACCATTATCGTTACAAGGTTGAATACCTATAGATTTTATACCTTCTATATGTTCTTCGTAATCTTTATCTGAAATTGGTTTTCCGGCCCAACCATAATCACCATTGTTAAATTTTATCTTTCCTGTTTCTGGATCCTTGTAACCTTTATTAATGTTACAGAAACCAAAGTCTCTTTGTAAACCTGTAAAATATCTTGTAAAATCTTTCATATCTATTCCTTATTCTTTTATTATATGGGCAGCTACAGTCTCCCGTAGCCGCCCAACCTTCGAAGTATTCACTTAGTGAATTATACAATGTCCTCAGTTTTAAATTCCACCTTCTTCTCATACTCGGGTTTAGCAGAACCCTTAGACACAGTTTTTTGTAGTTCCTGTGCCATTACGTATAAGTCAGCGTCATCTTTCTTAGATATATCTAACGCTCTATTCATAGAGGGTTTGTAAACATGCCAGCTTTTACTTCCTGCAACTTTACCAACAGTTTTTAAATTATAAACTGCTGCATATGCTGCTGGATTATAAATGCCTTTGTCATCCTTAAATCTAAGATTTTTAATCAACTGATTTAATTCTCTGGCAGCTGTTAAGTTAGAAGATCTCATAGTAATAACTGCAGGTCTAGGCTCATCACCTAAAACAATCACATAAAAATATGCGGTCTTTTCTATGTAGTTACCATTTGATAATCTCCACTTACCATTTCTTTCTTCCTGTGCATCACTTGGAATAGATAAGTGTGTTGTTACAGGCGGAGAAGCTGTGTCTCCCATTTCTTGCCATTCTGGATATCTTGTTTGCACGTGGCAAATTAAAACATCCACTCCTTTAGTACCATCAACTAGTGTACCGAGACCTTTAGCAAATATCATTCCAGGTTTTGAACCTTCAACATATTTTGCATTAGTCGCATTACACTCTGGTGATAGTTGGTGTAGGATTTTTAAAATCGGTGTTGACATATCATCCGATTTTATTTCTTCAGAACCTCTCCCAGAATCGCTTCTGAGATTGATTGTAGATAATGCACCTGCATCATCTTTCTTCGTCATAGCATTTGTATTAGCCATAGTTATATCTCCTTAGTGAGTTATTATTTATTTTTTATTTTTAAAATACGTTTGATTTCCATCAAATGTATTGAATAGTTCTTCAGGAACTTCTTTACCTTTTTCTTTCCATTCCTTCATAACTACTTTGAGTGTCGATGGGTGAACTTTCTCCTCTTGGATAGGTTCATACCCATTCGACCTCGCAAGGCCAGCGTAATCGACAGCCTTGTTATCTTCGCCTTGACCAAACGATACAGTAATATTATTTTTTACTATATCACCTAAGCCATTGTCTCGAAGCCAGTGTATGCCTTCAGCTTTTTTATCAGCTTTTAAAGTGGCACTATAAATTTGTTTAACGGTTAATTCTGAACCATCTTTTAATTTTAAACTTTGTAGATTCATGTCTTCCATTAATTTTGGAATGACAACACAACTAAAATGTTTTTCATCTTGTTTTAAATCTTTTATTTTATCTTCATGAGATAAAATTTCATTTTGGATGGATCTTAACTTTTCAACCTCAGTTGATAGTTTTTCTGGATCAACTGTGTTTGCCTGATCCGGTGCATCTTTACGCATATCTATTAACATACATTATTCCTATTGGTTATCTGTTTAACTTTCATAGATAGGATAATAATAACTTTTAATTAAAAGTCAAGTCTAATTTTGAAAAATATTTATTTCTATTGGATAATAAGTTTTTTCTTGACGGTCCCATTTTAACAACTTGTACTTGCCATTTGTAATATCTGAACAAACTGAACATACAACGCCAATAATTGCTGGATCGCCTGAAAGTAGTAAATAATCATCAGTAGTGAAGTCTTTTAGAAGAGTTCTAAGTTTCATTATTAATGGTCCTGGTGATAATATAATTTGAGAATACATAGGTAGCAGCGTCATTATGTCGCCATACTTTTGCGCACCTAATACGTTGTATTTAGGCTGTCCTGTGTCTCTATCGACAGGTATCTCTTGTGTTAAATATACTTTGCTCATTGACTTTTTATTTTAAAGTATTATTATAGTTATTAGAAAGAAAAGTAAAGTATATATTATGGATATAAAAAATTATAAGTTCAAAACTAAACCTTTTGATCATCAATTAGATGCATTAGAAGCCTCTTGGGATAAAGAAAACTTTGCCTATTTTATGGAAATGGGTACAGGTAAATCTAAAGTATTATTAGATAATGCTGCTGTTTTATATGATAAAGGCTTAATAAATGGTCTATTATTAATAGCACCTAAAGGTGTATATAAAAACTGGTATGATAATGAAATACCAATTCATTTACCAGATCACATACATAAAAAAGTTGTACTTTGGAAAACAACTGACAAATCAAAAAAACAAAAAGAAATATTAAATACTTTATTTGAAACGGGAACTGATTTACATATTTTAATTATGAATGTAGAAACTTTTTCTACAGGTGATGGAACTGAATTTGCAAGAAAATTTCTGTCATGTCATAAGGCAATGATTGCAATTGATGAGTCTACTACAATTAAAACACCAACATCTAATAGAACTAAAAATATTTTAACTTTAAGCGATGAAGCTAAATACAGAAGAATTTTAACTGGTTCTCCTGTTACTAAATCACCATTAGATTTATATTCTCAATGTTTGTTCCTTGATCCCTGGCTCCTGGGGCATGATTCATTTTGGACATTTCGTTCACGATATGCCAACATGAAAAAGATTGAAGTCAATGGTAGAAGAATAGAAATTGTTACAGGCTACATGAATCTTGGTGAACTATCAGATAAAATAAAACCATTTTCTAAAAGAATATTAAAAGAAGATTGTTTAGATCTACCAGAAAAAACATTTGTTAAACATTATGTTGAATTAACTAAAGAACAAAAATCAGTTTATAATCAAATGAAACAAGAAGCTATAGCTTTCTTAGATGGTAAAATGCAATCGTCTGCAACCGTTATGACTCAATTAATGAGACTTCATCAAATTACTTGTGGACATTTCACTGCTGATGACGGTACGATAAAAGATTTACCTTGTAGTCGATTAACTGAATTAATGAGTGTTCTTGAAAACATAGAAGGTAAAACTATTATTTGGTCACACTATACTCATGATGTTAGAAGAATAATTAAGGCTATTAAAAAAGTATATGGTGAAGAATCAGTTGTTGATTACTACGGTGCAACAGACACTGATGCAAGATCAGCTAATATTAAAAAATTTCAAAATGATGATAAGTGTAGATTTTTTGTAGGTACTACTCATACAGGTGGTTATGGTATTACTTTAACTGCGGGAAGTAATATGGTTTATTTTTCTAACGGTTATGACCTTGAGAAACGTCAACAATCAGAAGCACGTATTGATCGTATTGGTCAAACACAAAAAATGACTTACATTGATATTATGGCTCAAGATACTATTGATGAAAGAATAGTTAAAGCATTAAGACAAAAAGTTAATATTGCTAATACAATCATGGATGAAGATTTTAGAGAATGGATTTAAAGAATTACAGAATAGGACAAAAGATAATCATTAGGGATAGTGGTAGGTTCCTGGCAGCAATGTCGGAGTTGGTTCGGTTTCTTTTGCTCCTGGGATTATTCACCGTTAAACCAACAACTGCCACTACATATAAAGATTATAGCCCCCGCTACAATCAATCCCGGCAGCTAAGTGCCAACCTCCCAAAAAATTACGTATTTAATACTAAAGCTGTAATAACACCACCCATACCTATTAATAAAGTACCGGCACATGTTAATAATATTTTTTCAATTCTATCTATTTGAATTTCTAATTTATTAATTTTTTCGTGAGTTTGTTTTTGCATTATTCTACAGAGTTTTTCGTGAGATTCTATTTTTTGTAAAGCAACGTTTTTAGGCATTATAGTTTTTTAAATTTCACATCTAATTTATCATAATCAACCATCATATATCCATTAGAATGTTTTATGGATGCCCAAGGTACTTCATGAGCCATGGCCCCTTGATAAGTTGTGGGGTTATCTTTGTAATTAAATTTATAGATATTAATATTAGATGGTGACTTACCTATTAACTCTACATTTTCTTTTAATCTTATATCACTGAAACCTAAATTTCCCATGCTAGAATTTGTTGAACTTGTTCCACCACTACTAGATCCTCCACTTCTTGCTTCACCACCACCACCGCCAGAATCTTTTCCTCCACCACCCGTGATTTGTGCTGTACGTAAATTGTTCATTTTTATTTCATCTGCTTTTATATTTTCTGCAATTTGTTGCATTGTGCTTTCTTGTTCATTTTTTTTATTTTTAAAAAAATCCATTGGAGTATCATAATATCCTCTTATAGAACCCGGAACATATCCACCAACTGTTTTAGGTTGCATACCTAACATATTCATAATTCCTCCACCAATACCAAAAGTCATTCCAGTATTTGAAAAAGCTGGATTTATATTTTTACCATCAAAAGTTTGATAATTTCCTAAAGAAGGATTGTAGTATGCTGTCATTTCTGTTGGAACAAAATCACCTTGCTCCTCATCATAAATATCTTTAGTAAAAGATTTTGATTTAGATAAATCTAAATTATTAAAAGCGCCGCCGCCTCTGTAATCATCTCCACCACCACCTTGATTTTGTGGATAAAGTAAAGCTAATTGTTCAGAAGTTAAACCTTGAGGAGAAACGGGTTCTTCTCCACCAAAATCTATAGGTGATAATGTATTATTGGTATTATCACCAAAAATACCAGATATATCAGGTAAACCTCTATTTAAATAAGCTTGTGCTAGATCATATAAAGTAGCCATTATGCTAATCCTCTGTTTCTTAATGTAATTTGTTTTTCTTCCTCTGATAATAAAGCATTTTCAGTTGGTGTCAATCCGTTTGGTGCCATCCCTGAAGCCTGAGCCTGGGCTTGTTGAAGAATTTCAGCACTAGGTACTGGTGTTTGGGGTAATGGTGAAGGTGCTGGTATTGGTTCAATATAATCAGCTATATCTATTTGTGAATCAAAATCTTCTTCTAAATCTAAATCTTGCATATCATTATCAATTAATTTTAAAGTAGGGAATATTTCATTTAAAGAATTTTGAGCGAGTCCTGGAACATTAGGAGATCCCCCTTGAGCCAAACCTGTTCTAAATCTTTCATCTAAACCTAAATTTCTAAAATCACTTTTAATTTCATTTATAGTTGGAGATGCATTTAAAAATGGATTTTCTCTATCAATATTAATTGCAATTTCTCTAAATTTTTTTCTAATATCTTCGGATGGATAATAAGAATCAAATTGTCCATTACTTAATTTATTAAAGTTTTTAGAACTAATTTGTCTTTCTTTAAATACTCTTCTTAAATCAAATTCTGTTTCCCCTAAAGTTTGAGCAGCTTCTAAATCTCTAAAAATTTCTTGCTGTACTTTAAATCTAGCTTTGTTTGACGCTATGTATCTTGAGATAACATCATTTTCATCCACAGGTCCACCTCTAAGCAAACCAAACACACCTCCTGTAAATTCTCTTCTAGAATTTCTTATACCCCCTTGATACTGAGCTATTTTAAATTCCATTGCTCTCATAGGATCTACTTTTACAGGTCTTAGACCCATGAAGCCTGCAAGTTCTGGACCTATCTGTAATGTTTCTCCTCTTTTATCAGGTATTCCAAAAGAAGCTTGACCAATTCTTAATCCTTGTTTGTAAGAAGGTGCAAGAGCATTTCCTAAATGCATAAATTGAATAGCTAGTTTATCACCTATAGCTGTTTGATCTGTATATAATTGTTTTCCCTCACTTGTTCTACCACCTCTAATAAATAAATCAGCCATAGCTTCTGTCCAAATAGATTCAGAAATAAATGGATTCATAATTTCTCCACTTGCTTCCATAACTCCACTTGAAAAACCTTCAAGTAAAGTATCACCATTAACATCTGCATCTTGTAAATTATTCATTAAAGTTCTAAAAGGTCTTGCCATTAAATCGTAAGCATTACTTTTACTAAAATCAATATATCTTAATTCTCCATCATCTAATCTAACAGGAACTAATGTAGAATTTTTTGACCAATCTGGAACAAATCTTCTCATTGCATCTAATTCATCTTCTGTTACATCATATAAAGCTTTAGCTCCTTCAGTAACTGCAATTGGAACAGCAGTTAAAGTGGTTGCCATACCTGCAATTCTTTTCATTCCAGTAGTGTAGCTGCCACTAGTCATGGCATTATTTTTAACTATTCGAGTAGTTCCATCTTCCAGTAATTCAGTAACTGTTGGGCCCATATCACTCCCTATAATTTTTCTTACACCTTCACCTTTTTGATGGCTCATCTCTTTAATACCTTGTCTTGCGATATTAGAAGTAGTTCTTATTATTTCAGAAGGAAAAGACATGAAGTTACCGATAGGTAATAATCTTGCTGTCTTAACAGCTTGTCCAACATAAGCATAATTGGGAACTGTATTTTTAACAATTTCTGCTGCTTCTTTTTTTAATGACCATAATTTTTCATTTCTTATTTTAAGTCCATCTTTACCTTTAGTTTCTGTGAGAGTTTTTTTAAAATCATCTAAAGACATTCCTGATCTTTTGGCACTAGTTTTTATTATTCTATCTAACTCCACTACAAAGTTAGTTATTTTAAAAGTGTCATCCTCAGCCATGTATTTACCCTGTAAAAATTCTCCACCTTTTTTAAATTTATTGAAAAAACGTCCTAGTGACGTATCTAAATTTAAAAAACCTATTCCACCCGCTGAGTCTTTTAAAAGAGATAACATGTCTCCTAATTGAACAGATGAATTAGCAATACCTAATTCTATCATATCTTGATATTCTTTTTGTGCATATTTAGAACCTGCACCTGCTTTTAATAAACCAGATACATCAATACCTTGTTGAAAAGCTTCTTTAAATAGTTTTGGATTTCTTAACCCATCAAACATAATACCATTGGCTGCTGTAAAAGCACCAGCACTCATAAAATTTCTTATGTGAGTTGGTATTGAAAAAATAGTTTTAGCCATTTGTGAAATACCTTTGGGAAATAATAATAAATTTCTATACATAAAACTAACTGCTTTTTCTGTGCCAGTCATATTTTTTTTTTCACCTCTAATAAATGCTTGAAATGCTGTTGGAACATCGTTAGCAACTTTCATGGCTTCAGCTATTTCTCTAGTAGTAAATTTTTTAGATAAAGGATTTATAAGATTTTTAGTAGCATCTATTTCACCTAACACCTCATCCATTGAAACTATTTCTATATTTGTATTTTTTTGATCTACGGCTTTTATAGCTTCATCTTTTGATTTCCAAAAAAATCCTCTTTGACCTTTAGCTTGTAATTCTGCATTTCTAGCTTCTATTTCTCCTAGATAATTTGTAGTTCTAGCTAATAATGATAAATTAGTAATTCCATTAAACAATGTAAATCTAGCATCTTTTACTTCTCCAAATAATTCTCTTAATGCTCTCTTTTCTCCTTCACTACCTTTTGCACCTTTAGATAAACCTATACTTTTTTCTATAAAATTTGATTTTGTACCTTCCATTGTTTTAGCTATATATTTAAAGTCAGGTAATTGTTTAGGAGTCTTAATTTTTTCTGCTTGTTTTAAGATATTATCAACTATCTCTCTAGCTTCTTGATAATATTTGGTATTAGTTTTATTATCAATATTAAAACCAAAATCTTTATTTTCTCTAGCCAAAGATTGTCTAAATACTTTTATAGTAGATTGTTTAACTTCATCAGTAGGTTTATATTTACTAAAACCATTAAATATATTACTTTTATGTTCAAAAATTTTAAAAGTATTTCCTGTGTAACCTTCTAATCTATTTTTAAATAATTCTTTTAATTCAGTTTGAGCATTTTTATTTGCTCCTCCAGATGTTTTTTTTAATATTCCTACAAGGTTATTAAATTCAAATCTACCCGCATTTAAATTATTTAATAAAGTTTTTTGTACTTCTTTAGAAATTCCTTTTTGATCTAAACCTTGTATTAATTTTTTAAGTTTAGTCTCATCAATCCCCTTAGATAAATCATCTCCTTCTAAAAGAATTTCATTTAATTTTTTAGTAAATTCTAATTTTTTTGATTTAATTGATTTATCTGCTATTTCTTGTGATACAGGAAAAATACCATCTATTACTTTAGTTATGTTACCAACAATTTGTTTAGCTCTAAAAGAATCTCTAACTTTAAAACCTTCTTTTTTCATTCCTTCTAAAAACAGTTGTTCTGGCTGATCTCCTGTAGAACTAAATTGAGATCTAATATATTTATTAATCCATCTATCAAACTTACTATTACTATAAGCTAAATCTTTTCCTCTTTTAGCTAATGCTTTAGCAGTGCTACCTACCCCTGAAACAATTGGAGTTAAAAGAATAGATTCAGAACCAAATTTAATTCTATTCATTAATTTTCTTACAGCATCTTCTCTACCCGATAAATTTTCTTCTCTACTCAGCATTGTAGGTCCATCAAACATATCTCCAAAAGTACCTATCTCATCATTGTCAACAACCATAGTTTCTCCCGCTGCTCCTCCAAGAACTGCAACTGAATATCTACCGTACTTAGCTTTTTTATTTAATTTATTAACTTCTTGAAGAGAAGTTCTTAATTCATTTGGATTATATTTTTTAGAAATGTCTCCTACTTTTTTGGTTTTATAAAATTTATCTCCTTTACCAAACTCTGCATAAGCTTTAGTACGTTTTGCTTTTAATGCTTTTGTACTTAATTTTCTAGCTGCATTACTGGCTGCTTTAAAACCTATGCCACCAGGTACACCTATTTGAATTATAGCTTCTGTTAACTTACCGATTGTTCTTTCTTCTGCAACTTCTTCAAAAGGATTTATGTTGTCAAAAAATTCTTCAACATCTGCAGCAAGATCTGAATCTGCTCCAAGATCAATAAGCTCTGCACCTAATGATACTATACCTTCTGGTATTTTAATTGCACCTGATACTAAACCTGCACCAAAAGCTTTATACCAGCTAGTTTCGTTGTCTTGTTCTGCTGAGTTTAAAGGTAGATTATCTACAGCCATTTAGCCTCCTATCTTTTTCTAATATTCGTAGTATCTATTTTAGACATATCCACTGGAGTGGTTAAAACATCTTTTATTTTTTGAGTATTTTCTTCGGTTTCTTTAATCATATCTTCGTAAGAAGTAGCTACTGGTTCTTTTCCAGTTAATAATTCATAATTAGTTTTTTCTTTAACCGGAACTGTAGGAACTATTGGAACTTTTGTTACAACTGGTGAAGCTCCTCCCATTTGTATTTCTATTAATGCAGGTTCTCCATCTATTCTTCCTACTTCTAAAATTCTATCATTAAATCTATCATAAAAAACGTAACCTTCTTTGTTTTTGTTTATCAAAGTTTTAGCAAATTTAGATTCATTTTTAAGATCTGACTCTTTTAACAAACCACCAATTTTTTTACCTGAAAGTTCTGGAGAATCAATTGTTTTAAATTTCCAAGTATTAACTCTTCTTGCTTCTTGTAAATTAGAATACTCACCTTTGCTTACTTGATCTTTTGAAATATTTTCAATATCTCTATCAATATTATCTAAATCTTGTTTTTTAAAATCTAATTCTTTGTCTAGCATTCTTTCTTTAAATGCTCTATCCGATTCAGTTTGACTTTTCTCAAAACCTTTTTCTAAACCAAATTGTGCTGCACCTACTTTTAGGTTTCTCTCATCTGAAGCTCTTTTATTCATTAACTCTATTAATTGTTTATTAGGATCTGCTAATTTTCCAACAGCATCAGAAAAAGATGTACCACTAGAAATTGCTGGACCAGCAGCTAATAAATAAGCAGTTAATGGATCCATACCTTGACTACCAGCACCGGCAGCAGTTATTTTATCAATATATTGTTGTTCAAAATCTACAGGAGCATTTTGTGCACCTACTCCATTGGGATCTGATACAGCATGCATTTCTCTATCAACGATACCAGTCATAATGCCTTCTCCAACATTACCACCTTTTCTAAACATAGGTCTTCTAAATATTCTACTCATATTATTTTCCAAATAATGGAGCCGGATTAAACGCTCTGTATATTCCAGCTAATGTTGTACCCGCACCCAATGCAGTGTTTAAAGCAGTTGGAGATGGACTAGTTGTTGTTTGAGTTGTTTGAGGGTATCCATTTATTAGTCCCATAACTCCTGAACCTAAAGTTTGTGCCGCTTGCAATGGTTGATTTAATTGCTGTTGAGCTAATTGTTGTTGTGCACTTAATTCTGCTTGTCTTTGTCCTTGAAGACCTGTTCCAAGTGTAGATAAAGCTCCAACATCTTGACCTAAGAATGCTTGTTGTGATGTACCTAAATTTAATTGATTCATATAATCTTGTTGTGCTAATTGATTAGCTTGACTAAAACCTTGTTGTAATAATCCAGATTGCAAAGCTGCTCTGTTTCTATCTGAATTTGACATATATTCTGCTCTTTGAACACCTTCACGTCCTCCACCAAATGCACCGGATGCAATTGCTTGATCTGCAATTGAACCTAAACCTCTTTGTGCTTGAATATCATATTCTCCTAAAGTTGCATCTATAACATCCTGTTGATACGGAGACATGTAAGACTGATAACCTGTAGGACCGGTTGCAGCTTCTGCTGCGGTTAGATAAGGTTGGTATCCACCAATACCTTGAGTTGCTAATAATTGAGCTCTTTGTTGTAGGGGATCTTGTCCTGCTACAAATTGTGAACCGTAAACTTTTGAAAGATCAGCACCTTTATAACCACCTACTGCTGATGTTAATTCTTGTAAATAAGGTTTAGCTGCTGCTTCTATAAATTCTGCTGGAGCTTGTCTTACTGTTTGTACTTCTGCCATTATACTCTACCGCCTTTTTCTAATTTTTTCATCATATCGTACATACGTTGTGCACCTTTGTTAACGTCACCATCACCAAATTCTCTAACAGAATCTGCTGTGAATACAAATTCGTTATTTGATAACATTGCAGGAATGTCATCTGCCTTTTCTTTTACACCAACTGGAGGAATAAATCCACCACTATCTCGTAAATCTAATTCTTTAACACCAGCATTATTAACTCTTTTTGGTAAATTCATGATCCCTGAAGCCTGATCCACTAAATCATCGCTTCCCATAGCATAGCCCATTCTTCCACCATTAGCTTTATTTTCAGTTGACTCAACTCTTCTATAAGCTTCTTTAACCGCTTCACCAAATTCAAAACCTTCATTATCCATAAGGTCTATTACTATCTCTCTTATTTTTGGATCTAAAGATTCTGCAAGTTTCATTCTTCCACCATATGCTACCATACTTCTTTGTTCAGCTATTTTTTGTCTACGCATATCTTCTTTGTATTCTCTGTAAAGCTGTTCTTTACCTTGTTCTTTTTCAAATTGTTTTCTACCTTTTAAATAATTTTCAAAATCTGTTCCATCTTTTAAACCTATTCGTCCACCATATGCTACTTCTTGCCTGTCATCTATACCATTAAAATTTTCATCTATGAAATTATTAGATTTTTTACTACTAACATTTTTAAAAAGTTGTGGATTATTATTAATTAATTTAGAAAGCATTCCTCCCATACCACTACTTGGCATAGATGGTGCATCTCCTGAACTCATTGAAGCTGATACAGGTTGAAACATTGAAGATGTTTTAACTAAATCACCTAAACCATAACCTACTCTACCCCCAACAGCATAACCACCACTACCTGATGTATATTCAGCAGTGTCTCTTTCAACATTAGTTGCTATTTGATCTGCGCTATAACCTAAATTTGAATAGTATGATGCTAAGTATCCTTTTAATGCTCCAACATCTCTTGTTGCTGCAATTGCTTCTTGGTCACCTTCTTCAGCTGCACCCATTAAAGCTCCTAGTGCTGAACCACCTGCAAATACACCTAAAGTTTTTCCTAAGCTACCTCCTGTTGTAGGATTTCCAACTCCTAAACCTTTTAATTTTTGTGCTTGCCCTATTGAAGCAAGTTTTGTTCCTAATGCAGTTTTTGCAGCACCAAATGTTGCACCAATTCCTGCTTGTCCAAACATACCTGTAGCTGCTCCACCAAAACTAGCTCTACCAAATAAACCACCCATACTAGTTCCTGGTATACCAAAACCTATTCCAGCCATTATTGCTGCTTTACCTAAATCTGATTTAGCAAAGTCTTTAACACCTGATACAGCTTTCTTCACACCTTTACCAATAGATTTAACAATACTTCCTAATCCGTATTGTTGTCTAGGTTGAATATTCATAATACCTCCACCCATACGTAATTGTCTATTCATCTGTGATCTTGAAATTGGCATAATTTATCTATTCTATTTTGTTTTTCCAAAAATATCAAGGCTTGGCATGATAAGTTTTATGTCTCTTCGAATGTCTTCTACAGGTATTCCCTTTGATTTCCACTCATTATCGTCCTTATATACTTCGCCTGTTTTAAGATTACTTATAGTTTCTATTATATCTTCAGGTTTTATTTCTATCATACTATGTCCTGTCAAATTCTAATATTGATATTGTTCCTTCAAATATATCAGCTGTTGCTGATTGTAATTGTAATTTGTCACTCTCTTCTAATATAATTGTTCCATCAGATATAGATTTAGAATCACCTGAGTTAACAGTATGTTCAGCAAATTGATAAGCTCTACCTTCAGACGTATCATATATAAAAGCTTTAATTTCAGTGTTACCACCACCCACATTAGCTGTATGAATATTTTGAATGATTGCTCTAGACTCAGAGGGTACAGTATAAATGTCTGTTGCATTAGTTGTCGTTAAATCAAATTGTGCATTTCTATATCTATTAGCCATTATGTTTTACTTCCACTGCTCATGAACCAACTAAATCTTTGTTGTTCATCTCTTAAATCTTGTTGAAAAGTTGAGTTTAATTTTTCGATCAATCCGTCTAAATCTCTAACCAAAGAATTAGCATCTTGTTGTTTGTATTCTTTACTAGGCCTTGTAAATACTACAGTTACTTTAGCCATTATCTACGTCCATCCGGTTGTGTATCTAATCTAAATGTACCTAGTTTCCAACTTTGAGAAACACCTGTATTAGCTACCTTTAATGCAATTGCTCTAGCCCTTGCACGTGTATCTACCTTATCAGTAGAACTTGTAATTGTAAAGGGTCCAAGTGGTGAACTTGATTGTGAATTATTTGGATAGTCTCTTAATTGTAATGTCACTTGAGTATCACCTGTTTGTGATAAAAAGTCAGGTATAAATCTTCTAATCTTCATAATGTATTCACCATCTCCTTTAAAGGTTGCAACACCTGTTTGTTGTCCTTGAGAAGTACGAGCTTGAGTAATATCAAAGTCTCCTGATTCAATGTTAGATGTAATGGCTGTGACTGTTCCACTTGCTACTTGATCAGTTCCTTTTTCATGTTCAAAGTAAATTGAAGTACCATCTGTGTTTCCTATTACATCATAAGATGAATTATCTGATGCATTAAATGAAGTTGCATGAGGTAAACCAAATACAGAAGAATCTGTCCATGAGCCACGAGCCAAACTTCCTGTTGTCCAAACAGGTCTTTCTGGACGTGAGTCTAGATAATTATAGGTTACACATCTATTAACAATAGTTGAACTTGATGTGCAATAGAACCAAGTAATTTCACCAAATAAATTATTTAAACCAACATTAATTAATTGGTTAGCTGTTGTATTTAAATCATCAAAAACAAAATCTTCTACTAAACAAACCATTGACTCTAGATTACCAGAGTATTTAAAGAAACCATTTTCTGACATCCAATAAGCTGCACCATCAACTTCAAGTGCTGCGTTTTGACCAATTAATCCACAGTTAGTTCCTACTTGTTGAAAACCAAATGTAAATGGTTGACCAATAAATCTCATAGTAAATAAAGATGTATCGGTCCAAACATAGGTTGCATCTCTACCTCTAACGGCACCTACAATTTTAGATCCATCGGCAAGTCTTTGTGTACCTGCGGTATTAACTGCTGTAGGTTGATAGGTATTAATATCTTCTTGATTAGAGAATCTAATAAACATTTCATCTTGTGTTGTTGGATCACCAATTGTTAATTCAGTTCCAAAGAATACTAAGTGACGATCGGGAGTTGACACTAACATATCACGGGATGCTGTTGGTGCACCACTAATAATTGTTGCTCTAGTTGTTACAGCATTTGAAAGATTTGAATCCCATTCAAATACTTGTGCATTATGGATTAATGCAATTACTTTTGTACCAAAACCGTCAAGACTCCATAAGCCTGGATCAATAACTAAATCACCTGATGCAGCTTCTCCCCATGCAATGTAATCAGAAGAATTAGTAATTGTTACTCCTGCATTATGAATTGCTGCAGTTGTGTTTCTAACTCCTCTTGTGACCCCTGTTAATTCATTAGAAGAAATTCCAGTATAAGATAATTCCTCTGTACCTATTTGAACAAAGTTAGTTCCTGCTGTTGGAAACTGTGATGCATCAGTTAGTAAAATACCTGTTGTTTGAACTGCATTAATACTATTTACTAAAGTAGTTGTTGCTTCTCCTGTAACAGTTCCACCATACTGACCTAAACCCCAACCAAAACCTGGAAGTTGTTCTGCGGGTCCTACTGGATAATAATGTTGTATTCTAATACCACCAGATGTTGTAGCACCCGCACCTGTTTCAGCACTTGGCATAGTAATTGTAATAGTTGTATTATTCACTTTAGAAGTAACCATGAATTTTTTTTCATCAAAATCTGCTGCGGTATAATCGGAACCTGTAATTGCTGTAAAACTATCTAATAAAATTATATCATTTGCATCTATATTATGAGCTGTTGCAAAAGTTATAGTAACCGTTGTTGAACCATTAGTAGTTGAGAATGCATTAGTTAAAGTTGTTGTCGATTTGATTGGATGGATGTCATAAAATACACCACCTGTATAAGCGTATAAAATTCTGTTAGTACCTATAATTGAATATTTGTTTCCTGATTTATTAACTAAATGAAACAAGGCTCTTGCAGAACCTGTCATTTTATTTTCACCTAGTTGAGCCCAGCCGCCTATCTTCTCTGGTGTACCATAACGAAACCTTACATTATCACCATCTACCCATTGTCCTTCGGCAGTGGTTTCTGTAATTTGTTTGTTAAAACCTGGTTGAAAACCTATTTTTTGTAACATATAAATCCATTATAATACTATTTTACAAATGCGGGTAGGCCTAACATAGGTCTTCCATCGAATTTGTTTTTCTCAGCAAATGGGCCATTTACATGATTATAATGTAGAAATACTTGACCGCATATGTTCCCGTCAAAAGGCTCTCGCCAATGTTCAAGTTCACAGCCACTATATACTAACATATCTCCTACTTCAAGCAAGACTTTAGTGCCTGCAGGAGCGCCTGGTTTATGAATATTTTTATACTCATCTATAACATTGTTTGCTCCCGTGCCATCTATGAATATAGGCCAAGGGTCTCCTCCTAAATTAAGGGTACAAGATATCTCACAAGAAGGTCTATCTTTGTGTCTTTTAAGTTCGTCCCCTTTTTTATAGGCTCTAGCATAAGAATACGTTGGGATAAGATCTAAGTTTGTTTGTTGTTTCATAACAGGTAACATCTTCATTAGCAATGTATCCATTACAAAATCCCCATAACAAGAAAAAGTATTAGGTATCTGTTGATCTGTCCATATTCCAAGTATAGGGGACTGTGAATGTAGATTATTTTGATACATAAAATTAACTGCATCTCTTTTAAGTAGGAAGTAATTTAATATAAAGTTAGCCATATCATAAGATAAAGCGTTCTTGATTACTTGATATTTATTAGTTTGAAATGTCATAGTGATATATCTGTTCCATCTTTATGTTTTTTTTGATACTTACTTGTAGCATTCATAAGAGTATCTACTTCTTCATCAGGCACTATTTCTATTTTATAATTTTCTATACCAAGTATACAACCGGCAATAAATCTTCTCATCCCCATGCACAATCTATACTTACCATCTTTTTCAGTGCATATTAAAGGATTAATTATACCATTTTTTTCTATATCTATTTTTAATTTTTTCCATGTTTCATTTTCCGTTTGACTCATTCTACCTTCTTCTGTTTGAAGATGTTTTTCTCTGAATACAATTTGGTCTTTATGTATCATCATACAAACATACCTTTTTGTAAAAAATTAAAAGATACTGATATTCTTATATCATTAGATTCGTTAGGATCAACACAATGCATTAACCATGATGGAAACATAATTAAACGTCCTGCTTTTGGTTCGTAATGTGTTTCTCTATATAATCTTGCGGGTACTGGACCTTCTTTTTGTTTAGGTCTTGACATACAAGCGACAGATCTTGGATCATCTATTTTTAAATGACCAGAATTTTTAGAAGCTTTTATATAATAAACACCAGACCATAATGAGTTTGGATGTTGATGTGCTCTATTCATTCCACCTGGTGGATTTATATTAGCCCACATATTACCTAAGAAAGGCTCACTATCTAAATGCTCTTGTTTGTAAACAGTTCTTTGTGAAGCATATAACATATCAACTAATTTTGCATACTCTGGAAGTTCATGCATATTAGTTGTTGAGTGCCAACCTTTTACATTAGTTCTAGTTAATCCTTTATCTTTATTAGACCAAGCTACAATATCTCTCTCAAGTTCTTGATTAAGAGTTGGGTGAACTATGTCTGCAATATAGATAGGTGTTGGAAAATGTAATTCTCTAAACATTATTTAAAGGGTGTTCCTCCAAACCACATAACAAGTGAATTTCTTTTGCCACGTATAACAGGTGTTACTCTATGTCTTATAAATGATGCAAAGAATACTGCATGACCTTGTTTAAGTTTTGCAATCTTACCCTCACTCATTAATTCTAAATCTCCACCCTCAAATTCATTCTCAGGAGACAACAAACAAGTCATTGATATTTTTCTAACAGGGGGTTCATGAGCCATGTTCACATCATTATCAACATGCCAATCATAGAATCCTCCTTCAGGATACTCTGTGTATTGTGCAGGTTCAGTTAATGTCATTCCATCAAAACCAAAATGATTACCATTAGTTGTCTTCATTATACGCTCAATGTCTTTGTACATGTCTGTCATTTTTTTAAATGGTATCCAACTAATGTGTGAAGTTCTAGTTTTAGTATCTACTACTCCTCCTTTAATTCCTTCTTTATTTCCAACTGCAGCATCTTGTTTAGGCTCTGATCTTCCTGCATCTATAATCATTTTACATTGTTCAGGTGTAAAAATAGGTGTTGTAGTTTCAACTATAAACGATCTCCATCTTGGTTCTGTTATCATACGGCTCCTCTGTTTTTAATTGGATCAAACTGTACATCACAGTTTGCAGCTAATGTTCTTCTTGTCTCGGTCGTTCCATTAAATGGATACACACAGTGTCTCATATCATAAGGAAACACATAAAAATCTCTAAGGTCCATTGGCGGTTGATAATCTATTTTTGCAAACTGACCATTACTTGCACCTAGTATTTGTAATCTACCATTTTGTGGTATGGCATCATTAGAATATTCTTTACCAAAAGTTGATGGCATTTTTAAAATCATAACAGAAGATAAACCTGTAAACAACATACCTCTATGAATGTGTGCAGGATTGTATTCATGTTGTTTCATTTCATTAACCCAAATAGAATTTAGATGAGTATCATATTCTTTAATTTTATTAAATGCTAAATAGTGTTTAAAGATCATCATAAAATAATCAGTTACATTTCTTGGTAATATATTGTGATTCTTCATCTTGGATTGATCTTGACCATTATAAAATAAAGAGTGTTCATTCTCTATCTTACCTACTAACTGTTTATTAGCGGGTGCAAGGTTATGAAAGTTCTGTTCGTAAATTTGATTAATAGCACTAAAAATATCTAATGGTACTTGATACTTTAGTATTGATTGACCTAAAAATACAAAATCAAAATTAAGATTTTGGTTTTCCATGTTGTTCAATTTGTTCTTTCTCTTTGTAACTGTTTTCTAATTCACCAGACTTTTTAATTCTTTGTAAGGATTGAAGTTGTCCCATGATATTAAACACTTCAGCTTCTGATGAACTTGCATTTAATGATTTTGCTTTCTCATGATATTGCATACCATAAGATTCTAGTTGATGTGCGTTAACATCTTTGTCATTAAAAGATCCGTCATTAAATTCACCTTTTAAATTAGACCACATTTTAATTTCTCTCATTCTATGTTTAGCCGTTTTCTCCATAGAGGCTTTACCAAATTTAGCTTCATCTAAATCAATTTGATACTTAGTTAATTTGTATTCGTCTTGTTCAGACTCAGTTTTTTTCTCTAACCATTTAATTTTTGCTTCGTTTCTTCTGTAATCAAAGGATAGTGTCATTAAATTATCTAAGTAACTTGCTTGTTCTCTAACACACTGCCAATATTTTGAGGCTTTAGTGGGGTATCTATTATCTTGAAGTACTGAAAATCTTGCTTCAGTCTCTGTTCGAAACATTTGTTTTTTACTCCAAGTGTCTCTAAGTTCATCAACCATACCTTTAAAATCAGTAAGATCGTTTTGTTCTAATAGATTATTTAAATGAGTTTCTTCTTGTTGAATTAAATCTTTTACGTCTTTTTTCATTTCTGTCTCCTTTATGTTTAATAGATATATAACCTATTTAAAAATTATTACAAGGTTTAAGAATCTGTAAATGTAACAGTTACAGGTCCTGCTCCTGTCCATTCTTCGGTTGCTGTTGATACTGGGACATCATCTCCTCCACCAAAAGCTAGTGCTGAACTGTTTGTTCCAGCTCCACCTAAACCATCTCTAGCTGTAGACATATCTGTATCTTCAGTCCAACTAGTTCCATTCCAAACTTCCGTTTTCCCTGTAGCTGGTGGTGTTCCACCGAAAGCTAAAGCTGCTGTATAAATTCCAGCACCTGCTAATTTTTCTCTTCCAGTGTTTAAATCATTTACTTCAGTCCAACTACTTCCATTCCATGATTCTGTTGTTGCTGAACTAGAAGTTCCGCCAAAAGCTAAAGCAGAAGTGCTATTAGTTGCCACCCCTCCTAAATAATTTCTTGATGTATTTAAAGAACTTGGATTTGCTGTCCAACTAGTTCCATTCCAAAGTTCAGTAGAATTAGTTGTACCTCCAAAAGCTAATGCAGAAGTATTTGTTCCACCACCTGTTAAAGTTGATCTAGCTGTATTTAAGTCAGCAACTTCTGTCCAAGAAGTTCCGTTCCAACTTTCAGTTTCTGCTCCAACTGGGGTTGGAGATGGTCTTCCACCAAAAGCTAATGCAGAAGTATTACTTACACCCGCTCCTGCTAATGTATATCTACCCGTATTTAAATCTGCAACTTCAGTCCAACTAGTTCCATTATAAGATTCTGTTAATGCTACAATACCTGGATTACCACCAAAACCTAGTGTTGAATCTTTAACTCCCGCTGATCCTATAAATACTCTAGCCGTATTTAAATTTCCTCCTGTAGCCCAAGCAGCTGTTGCATAACCTTGACCTTTAACAACATTAGTTGTTGTGTTGTACCAAACTTGTCCTGTAACAGGATTCGCAGGATCCGAGGATACTGCTTCAATGTTTGTGCCAAATATTTCTTTGTATGTTGTCATAATTAATCTGTTGTTATTGTTCTTACTTGTGGTGAACCTGCACCTGTCCATTCTTCTGTTGCTGTACCGGGGCCACCAATACATAATGCTGCTGTAGATGTTCCTGTTGCAGATGAATAAAATCTAGTAGCATTTAAATCTGTTGTTTCAGCCCAACTAGAACCATTCCATAATTCTGTTGCTGCTGTATTTGATCCAGGAGGAGCAACTCCTCCAAAACCTAGAGAAGAAGTATTATCTGATCCTGCACCTCCCATACCATATCTTGCGGTATTCAAATCTGCCACTTCAGTCCAACTTGTTCCGTTCCAAGATTCTGTTTGTGCATAATACGGTGTCCAACCACCAAAAGCTAAAGCTGATGTGATTGTTCCATCTCCTGATATAAGTCGTCTTGCTAAATTTAAATCTCCAACTTCTGTCCAACTGGAACCATTCCAAGATTCTGTTAATGCAGATACTGTAGGTATTGTATAACCTCCAAAAGCTAATGCTGCTGTGTTATCTGCTCCTCCTCCTGCAAGTTGTAGTCTTGCAGTGTTTAGATCTGCTACTTCTGTCCAAGAAGTTCCATTCCAGGTTTCTGTATTTGCATACATAACATCTGGCGGAGTTGTAAAGCCAGCAAAAGCTAAAGCAGCAGTTTGAGTACCTGCACCAGAGAACTCTCTTCTTGCAGTGTTTAAGTCATTAACTTCTGTCCATGCTGTTCCGTTATAAGATTCCGTTAAAGCTGTTGCAGGATCTGGAGGATTTCCACCAAATGCTAATGCAGCTGTTTGAGTCCCTGCTGCTGCTGAAGCTGTTCTTCCCGTATTCAAATTTCCACCTGTAGCCCACGCTCCAGCTGTTGTTACAGATTGAACTTTTAAAGTATTTGCAGTTTCATTATACCACACCTGTCCCGTTATAGGATTATCGGGATCCGTAGTATAGTCTTGCACCTTCGTGCCATGAATGCCTTTGTACTCAGCCATTTTAAATTTAGTCCTCTAATGTTATGTCAGTAGGTCTTGTGTTCATCTCTACTGCTGGTGCTTTCTCAGCATCAGGTAAAGCGTCCCACGCAGCTTGTGCTGCTTGAACCTCTGCATCAACAATCGCCTGTGCCTCAGTTACCGTTTTAACAACTCCTGCAACTTTAGCAATCCAAAGATTACCGTGTTTGTTGTATGCGGGAACTTGCCAAACATCACCAGGTAAGCCCTTAAACGTGATTCTAGAAGATTCAACATGATCGATGAAACCCTTTCCCCAGTTTGTCGCTACACAGTATTGATATGTTTTTGCCATAGTTTTCTCCTTATTATTAACTTGTTGTTATTGTTTTTACCACATTTGAGCTAGAACTCCACTCTTCTGTTGCTGCTGTAACTGCACTGCCATCTGGAGTTCCACCAGCTGCAAATGCACTACTAGTTGTTGTTCCTGAACTAGATCCTGGTTTTGCTCTAGCTGTAGATAAATCCGCAACTTCTGTCCAAGCAGATCCATTCCATTCTTCTGTTACTGCTGTACCTGGTGCAGGAGGTGCTTCACCACCAAAAGCTAAACTAGCTGTATTAGTTCCAGATCCACTAACACCCAATCTTGCAGTATTTAAATCTCCAACTTCAGTCCAACTAGTACCATTCCAAGTTTCAGTTAATGCTGAAGTTGGAGGTGCTTGATTTCCACCAAAAACTAAACCAGATGTATTATCTGTTCCTGCAGCTCCAATATCTCTTCTTGCAGCATTTAAATCTCCAACTTCTGTCCAACTAGTTCCGTTATAAGATTCTGTTAATGCTGAGTTTGATGATATAATTCCACCACAACATATGGCAGATGTATTTGTTCCAAAACCACCTACAGATCTTCTAGCACTATTTAAGTCACCAACTTCAGTCCAGCTAGTTCCATTCCAAGTTTCAGTTTGTGCAAAATTTGGTGGATAACCTCCACCAAAAGCTAAAGCTGCTGTATTAACTTGACCTGCTGATCCTAAACTAGTTCTAGCTGTATTCAAATCGTTTACTTCTGTCCAAGTTGTTCCATCATAAGATTCTGTAAGTGCTGAATTTGAGGGTGTTCCTCCACCAAAAATTAAACCAGCTGCTGTTGTTCCTGCTCCACCTGAATGTTGTCTAGCAGTATTCAAACTACCACCTGTAGACCACGCACCAATTGGTGCACCTGGACCTGTCCATTCTTCGGTTACTGTTGTATATCCTGGTAAAGATCCACCAAAAACTAATGCAGAAGTTACACTACCATTTCCTACAACACCAAATCTTCCAGTATTTAAATCGTTAACTTCCGTCCAACTTGTTCCATTCCATTGTTCTGTTAATGCAGAAGTTGCATCTGGACTAGTCTCTCCTCCAGCTGATAAAGCAGATGTACTTGATTGACCAGCTCCTGCCATATTATATTTACCTGTATTCATATTATTAACTTCTGTCCATGAAGATCCATTCCATAATTCTGTATCAGCAGTAAATTGGTCAGCAGGAGAATTAAAACCAGCGTAAGCTACCATAGATGTTGTTGTTCCAGATCCCCTAAGGTTTCTTCTTTTTTTATTTAAATCGTTTACTTCAGTCCAACTAGTACCATTCCAAATTTCTGTTGTTGTAGCCATGTCACCTGCTGCTCCTCCACCAGCTATTATTCCAGCAGTGGAAGTTCCAGCACTTGCTGATCCGTATCGTCCATCACTTAAATCGTTAACTTCCGTCCAACTTGTTCCATTCCAAGATTCTGTAATTACTGTTGGTCCAGTGTCATATCCACCTGCACTTATTGCTGCAGTATTAACTCCAAAACCACCCATTCCATATCTTGCAGTGTTTAAATCATTAACTTCAGTCCAAGCGGATCCATTCCAATTTTCTGTATTTGCAATTAAAGGTGAACCAGCTCCACCAAAACATAAACTTTCAGCTGAAGTAGTTCCTACATTTCCTCCCGCAGCATATCTTGCTGTATTTAAACTAGCTTGAGTTCTCCATGCTCCTGCTGTCGTTAAATTTGGATATTGATATTTGAAATCGGCATTAGTACTGTCGTACCAAACTTGACCCTCTACTGGATTAGGAATGTTGCCAGCGTAATTCTGAACCGCTGTTCCATTGATCCCCTTATAAGTAGTCATGACTATTTAGCCTTTAACAACCAACCTTGAGTTCCATCTGTATAGACCAAAGTATTAGCTGCTCTTTCTACTGAAATTGTTAAACTTGCTGCAGTTCCTTGAATTTTTTCTGCTCCATTGGGTGCAACTGTTAAAGCATTAGAATCAAATGTTCCTGCATAATCTACAAAAGATATTTCATCACCTAAAGTTCCTGCTGGTAAAGTCATTGTTCTAACTGCAGCTGATGTATTTATAAAATATCCTTCTCCAGCTACTGCTGTAAAACTAACGGCTTTAACTGCTTGCCAATCTGTTCCACCAGAGTTATCTACAAAAGATAAAACTCCAGAACCATTAGTTGTTAAAATTTGATCCGCTGAACCTGTTGCTGCTGGTAAAGTTAAAGTGTAAGAAGCTGAAACTGTACCTGGAGCTTGTAGTCCAACATACTCTCCACCTGTTGTATCTGATAATCTTAAATCACCTTGTGCACCTATTACAAAATTTGTACCATCCCAAACTAAATTAGCGGATCCACCAAAAGCAGTTCCACCATCATTAAATTGAATTTGTGTATTCGATCCACCTGGAGGTGAAGCTAATGCAATAGATACTATATCTGGATTAGTTCCATCATTTGCTGAAGCAACAATTAATTTATCACCTTTATCTGTTGTTGCAAAAGTAGTTGTATCCCCTGAACCTGTTACATATTTAAATTGTACCGTGTAAGCACCTGTTGTTGAATTTCTTAAAAAATAAAATGTTTCTATATCTAAAGGAATAGTTACAATTTGATTTCCTGTAATTGAACCTGTAAACTCAATCATTCTGTATTGAGCTGTACCTGTTGTATTACCATCTATAACTGTTAGGTCAGTAGTATTCGCACCACCTGCAATAGATAATGTTGAAAATCCACCTGTTAGTTGTTCAAAAAGATTTAAGTTTGCGTTAGTTTTATTTCCCCATGTACCAGCGTTTTCGCCAGTATTCATTATCTCTATACCGAGAGGTGTGTATGTAGATGCCATAAATTTTTTTCTCCTATGCTGCTACGTCGTTATAACTTGTATTTGATCCAGTTGCAACATCTGAATAGTTACTATTCGAACCTGTTGAAACGCCACTATAATTGGTATTTGAGCCTGTGTCAACATCTTGGTAATGTATAATAAACGGTGCTCCAACTATTGATGTTATTGTAAATCCAGTTAATCCAACTACTTGGTCTTCAATAGAAACAGATCCCACATTTGCATTGAAAGATTGGCCTGTTAAACCCATAACCTGATCTGCTGGATCAATGATTCCTACAGAAGATGTAATTGATATACCTGTTAAAGGTACAACTGCTGAACCTCCTCCAATTATAATACCTACATCTGATTGTAGCTGTTGACCTGTTAGAGTTACATCTTCATTGGGTGCAATTGCTGTACCTTGTTCTGATGTAATTTCAAATCCTGTTGGATTAATAATTGTAGTAGTATCTGCAATTGCTGTTCCTTGAGCCGAGGTAATTTGAAATCCTGTTATAGATACATCTTCATTTGGTGCAACTGCTGTACCTTGAATGACATTAAATTCTTGACCTGTTAGACCCATGACTTGATCTGCAGGATCTATAACTCCTAATGCAGTTGGAAGTTCAATACCTGTTAATGAAACATCAACATCTATACCTGTTGTAAGTGTTCCAATATCTGCACTGAATGAAATACCATTTGCAATAAAGTTAACGTCAATAACATTTGTTATTGATCCAATATTTGAATTAAATTCTTCACCAATTAAATCGACAACAGCTGTTCCTGTTACAGTTACTGATCCGATATTTGTAGATATTGATAAACCTGTAAGAGTTACAGTTTCGTCTGCGAGATTTCCCCATTCACCAGCGCCCCAGGATTTAGCACCCCAACCTGTTGCCAATAATTCGTCTTCACCCCACTCGGCTTGGCCAAAGGTGAATCGTCCCCATCCAGACATGGGCTACTCCTAAGCTAATCTGATGATTGCGTTCGATGAATCGTTTGCAGGGAACTGAATTGTAAAAGTTCCGTTAGTTGCAGTTTTATCAGAACCAAAAGCAATCACTGCAACAGCGTCAGTAGTACCTGAACCACCATCAGTTGTTGTGTTGTAAATTAATGCGCCGTTAGCTGTGAAAGATGCACTTGTGTAAGATACATCAGTAAAGTCTGTGAATGCAGTTGTTGAAGTTAAACCAACTCCAGTATTTGTTAATGTAGCACCACCTGCAACGTATGCAGATCCTGCAGTATTAGATATTTCATTTGTAGTTGCATAATCAGTTGTTGCAGCACCTAAAGATGCTGAACTTGTATATAAAGCTATTTTAAAAGTGTCTCCACCTGATGAATCGAAATCGTGTTTGCCTTGTAAAAGTTCTTGTTTAAAACTTGAACATATTGCTGATGATATTGCCATAATTTATCTCCTATTAAGGTGTCGGTGAAGGGACTGGTATACGAACAGTACCGTCCGTGTAGTCATCTCTTTTACGTCTACCAAGTTGTTCTGCTGCGAACTTCTCTAGCTCTTGTTTATACTTATTTTCATATAGTGTCAACATATCTATTGGACCTTTTAAATAAGAAAATGCTTCTGATAAACAAGCATATAATAAACCATTTCCAAAGTATTGACTAATATAAGTTGTAGTATTTGAGCCAGATAATCCAGTTGGAATTGTTTCATAACTTATTTTAAATACATAAGTAGTATCTGGTGCAGGAGCTAAAAATAATCTTCCTGAAGTCGTATCTGTTACACCTGTTGCTCCACCAAACATAGCATAGTATTTTGGTTTAGCTCTAGCTGCATTTTCTGTAGAAGGTTGAAATTCTTGTAAATATGTTTCATCTTTTTTCTCTAACCAAGTATTCGCACCTGTAGAAGCTGATGTTGAATCATAAACTTGTACACCTTTTACAAATAAAGTTTGAGCAGGAACGTTAACTGTATTTTGTCCTGTAACTAAATTACCAATTTTTTGTTTTTTATATGCATCAATTGGAACATCTCTTAAAATTCTTAATTCTGTATTTTCAATTATTTGATCTGTAATAGTAGATGTTAAAACATTATTATCTACCTCAGTATAATTTAAAATTGCTGTTGTTAAAGTTGCGTAAGTAAAACCTGCCATTATGGTGTTAATGTAACTGGACCAGCGGTCACAGACATTCCTCCTGAGTTTTCTGTTATAATTGCATTGCTTCCACAATTAAAACTATAACTATTTGTATTAATAACTGTTATACTAAATCCTGCAGAATTTTCAAATAAAGAATACACCAGGCCTCCGGGGCTTTTATCTACATTTCTAAATACAACAACATCACTTGTTGATCTTCTATGTGCAGGTTCTGTAACGGTTACAATAGCGGAACCTGAAGTTAAACTAAATGGATTTCCAGGTAATAAATTTTCTGTTGCAGGTTCAACTCTTGCTGGTCTAGCATTCATTAATCCTTGAGGATCACCTGTAAATCTTGTTGGTTGAATTTGTGGTTGTTTAGATTCAAATTCTGAAACATGAACAAAAGTACCATCCCATTCAGTAACCATTTCTTGATAAGGAAATGCCATACCTGATCTATCTGATATTGCTTGTGCGTATTTTCCTGTAGATAATTTTGCCATTATATATTCGGGTAATAAGTTTTAGGAGTTATAAAAGAACTAGAAGAAGAACCATCTTCAGATAAAGCTCTTTGTAATTCATCTTCATATAATAATTTCATTTGTTGTGTAATTTCTGGTTTAAATTTTTGTGATAAATAAAAAGATAATCCTGAAGCCATACAAGGTATGAATCTATAAGGTACATCAGTTGCATTAGTATAACCACCAACATCTTGAATTCTTTTTACGTAATAATAGTTAATAAAGTTTCCGGCTTCAGAGCTTCCGGGAGTTAAATATAAAGTAACTGTTACTTTATCAATAAATCTTTGTACAAAATATTGAGTGGGTTGACCTTCAGAACTTTTATTTGATAAAGCTTGATAAGTTGATCTACTTATTTTTGTAAGAGGTGTATCAACACTTGAAGAATTTCTATAACTAGCTTCTAAAACATCATCAACACCATAAACAGCTGTAGCACTAGAAGTACCATCATCTGTTGATCTAAACATTGTATAAACTGCTTGACCATCTACTAATGTAATTGAATTATTTGCAACTTCCCAATAATGTAGACCTCTATTACCCCATTCTTGAAACATTATATTTAAAGAACGTCTAGCTAATCTTAATTGATTACCGGAAACACCCTGCATACCAATTCGTTCATAAGCTTCTTCTATTATTTCATCAATAGAAAAATTCTTATCGAAAATTGTAGTTCCCGAAGTAGTATTAGCCATTTAGCCTCCTAGCCAGTATATCCAAGTGTAATAGAACCTGTTCCAGTTACATCTGCATAAATAGTGTTTTCAAATCTAATTCCATTTCCAGGAACATAAATATCTAAACCCTCGTCTCCAAAAGTAGCTTCAAAAACTATACTTCCAGATGCAGATGCTGCATCATAAAGTTTTATGTTAGTAATTCCTGTACCTTGAATGTATGTAACTCTAGCTGGTCCAATATTAGTTGATCCACCTGAAACAGTTTTAACCTGTCCGTCAGCTGTAAGTGTTGTAAATTTTTGATCTGATGACATATTGTTTTCTCCTTAAAATTTTGTAGGAGCCCCGAAGGGCTCCATTAATTATTTATTATGCTACTGTTGCCCCATTCACTGAAGTAGCGACCCAACCAATAGTACTGTTCCATACTAAAGTAGCTGAATCAGCTACTGCATCGAAAGCAACTGTTGTTCCGTTTGCAAATGTAACTGGAGTAACTGTTGCAGTTCCACCACCATCAACAATCATGTTAATGATTTTGATTTGGCCTGAAGTTGTTCCATCTGCTAAAGTAACTGCAGCAGCACCTGCTGCTGTTGTAAGTTCTGTTACTAAATTTGTAAGATCAACTGCACCTGCACCAGATAATGATTGAACACCACCTGTGATAGTTGCTCCATAAGTAGCATTAGTTGTGATTGCACCTGTATCTGCGTTTTTTGTTATGTCTTCAAAACCATTTTCCGATCGGACTGGTCCTGAGAATGTAGTATTAGCCATGATTATTCTCCTAGTTAAATTCTACATAGTCTCTAGGCCGTCGACTATACCGCGTCTATGTAAAATATTAATTAATTTATGTATAGTGAGATATTTATATATGATTTTTGAATAGAGTGCAAGAGATCCCTAAGGAAAAAGGTCTTTTTTAATAATGTCTAAGTTCTAATTAACCAGCAAAAAGATGAACTTCACCATCTTTAAGATTATTAAGAACCTCTGCTTCTTGTTCTCTAATGATTGATCTAACTACTCGTTTAATCTCATCACCTAAAACAGACATTTCTGGTGTTATTTTTCCTCTGTTCTCAAGAAATAACTCGTTCCAATTAGATTCGAGTTTCAGTTTCTTTGCGAACAATACCATGTTGTCCTGAGCCATTTTGAACCTCCTCATAGGTTATATAAAAATCATTTCCAGTACCATGATACTGCAGATCATTTTTTTCCCATTTTATATCAGATTTTCCTAGAAAGTCAATAATAGGTTTATTTAGCTCTTCCATATTATTTATCTCTTTTTCACTTTCAATTTCAAAACTAGTTTGAAGATATTTTGTAAATATGTTCACAATATATTTATGTTTAGTCATTTTCTCTTTCTATATTGATAATGAGGCGAGATTGTGTCTCGCCTCATTATTTCTAATTATTATGCTCCTGGTGAAGCAAAAATACCTCTATAGTCAGAAACTCCAAAAGAGTATCTTTCTCTAGCTTTGTATCTTACATTACCAGTATCGAAATCACCTTCCATTGCAGTCTTGATAGACGCTCTGTCAAAGTACTTCATACCATTTGGTACATCTGTGATAAGATAAAACGCATCTGGGTCAGTTAGGAAGTTGTTCACTCTATAACCTTGAGGAACCATTCCCATAGACGCAATTGCGTTAATGTCATTATCAGCAGTACCAACTCTACCTTGAGATTTCATCAATCTCTCAGCAGTGAACTGAAGCTCACTTGGAATAATCATTTTAACACCTCTTGCAGCAATTTTTAGACCTCTTTCGTCTGTCATTGCAGCAACGTCAATTAATGATTGCTCTAGTGAAGTTTCGTTTAAGTCAGCAGCTGTTGCTAATGTGTTTGATACAGTTCCACTTATAGTTGGGTGGTTAGTTGCAAATAATGCAGAACCATCACCAGAAGTGAATGTACCGAAACCATTAATCAATGGTTGTACCGCTTTAACTTGTTTAGTGTTCGCCATAGATCTAGCTAACGCTTTTGTATATCTACTTGCAAGTCTGTCATACAAGTTATCCTCAATAGCTTCTTCAGTAATTGCAAAAGCAAGAGCCACAGTCTCGTGTGAATATCTTGCAGTGAAAGTTTCTTGAGCATTGTCAAATGAAACTCCACTTCCTTCTGCTTTAGTCTGAGCTTGAGCAAAACCTGATAACATAACTTCTTCTTCAAACGCTCTGTCTGAAGATTCAGTAGTATATATTTCAGCGTGCTGATTCTCGTAACGCTTATATTCCAGTCCGAATAGTGCATTCAAACCTGGTTCTAGTTCTTTAACTAGTTGTCCTCTTGATATCGCCATGTTCTATACTCCTTACGTACCAGTTGTTGAATTAAGTTCATGTTCCGCAATCATAACAACCCAATTAACGTTAGCAGATGCTACGTCAGAATTGTTAATATCTTTGGAAATTCCCATGATCTTTAATTGTTGAGCAGTAGTGTTTAGAGTAGAATCATCTAACTCTGCACCTGAAATGTAGTCTGGTGAAGAACCTGCTGCGTACACAAGTTCTGCAGTTTTTCCTACATCTGTTACTGCTGAAGCGCCTGCATTATTAGATTGAATCTCGAACCTTTCATAAGGATCGTCAGAAACAAAACCAACAATATCAGTTGCTGTATTTGCTGCTTCTAAGTGGTTAGCCCACGTAGGCTTGCTTGTTGATGCGTCAGTATAGAAAACACCGTTTAGTGAACCTCTAATATTGCCACCTGCGCCAGCTACTAATAAGTAACCGCCCGCAGTTTTAACTGGATCCCATTGATAGATCGCAGCTGAACTTGCAGCTATTGAGTATTCAGATAAACCTTGATTGTCTCTATTCTGTCCGACTTTTCCTATTGCTTTCAAACCGAAAGCGGCGTCTTTATTTGCCATAGTATTTGTCCTCCTTAGACATTGTTAGTTTATCTTCGAATGGTCTAGTAATTGTTAAAAAATTAACTTTTCTTTGAGCCACCGAAGGTTACACGAGTTTGTCGATCAATATTGATCGGCATACTTGGGTGCTGCTCCTTCATAAGATCGTTGTCAACAGCGTCGACGTTATCTTGAGCCTGTTTCTGATAGTATTCAGTACGTTGCTCTGCAATCTCTTCCGGTACCCTTGCCAGCACAAGGCCACCAACTCCGATCACTCCCGAATATTTGCCGTCTTCGACAATTGGAAAAGCTGAGTCTGGATATTCATCTGCTCTAACAAGTTCATAACCAGATCTTAATCTGCCTTGAACATTCTTAGTATCGTTGAATCCCATAGATTCTACTCTAATCCATCTGTGCCTAAATCCTGTAGGCGCCGGGGGTGCATCTAAACTTGATGGTGGAGTCCAAACTTTTTTATGAGATGTTTCTTCTCTTGTTTGACTCGCACGTGAGGTTCTCTTGTCGTCTTTAATATTATTTTCCATATGCTTAAGCCTCCTTCGTGATGTTTAATTGTTTCGCATAAAGTTCTAGCGGCACACCTAATTTTTTAGCAATTGCTACCTGTGACGGTGTGAGCCTCACAGTTTTGCGACCAGTTTTTGTACTTCTAGTAGCTGATGCTACAGTTTGTACAGGCTTAGCCGTTTCTTTGACATCAATTGTATCAAACTTATGAGGAAATTCAAGTCTTATTCTTTTATCTATTTCCACATAGTATTCATCACTTGATGGATCAAATCCTTCAGTTTCTGTTAACTTCTTATGTAAGTCAAAAGCAGTATAAGTCATTGCTGAATCTTGACCAAACCATGAGTTTTTACTAGCCCATGTTTCAGCTTTAGGATCAGGTGTTCCTTGTGCTACTTGTTGTCTATTTAAGTTAATATCAGGAGTTTTAACTTCAATTTCTCTTCTCTTAGCTATTTCTTCTTGTTGAGATTTAGCTTCTGAGAATCTAGCTTGTTTATAGGCTAGTTCAGAAATAGCAGTTTGAGCTTCTACTTCAGCATTAATATCTCCAGCTTCTCTAGCTGCAGTTAATTTAGCTTTAGCAGATTCTAGACCAGATACAATAGAGTCTTCTGTAGACTTCATAAATCCAGGTTCTAGTTTAGAGATTTTTTCATCGACAGCTTTCTTATCCTGCATAACTCTTTGAGCATAAGTTAAAGCTTCATCTTTTTGTCTCTCAGCTTCTCTCCACTTCTTAGTAAGTTTGGCTATTCTTTTTTGAACACCATCACTGTACTGTTCTAATTCTTTTTCTTTCTTTTCTTCACTAGTTTGAACATCTGACTGCTCACTAGGTTTCTCAGATGAGTCTTTAGACTCAACACTGTCTTCATTAGTTGTTTCATTAGCAATCTCTATATTACTTGTTTCTGTTTCAGTTTCTTGTTGATCATTTTCTAATTCAACTTCAATATCTGGACCAGATGTATCTATATCGACTGTTTTAGCTTCTACGTCAGGCATAGTTTTCTCCTATGTTAATATTGATGAAGTATATCTTCGGGACTATCAATGGTTGCTAAAACTTCATCGTCATTTAGCATTCTTATCTCCCCACCATCTATCTGAATTCTTGATCCAGCATATCTTGCAAAAATTACCCAATCCCCTTTTTTACACCAAGGACCTTCAGGAAATTTTTCTTTGTCATAACAATGTGGACCTGTTGCAAGAACTAAACCACAAGTAGATCCTACTTGTTGTCTCTCTAGTGTATCTTGTCCAATTATTAATCCACCTTTAGTTTTTTCCTTCATTTTAAAAGGAAGAACTACAAGTCTCCATCCAGTTGGTTTAGGTAATTTATTAGATTCTTTTGTTTTAAGACGTTCGTAACCGTCCATTTCTTTTTGATCTTCTGTTTCGTATTTATTTAATAGTGCCGATTTAATTTTCGGTTCTTCCGAAGTCGAATTCGACGACGTTTTCTGCTCGTTCAGTATCATTTTTTTTCTCCTTCTTAGGGTTTAGCAGGGATGATATTTCCTGTGATATTCTTAAATAGGCATGTGCCTGCCCCATCATATACTTGTATTTTTCCATATTGTCAATACCACCAGCAATCATATTATCACCAACGTTTTGATAGGCTTCTTTAAGATATTTCTGTAATTTGTTTAATATTACTAGTTCTTCACTTAACATTTTTCTTTCTCCTTTTTTTATTTAATAAATTGACTCTTGAATGCCAACACCATGAAGTAAGTTTAATTGAATATGTTTCTATTTTAGAAACAATACTATCTAATACACTAAAAAATTTATCTTTCATTTTTTAGCAATCTTACCTGTGTTCTCACCTTTTTTAATAATATAATCTTGAGTGCCATTGGCACCCGTCTCAACTTCTTTTTTAAGATTTCTAAATAAACTCATTTCTTTTAACTTCTTATAATTATTCTTTAAGAAGTTTTCTATTGCTTTTGTATCTCTCATTTTTTAATTTCATTTTCAAAAGTCTTATCTACTTCTAAAATTACTTCTTCTTTTACTTTTCCTTTTAATTTACATTTGCACCTTGGTGCAGTGAACCAATTAATAACTTTATCATAAACATTGTCAATAGCTCCAAAAAATTTATAAAAGAATTTATCTATCATTAGCAATTCCACTTTCTAAGTGATTTAGATAATCTATCATCACCTGTATTATTACTAGGTTTTTGTCTTTTTCTCATACCCTTCATTCTAGCACAAAATGACTTACGTCTCTTTGCTGCTTTGGATCCTGATTTTAGTTTAGAGGGTTTAGTAGTTACTGCTGTTTTAAGTTTTGATCCAGGATTAGCTTTTTTATAAGAGTCAACGCCTTTTTGGTTCAGGCCTCCGGACTCTGATTTGCCTTCTTTTCTAGTCCATGCAGGAGACTTGCTTCCGGATGCAAACTGCCTTCTAAACATTACGCCTGTGATTTTTTAATGGCTGCTGCTGTTGGTGCACCTTTGGCACCTTTTTTTCTCATCTTCTCACCACGTTTTTTCTTCATAGCAATATTATACCAAAGACCTTTTTTAGCTTTTTTACCATCTTTAGTAGTATGATAATTATTAGACATTATGCTATCCCCATTGATTTTTCTCTTGGTGATTTAGTTTTTTTCTTTTTACCTTTAGACATTAAAATTTTTTTCTGTAATTCTTTTGGTAAAGTCTTTTGTCCTTTAGTTAAAGTTGGACCACCTTTATTATAAAAATTTCTCATTATTTTTTTGCTCCGTTTTTAAATATCTGTGTTCCCTTTATACCATAAATGCTCGCCACAACAAGTATCCATAAATTAGTGAACCATTTAGGAAGTTCTGAAAACATCTCAAAGAACAGTTTTACCTTGTCCATAGCAGTTGGATCATCACTTACGACTGCCCAGGCCAAAATTGCTATAGGCAAACTTAAAATTATTAAAACTGCCTCGTCCTTCCAATCTGATTGACGGGCTTCTAACAGTTTTCCTTGGTAAGCTTCCTTGCCTTCAGCCATTCTAGATGCATGCATAAGCTGTGCATCAGACATAGCTATCTTCGTCTTCTGCTTGTTAGCATAAATTTTACTTCCAGCAGAAACGGCTAATTTTAGTGCCGAAATCCACATGTTAGATCCACTTAGCTTTTTTAGACTTCTCTTTCAACATTCTTTTAGTTCCTCTTACTTTAACTTCTTCACCTTTAGCAATGTAGTTGTAAGCACCATCAGCTGTTGTTTTAGATCTAGGGTCAATTTCAAGATTCATATCGTTTTCAGATGGAATCTCAACAATTTTTCCGCAAATATCATTATATTTTTTCATATTATCTCCTTAATTAATTTATTTTAACTTGTTTTTTTGTTTTTGTCATTTTATTTTTAATAATTAGTCTTCACTTCTCATAATACTAATATTTGGCATCATATCTTTAGCATTTGGCAAGGTTTTACTTAAAACAGTTTTTTCAATTGAAGTATCAGCTCTTAAATTAGCTAATTCTTCGTTCTGTTCTAGTTTATTCTCTTGATTTGACTGATTCATCATAGCTTTCATCTTATCAAGATTCATTTTGTCTTCACCTTCACGTTCTTTTCTAGCATTTTCTTGTGCTTTAAGGTCAAGTTCTCTTGCTCTTAACTTAGCTATTGGATCATTACCAAAATCTCCGATAATTTTGTTCTCTTCATTCATAAACTCTTCCATCATCTCTGCAATTAACTGAGCTTTTCTTGCTTCTAGTTTTTGTTGCATCATCATGACTTGTTGTTGAAGCTGTGGATTCTGTTGAGCCATTGCTGTCATTTGTTGTAACTGAACTAACTCATCTCTAAACTCTATTTCAAGTTGTTCTTGAGACATTAGACTAATATGTTCAAAAATATTTTTCTCTAATGAAGCTAAAATCATTGGATTGTTTCTGGCAATGTTAGTTCCCATAAAGTTTAAGTGAGCAGTGATATGTGCTCTATGATCTTGTCCTGGAAATGCTTGAAACTGTTTTCCACCTAAAGCATCAATATGTTCTAACGCTGGATCTTTGGGTTGAGGTGGCATCGGTCTTATTAATACTTGATCAATGTTTTTAACTCCTAATGCTTCATACATATTTCTATAAATATTATACATATTATGCATTTGTGGATTTGAAGTTGCCAGCTGCAATTCCGTTTGCGCTAGTGAAATACGCTGTGTTTGAGAGAAAATGTTAGGGTCCGCAACTGGCAGTATATCTACTCTATCATCAAAGTCCTGTTGTTTAATCATTCTTTGACCCCCAACTACATCATACGGATATTCTTGTGGTAGATATAACTTAAATACTCTAGCTAAAATTCTGAATTCATTTTTTAAAGCTGAGTAAATTCTTTTGTGGATCGCAGACATAGTTCTACTTCCTCTCTCTAAAAGAGCTACTGTAGTTCCAACTGCTGCTTGTTGATTACCATCACCAACTTGTAGATCTGCAATTGATGCAAATCTTTGACCTGCTTGAACCACAACTCCCATTAAAGCTAATAGAGTCTGACTTGGTTCTTTGAATGGTAACATCATAAATGAATCTTTTAAATTTCCTCCAGGTGCATCTACATCTCTAAACTCACCAGGTTGAATTGATTGTGCATCATCTCTAATTCTAATACCTCTCATTTTAAATCCAGCAGGTAAATTAGATAAAGTTCCAGCATCTAACAATTGTCTTAATGCTGAAGTTGCAGTTCTTGATAATCCACCAATCATGTGAATCAAACCAAAACCATAGAAACCTAAACCTGGTAAAAATTTAAAGTGTACAAAATATTCTACTTTCTTTTTTAATGGATCTCCTACTTCATAATTACGTCTTATAGATAAAATTTCTCTAGAAGATTCTTCTATAGTTACGATGTAAGGAATTTTAATTCCTGAGGGCTCACCAGTCTCTTGATTCATATCTTCAAAACCTTCTAAGTCTAAATCAATATGACATTCTAATAATGTATATACATCATCATTCGCTGTGGATGAGGTACCTTCTAGTTCTCTCTCTTTTTTATCAACATCAGTTTCATGAGTTTCAGGTTTACTTAATTCAATATCTAAATAAAAACCTGCGACTTGTTGTTTTTTTAAATCATTCTCAGACATTTTAACACGGTGAATAATTGCTTCCGCATCATCTAATGAAGTTGCAGTGTAAGGTACAATTAAATCATCTGCAGGAACAAACTTTGATACTGCTCTTTGTTGCATTTCATCATAGTAAATTTTTTTAAAAGCAGAACCGGCTAATGGCAAATTAAATAACATTTGATCAAACTCTGGTTCATACTCTTTCATTTTTTCCATCAATTGATAGTTCATGAAATCTTTAACACGATCTGCTTGTTGTGTTTTTTGTTCACTTGGTACACCCATTACTTGAGTTCTAATAGGTCCATCCGCTGGTAATAATTCTTTATAAGCTAATGCTTGAAACTGAGTTACAGCTTCTGCTAATACTGGGTGAGTTGCACCACTTGCTCCTTGGAAAGGTTCTGTTCTATTATTATATTTGAAACCTAATAAATCTAAACCTTGTGTATAAGTTTTTTCCCATTCTTTTCTTGAAGAACTATAATCTAAATATTTTTGAGACAAATCAGAACCCACACGTCCTAATACATCATCTGGTAAAAAGTCTGCTAAGTTTGAATAATGCTCATCACCACCTTCTGGTGCTGCAGCTTGTGGATCTAAATCAATATCAACAGAACCATCTTCGTTCTCTTGTATCTCTACATCATCTGGTGATTCTTGAGACTCAGAAACTTCTTCAACTAAAGTTTCTTGAATTTCTTCTTCACCCGGTAGTTCGAATTCTTTTCGGACTTCGTTTGGAAGTGCTTTGTCTATATCTGCCATTATTTATTTTCTCCGTAAGTTCTACTTCTTTAACAGTATTATAAGAAATATTCAAGCCCTGAGGCTGGGGCCCGGATTCCGGGGGAATAGTTCTCGTTAGTCGTTTAATCATTATTTAGGAAAATACTCCTTTGCAAATGAATCTATATCCATACCAGTGGCTTCCTCGCCTCCGGCTTCAATGTACATCCTTGTGACCATTGAATTATACTTAGTATCTCCACCTGATAAAAAATTAACTCTACCACCAATGGCATAGCTATTTATGTAATCTTTTTCTTTTTGAATTTGTTTAAGTAACATAATACCAGTATCTCCTTTTAAAGGTTCTACAATATCTGCATATTCTTCATCAGATAGTTCATTATTGTCATATGCTTTTTTAGAAAATTCTAATACTAGATCTGTGTAAGTTTGTGTACTGAACTGATTAGCTGCTGCTTTTGTATTCAGCATATCTAAAATTTTAGTAAAGTTTTTTGGTTTAGCTTTAGGAAGAATATCAGGCATTACAGAACTCCTGCAATACCGCCTTTAGCTCTTTTTAATTTATCTTCTTTTGCTTTTTTAAACATTTTTTTTAATTCTTCCATACTCATATTTCTTTGAGATGGTGGATAATTTTTTGCATTATATTTTCTATCTAATCGTTCTTCATCTAAAGCATCATTAGATGAATCAACTAATTCCATAAAGTTGTATTTCTTTTTCATTGGAAGAGGTGTACCATCATTATACTTTGCTCTCATAGAACCACCCATCATTGCTTGTTCTCTATCTTTTTCTAATTGTTTTTTTAATTCTTCTTGTTGTTGCATCTCTTCTTGCATTTGCATTAAGTCAAATTCTTCTTCAGGAGTCTCTGATGCCATTTTAATACTTGATTCTTTTTCTTTTCCTTTAACCATGTCAAAAGCATTTAATGTAAATTCTACAATGCCCATGTCTCCACCACCATCTTTGTAATCCATAAACTGGATATAATTTTCTTCAAAACCATCTCTATCAAAACCATATGGAGTTTCAAACATTTTCATAACTTTACCCATACCAGCCATCTCAGTATTTTCTGCAGCACCCATAACTCCTTGATTCTTGGAGCCGGGACCCGGAATACCTTGGTCTCTCATAAAATCTCTAATATCTTCTGAGTCTTCCTCCATTGGACCTAAATCCATAGGAATTTCTTCTGTCTCAGACATGTCATCATATTTTGCCATGTGCTAATAATACACTTTTTCTTTGTGCTGTAAAGGCTCATCTTTATAATCATCTGGGTGATGAATTAGACCTCCTTGTCTAAATCTCATTACTGCTTGGGTCATAGAATCAACTAAGTCATCATGGTCTCCATAAGGAAAAGCAGCGCATTCTTCAATAACTTCTTGTGCAAACTCCATCTCAGTAGGCGCCCATATCTTACCTGATTCAAATAATGGAGAGACACTATTTACTCTAGTGTGTTTATCATTACCTTTTGAGGGTGTGAAATTTATAACTGGGATTCCCATTTTTCTTAATTCATAAGTGAGAGGAAGCCCGGATGCCTTGCCCTCTATAATCACTGTTTCGGGTTGCCAGTAGCCGTACTGCTCCATTGCAACTCTTCTTAATTCTGGAAACTCGTATCTTCCTTTTAATGAATCCAATAATATTAAACAGGGACCACTATCTTCATCGGGGTGAAAAACTCCCCAAGTGGTGATTGCAGAATAATCGGCTGTTTCTTTTTTCATAAACGCTGTGTCATAAGATTGTATAATATGTTCTACTTTAGGTAATTCATCATCTTCCCATTTCTGCCACCATTCTCTTTTAATTAAAGCTCCTTCATCTCCAGTAGGATTCTGCATATATTGTGCATTCCACTTTGATAATGGAATAGATGCTTTAACTGCTTCTAGATCTTTTATGTTCCAATATTCCGGCCACAAGGGTTCATCGTTAGGAAGGATTGCAGGAAATTCAATTAGTTCCCATTGATCTGCTTTAGGTTCCTTTTGTGCTTTAATCAGGCGTCCGGCTAAATCTTTTTCATTCCATCTAGTCATTACAATAATAATGGTTCCGCCAGGTTGAAGACGTTGACGTGGACCAGAGGTATACCATTCATAAGTTCTATCCAAGGCTTGTGCATTCATTGCATCTTGCTCAGTATGGGGATCATCAATAATTAATAAATCAGCACCCCTTCCAGTAATTGCAGATCCAACACCGGCAGCATAATATTCTCCACCTTGTTGAGTTTCCCATTTACCAGCAGCTTGAGAATCTTCTTTTAATCTTGTTTCAAAAACTTCTTTATATTCTGGAGTATCCATTAAAGCTTTTGCTTTACGTCCAAACCTTACAGATAATTCAGTTGTGTTAGTTGATTGAATAATTTTTAATTTAGGATTTCTACCTACCATCCAGGCAGGTAATAAGTAAGACGCAAATTCAGACTTAGTATGTCTAGGTGCCATATTGATAATAACACGTTTTGTTTTACCATTAGCTATGTCATTAAATTTTTTAGCTACTTGTTTGTGATGTGATCCTTCAATAAAATCTGGCCATACATGTTTAACAAAAGCCATGAAGTCCTGTTTAATAGTAGCTTGTTTTTTCTTGTCATTCCACTTAGACATATACAAAGCTAATTGTCTTTTGACATCAGGTGGTAATTTCTCAAACTTTTTTAACTTGTCTATATCCATAAGTGCATTCGAAAAAAAATTTTATAATATTTTTTCATATGTGTTTTTAAAAAGAATAACTATTTTATGTCATTAAGTATCCATGAGTTACTATATATACTACATATAAGTATCTTTTTATATACGTAGGTATACATTAATATATACAAAAATTCAAATGTCGGTATGGGTCTGGTACCTCTATTGAATGTGCGAGCGAGCGAAGCGAGCGAGTATAGCTCGGAGCCTCAGGCTGCGACATCTTGTCACACCCCTGTGGTATATTGTTACAGCGCCTGCGACATATTGTCGCAGGATATATTGTCACTGTGTTAATCTAGCAACACCATATATTCTTTTGCAAAGTATTGACGAAACCAATCCAATCCATTCCGTACTATTTGCCAATCATCTTGATTGTCACTGAAGCCGGGCTCTTGGTTAGTTGCTAAATCCTTAGCTTCTGTAAGTTCAGTCATATACATTGTATAATCATAAACACATGCTGCAAAGCTAGGCAACTTAATTGATTCACCATTGAATCTATTAGATCTTGTCACCATTGATGTTGAATGTGATTTTACCACAAATGGTAGTTCTATTTTTTTTCCGTTATATTCAATCATATATATCCTTTCTGTTAATGAATGTATAATAACACATGGCGCCGTTAGGCGCCATTGTCATAATTGTCGCAGGCTAACAGCAACCTTGACAATAACCTGGTTTCCAACTGTGGAAATCTATTCGTATAGATTCTCCACATGAACGACATAAATTATATTTACTCATATATTCATGCGCTTTTTTTGTAGCTTCTTTTTTTTCAAAGCCATTTTTAATAAAGTCTTTTTTTAATTGTTCTGTTAATTGTCCCATTGTATTCCTTTCTGTTAATATCTTATATTAGCACAATGGCGCATTAGCGCCATTGTCAATATTGTCGCAGTTAAACTGCGTCTTTGTATTCTCGTTCTTGATCTCCATCTTTAGTTATTTTTTTAATTAATTTCTGTATGATATCTAAACCCATGTCCTCATTTCTCATACTATGGCTATCGCATTGGTTAGTTTCATTATGATAAACATTTACTGCTTCCATAGATTTAATATGAGAATTTAAAGAATCAATTAAATTTAATCTTGTCGCATGGTAGCTTATCCATTTTTGATCAGTTTGTTTTTTCATTTTGTATCTTTCTGTTAATTATTAATATTCAAACATATTAATGCAATGGCTAGAAATAGCCATTGCACACTTTGACGCAGGTTATTTATCTTCTGGATAATAACCTCTCGCTTTTAAATATTTATATGCGCCTTTTTTAGTTCTTGGTATATCTGGAAAATATGATTTAAGAACATTAACAATAGATCCTCTGTAAAATCTAATTCCCATTGTGCTCATCACTTCCATTTTAAGAACATTTAAAATTTGCATTTGTCTAAATTTTTCACGTCCCTCATCTGATGTAAATCTAAAACCAGACACCTCACCATTTTCTCTAGTTGTATATTTAATGTCTTTATGTAGACCACTTGTTTTTTCTTTTTCCATTGTTTTATCCTTTCTGTTAATAAAAGAATAATAGCACAGTGGCTAATTAAAGCCACTGTCAATATTGACGCAGGCTACTCTACTTCCCAACTACGTTTCATTCTACGCATTTCAGAAAATAATTCACCCATATGCCATTTGTCACAAGTTTTAACCCATTCCATTAATTCCTGGCGCATTGCTTTCTGTTCCTCGTATGCTTTAGCTTTATTGCTGTCTATTGTTTCAAAGTGCTCTTCGTTTTGTTGTGCCATTTTTCCTCTTTCTGTTAATAAATCTATATTAGCACAGTGGCTAATTAAAGCCACTGCACAAATTGACGCAGTCTATTTTATAGCTAACTGCAATAAATTACTTGGTACAGGTAATTCAATATCAGCTTTTTTCATGGCACCTTTTAAAGTGGTCACAACTGAATTGATGTCGCTTCCTGTATGCAAAATAATTTCACATTCGGACTTCATATTATTTAATTGATTATATACTGTATGATTTGATTTGACCTGTTTGTAGGCCTCATCATAACAGCAATCATTTAATTTATTGACAAAATAATCAACGCTGTCGCCTTCCATTCTTGGACTAAAGTTGGAAAAATCTTTATCCCAATCTCTAGCTTTAGCCATTCGTTGAAGTTTGGCACTTAAAGTTCTACCCACTTCCTCAACTGCTTCAAGTAATTTTTGTTCTTGAAGTTGCTTTGTTTGTTTGAACTCTCTATATTTCTCATCAACTACTTTTAGTTTCTTGAGTTCAGTTTCAACGCCACATTGCTTAGCCATAAAAGGTTGTTTCTTATCGCTTAGTTTTTGGGCTTCACTTGTTATATAAGTTCTTAACGTTTCTTTTTTATCATAGAATTTTTCTCTAATCATTTCTTTGAAAAACTCTAACTCATTGCTTCGTATTGGTTTCATTGTATTATCCTTTTTGTTAATTGTTAAACAGTTTGCATTTTATTTTATCTGTAAAAAAAAACCATTGTCCAAATTGACGCATGGAATTTTTCCAGGGTGCGACAAATTGACGCAGGACAATTTGTCATGTTGACATGATTTTGAGATTCAAGCTTCAAGCCTCAGGGTGCGACAGTTTGCACGTGGAATTAAAAATCAATTATGTTAATATTTAATTTCAGCCTCATTTGAAGATTTATCGCTGAATAAAACTATAAATCTTAACGGGACTTGCACCGGAAAAAGCAAGTACGGAGATCCCCGTTCAATGGTCAGTGAGAAGCTGACTTTAATTACGGGGCTGATCCCTGGCCACTTGACCTTGTTATGGTTAACCCCCGAAAGGGTCTTCGGCAAGTGGCTTGGGATCGGTAGTTTACTATGGTCATGCTGTTAAGGAGTTGTAAACCTAAGCTGTAAATCCAGGGCATGACATGAGCGTTGAGGCTGATCAACTGTTAACTGCGACAGTTAAAATAGGCGGTTGAATGCAATGGACATTCGTTAAATCATTATTGAGGCTAGCCTCAAGCTTCAAGCGCCAAGCCGCAAGCTTGGCGCCTGCGGCAATATGTACAGTTTTAATTTATTTTAAGATCTGTATTATATAGGAAACAGAAAGGGATATAATTATGTTAATAAAAGAAGCAGCAAAGATTACAGACTCATTAACTAGGACCTCAAAAATGCCTGGTAAAAGTTACAGCTTGCCCGCATGGGCTTGTCAAACGGGGGCAAAGCTTAGAAAGATACCAACCTCCCCATGCTTTGGATGCTATGCATTCAAAAATAATTACATTAGATACCCTGCTATTAAAGCAGCTCAGTATCGTAGACTAGATGCAATTGAACACCCTTTATGGGTCGAGGCTATGGCTCTACAGATCCAAAAACAAGAATGGTTCAGGTGGCACGATGCCGGGGACCTTCAAAGCGTGGATCATTTAAGAAAAATTTTTGATGTTTGTAAACGTACACCAAACACAAAACACTGGTTACCGACGCAAGAGCGTCAGTATATCCTAGCTGTTAACCCTGAAGAGATCCCGGACAATTTAATTATTAGATTGTCCGGGGCTAAAGTAGACGGCGCTGCGCCTAAGGCCTGGCCGCATACTTCAACAGTAGTTACAGATGGAAAACCAACTTGTCCGTCAGGGACTCAGGGCAATCAATGCTTAGATTGCAGGGCCTGTTGGAACAAGGATATTAAAAACGTAAGTTATGGAAAGCACTAATATGAAAAAAAGAAAAATAAAAAGAGGTAATTTGCTGCCGTGGTTTTTAGAAGATCACAGCAGCCTGCCGGCCTGGTATCTTAAAGATTGCTTGGAATTTTTTGAATGGTTAAAAAAAGATAATAAAGAAAGAAAGAAACTAAACTAATGAAATTAGATTTAAAAACAAAAAGCAAATTGTATAAAATTAATGAGTTAGTACATAAGTTAAAAATTAAATCAATTCACAATCAAACAATTACATTTGAAGAAATAAGTAATATTTCTAATAAACTAGATCTAATTACGGATATATTTAAAAACTATAAAGAAGAAAAAAATAAACAAAATGGATATTTAAAATATATGGCATTTGTTAAAGTAAAAGAAAAGAAAGTAAAATAATGATAGATAATCAAGATATAAGACTGAGCCCAGCGGCTCTAAAGATACATGAAGCCTGGTGCCGGGACAATGGCTACAAGCCACAAGCTAACTTTAAAAAAAAGCCACAAGCCAGCTTTAACAAAAAGCCTCAAGCTCCAAGATACAAAGGTTCCGATTACGCAGCCCGCAGGGCTGCGTCAAAATGAAGCAGCAAGCTGCGGCAAATTGTCGCAGGGCAATTTGTCATGTTGACGGACACATTGACGCAGGAGCCCGGAATCCGGGTTCAAGCCTCAAGCGACAAGCTGCGGCGATCTGTCATATTTTTATCCCTGCTGGTTCTGCTATAATGCATACAGTTAAACAAACAAACAAAAAGGATATAAAAAATGCGAACAGACAGAAAAAAAGATTTAGACAAATATTACAACGACCACCTGAAGCTGCACATTATGCGAAGGCTTATGATGGTGGACACGTGGAGCGAAATAAAAGGCATCCAATCAGCGGTGTTCGAAGCTTTGGACCGGGAAAACAAATTAGAAGAGCTGGAGAAAAAAGCATTCGAGGCTTGGAAAAAATCAAGTTTATCAAAATAAGTTTATCCTGGATCCGGGGCCATTGGCCCCGGATTTTTTTTGATTCAGCTGGTGCTACAAATTGTCGCAGGGACAAAAAGCCACAAGCTGGGGAGCCTCAAGCTGCAAGCCACAAGCAGCCTCAAGCTGCGACAAAATGACGCAGGATGATATGTCACATTGACATGAAGCCCCCGGATTCCGGATTCAAGCTTCAAGCAACAAGCTCTAAAGATTATCTAAAAAAATTTTTATTTGAGGAAACCCCTGAAGCATTGGTGCAAGCTTCAGGCCTCCGGCTACCAGGTTCCGGATCTCTTTGCCCCCATAAAGTTTTGGAGTCCGGCTTAAGGCATCCTCTACTAGGATAAAAGTGTTCTCAGGATGTTTCACATGGAACGCTATTTGGTGTGGGGAAAAGGTAACCTTGTTTGTTTTTGTATATTTCAGTTCAACAGTGAAAAAGACGCCAGAATTATTATAACCCAATAGATCGGGAGTACCAGGAACGCTAAGGTTTTCAATCCTAATCCAGGATATAGATGTAATATTTTTTTTAACTTTTGCATAGAATTTAGTCTCGGGTTTCACGTTATTTTTAAGTTAACAGGCTAGCCTATTTTCTTTAAAACTTTACCCATATTCCATGTCTCAGCTTTAACTGTAAATACTAGTCGGTGTGACTCTCTAACACCCAATAGTTTATTTTCCATGAGTTGTAAAGATGTAATATCATAATATTGTCCATCAGGCAAACAAACTTGAACTCTAGCATTACCGGTGTTCAAATTGCCTTTCATCATCTTGTCTAAAACTTGTCTTAATAATCTTCCATTCATAACTTTTATTTTAAATCCGGCGCCCAGTATCTACCCCAATGAGTGTACTCAGGAGTTTCGTAAGCCGACGCCAGATATGTTTAACCACAAACAAACAAAGATAATTAGGTAAACCAGAATACATTTGTTAATGTTTTTTAACCTAACTACTGTTGCAATGTATACATTGTTGTGTTAAATAATCAATACTTACAAATGCGACATAATGACTAAAGATAAAGCTAGACAGTGGGACGGTAAATCAAGGCCAAGTAATAACGTTTATTCACAACGTTGGAATGAGATTTTTGGTAAAAAGAAAACTGGTTTTAATGACATTAAAAGAGAAAATGAGAATGAAGACAACCAGGATTATTTAGATTCAATTAAGGAAAAATTATAATGGGAATTCCTAAAAGATTAACTGAACAGCAAATAAGATTTGCTAATTTATTAATATCAGATCAAGGTAGAAAAACTGCTACAGCTTGTGCTATTGAAGCAGGTTATGCAGAAGACTCAGCAAGACAAGCAGCTAGTAAATTACAGAATCCAAAATTATTTCCATTAGTAGTTCAATACATAGGTGAGCTTAGAGAAGAATGGCAAAAACAATATGAAGTTACATTTGGTAATCATATATCAGAGTTAGGTAAACTTAGAGATGAAGCTAGAGATAAGAAAGCCTGGTCAGCTGCAGTTAATGCAGAGGTAGCTAGAGGTAAAGCAGCAGGTTTATATATAGAGCAAAAAATTATTAGGACTGGGAAACTTGAAGATTTATCAACAGAAGAATTAGAATCGAGAATGAAACAAATAATAGATGATTACTCACCCATCCTAGAAGGTGTTGAGTATGAAGAATTAATAGACAAAGTAAGGCAAGAGCCAAAAGAGAACCTAGAAACGTCGGATTAATCATGGTCCGTATCTTCTAATTGAGTTCTAAGCATATCTATCATCCAATCGTTATCTCTAAATACACCCATCATAACATTTGTTAATTGATTAACTACAGCCTCTTCATGTTCTGGTTTTTCTAACGCTTGCTTTTCTTGATTTAAACCTGCTACCTGAACAGCTGCGTGCATAATCTCATGGAATATTGTGTTAGCCATTTCTTGACCACACAAATCATGTTGAACTTGTATAACATTTTGTCTGTAATCATATTCACCAAAACAATCAGTCAATTCCCATTTTTTATAATCAGGTCTAACATATCTAATCTTAACATCTTTGTAACCAATCCTAACATTGTTGGGTAATCCATGAGTCTCAACTGGAAGTGGTCTAGGTGTTTTTTTAAAATGTTTTGTTTTAGTTTTCTTTCGCATAATTTTCATATAGCACTTTTTTTACTGATTTACAATTCAAGGAATTGAAACAAATCGATAACTCTCTATTGGGTTTTTACTTTTTGTTGTTATTATTAGCTTATTTCAAGTATACAGTTGTAAGTCATTGAAATCATTGAATGTTCCATCATGTTCTTCAATGTTCTTGGTGTTTAAGAACATTTTTTCGTCTACTATCTGCTTATACCAACACTTATATTCAAGTATACACAAATGTTCCTTTGTTCCACTACTTTTTTTTTTAAAAAAAATAAAAAAACAATTCAGTAAAATTATCTACTATAGGAGAACATTTCATACTTAGCGCCTTTAGATATGTTTTCTTTGGCCCAAAGTGGCTGTAAGTTACTGAAATGAAAGCATTTTTTTTGTTCTTCTGGATTATTTAGGTCAAATTCTGCACATGGTTTAATATGGTCTATATGCCATTCTCCATGGTTTTCTCTAGTCATACCTGGTTTAAATTGTTTTTCTAAATGTTGCCACAACCATTGCGTGTTACAACCTAAAAGGTTTAAAGCTGATTCATTTTTTAATTTACCATTTAAAGCATGTATTAATCTTACCCTTAAAATTGTTTTTAATTTAGACTCAAAATTATTTTGATACAAATTTCTAGAGTGTTTAGCTCTCATTTTTTTATACCACTTTTTATTTTTGTTTTTATAGTAATAAACAAGTCTTTTCTTTTTTTTTATCTCTGCATTTTTAAGATACCAGTTTTTCTGATATATTTTTTTTTTCTCTTTCTTGATCTCTCCCTTTGAGCCTGCGATAACGTTCCCTACGCTTACGCCTAAGCTCTTCTTTGTTTCTAGCATAATATCTTCTACTGCTTGCATTCCTATCTTCTATATTTTTATATGTCATTTGTCAATAGTCTTTATCATTATATTTTATATATGTAAAGCACCCGGAAGCCTGGGGCCTGAAACCTGATTGGACGCAACGGGACGCAACGGGACGCAACGGGACGCAACGGGACATATAGGGACATATAGGGACATATAGGGACGTAGAGGGACGTAGAGGGAAGAATAGGGAATAACTAAACCCTAAAAACACATCTCTTAAAAATTACTTAAATAAGCCGCACTAATCCTTACTAATAAATAATAAGTAACCCTTTAATGTTCTCTAAATAAAACATCTATTAAATTATTGACACAAGTGTTCTTAAATTGTTCTTAAATGTGGCATAAATGTGACAGTAAAGTGTTCTAATGTGGCATAAATGTGACAGTAAAGTGTTCTAATGTGGCATATTTACCACAGTCAGTTTATAGTGATTCTAATTTTCCGGTATCTCTTAGATTATAGTATTTATCAACCGCTCTTAACCAATCGTATTTAGCGTCACGAAACTCTTGACCTTCCCAAGAAAACTCCTGGTAATACATATCTTTAGTGACTATAAAATTAACTCCTCTATAAATTTTCTCACCAAACATATCCTCAAAGGCCATGGCATATGCCGCAAGTTGTATTCTATAAGAATCATGAAGCCAATCTTTACGTTTAGGCTTATTAGAATTTTTGTGATCACAGACTGTTAGTCTTCCATCATGTATACCTATAAGATCCGTTTGGCCGGCCCATAAGCCTTTGTAAGCTAAATAAGGTTCAACTCCCCACACTTCAGTTAAACGGTCGTCTAAAGCGCTCCCAATCAGTATATCGGCCATCTTATGAGCAGTGTCACCTAGTGTCGTCATATCTAGGTGTCTTGTATTAGTTATATGATTTTCAACTATTCTATGAAGCACTGATCCTCGTTCAGCAGCTTGATCTCTAATATTATCAGCATTCTCAGCCCCGACCTTTTTCTTCCAGTTCTCTAAAATTTTTTTCTTCTCTTCAGATTGTGTGGCTTGCAAAATAGTTGTAACACTTGGTAACTTTTCGTTATTAATAGAATAGACTCGTTCTCCATCTATCATTGCTCTTGTTGATGTTGGGTAATCGAATTGTTTAAAGGTCCATTTATTCATTATATTTTATCTCCATATCTTTCTTTAACTATTCTTAAAAAAGCTTTTGCCATTTCAGGTGTTATACTATGTTTAGCATTATTATATCTCCAAGTTGTAAAAATTAAATTTTTAGGTGTATATTTTTTTGTACATATTATTCTATCCGTGGATATATTAGTTAAACATCTTTTTTGTTTTTCTCCTGGTTTAGTAAAACCTCTTTTAGTAGTCATTTTTTCTTTTGTCGCAGGACACTTCATCCCATATTTAACTTTTTGTTTTAACCAGTGATTATAAAATTCATCAAAATTTTTAAACAAATTTAATTTATCTCTTCTTTTAATTACCTGCCATAAATTAACAAAATAACCTTTTTCCGAATTACTATATTTTAAAATAGATTTTTTTAATTGGAGGGGATTATTTTTCCTGTATTTACTTTGATAATTTCTTTGTCTTTCGAGTATTTGTTTTTTATTTTTTAACTCATATATTTTTTTCTTTCTTATAATTTCTTCTTTATTTTTTAAATAGTATTCTTTTGTATATGCCATTATTTTTTCCCTCGTTTAGTTTTATCACCATAAAGTTTTTGCCATGACCATGACGTCAAATAAGTTGAGTAGTGATATATTCTTTCAAGTATGTATCTAGTCATTTTATTGTTTAGTTGCGTGTTGATAAGTATATTTTAAAACACTGGTCCAAGGATTAAAATCTTTGGTGCATCCACTTAAAAGTAAAAATAAAATAATTAATTTAATCATTAGTGTAATATTATTCTTTTATCAAAACCTAATTGCTCAGCACAATTAATTCTACATTTATATTTAAAAGTATCCATGTCTTTACTCCATAATTTTCTTGAATTTCTATACATATGTCTTCTCATATCAATCCATTCTTGTTCGTCATAAGAATCAAGATCATCTAATCTTATTTTTAATAATTTTCTATTCTCAATATAATCTTCTTTAGTTTTTATTTCTTCCATCTCTTTCCTTTTTTATTTCTAAAATTTTTTCACACATTTTAAGAGTTACTTGATTTTTTATATTATTACAATTACCACAACAAAATACAATATTATTTTCAGTGTAAGTTGAATCATTATCTAATCTATCAATTGAAAAATTACTAGTTGTAGCATTACTTTTTTTTCTAGGTCCTTCTCCAGTTATACATCCATTAGTATGTGTTATGTAGGTCCATGGTTTACTACAGTATTCACAAATTCTACCATCACTTCCAGGAAATTTATCTTTCATATATTCAATGTGTAACATTAATTTTTGGTATATTTGTTCTCTAGTAATTTCAGGGACTCTTCCCTTTCTTTTAATGACAGAAGGTTTAAACATACACCCTATACTATTAACTAAATAACCCCTTTCAGAATTATTATATTTCATAATTACATCAGCTTTATTATGTTTTTTTTTCATCTTGTCTTATTTTAGATTGTAGAAATACTTTTTGTTTAGTTAACATATCGACTTCATCATTTAGTTTTTTAATAATACCATTTAGTTCTTTTACTAATTTAGAATCTAAAATTAATCTTTCAGTATTAACTGAAGTATTACTTTTATTTAAAATTGATTCTAATCGTTCTTTATCCATCATAATTTCTCCTTGGTTTTTACATTTTTTACAATCAATAATTAACTCTTCTCTACCTTCTTCAAAGAGAGTTTTGATATAACCGTTGCCCCTGCAGTCCTGGCATATAACTTTTTCCATTCTTTCCTTCTTTCAGTTGTATTTGTTTTACTCTTTTAATAACATTACGTCTTACTTGCGTATGATCTATTTCTGCAAATTGACAGAGGTCATAAAAATCTTTGTTAGGTACTGTAAAATATTCTAACTCAGTTCTTTGTGCATGAGAGTAATAGTTTTTAAATTTATCTGTAACTTCAAATGTATTTGCTCTAACTAAAACTTTAGTTGCTTTAATTACATCTTCAATTGCAACAATTAAAACATTACGCCATAAATTACGTATTGGATTAAAGTCTTCGTGTTCTTTAAGAGTTTTTGAATTTAAGTTTGCCATTTAATTTTTTCGCTTTCTCGTTGATTAGTATATCTAATGTTTTTGCACGTGAGACTTCTACTAACGGTACAATTACCTTTCTTATCTTATCTAGCTTCGCACATGAAACATGTGAGAGGGCAACAGATTTGTATTTACTTATATCAGTCATTATTTTTCCTTTTCTTTCTTTATTTATTTAGTAACTTATATAGGATTATTATAGTTATTTATAATAATTTGTCAAATAAAAAGATCCCTGAAGCCGGAACCCTTTAGCCTTTACCTTGGCCTTTGTAACGCTTAGTACGTTTTTGTCGCTTCTCATCTTTGTTTAGAGATTTTTTATGTTTTCGAGGGCCTCTTTTTTTAGGCTTATCTCGTTCGTGATGTTCCTTAAATTTTTTAGCCACTATTTACCGACTTTTTTAAGAGCCTTTTTGTGAGCTTTTGTAAATGAATCACCTTTTTTCATATCAACTTTCATTTGTTTCATATGTTTTGCGCTGTGATGTTTACTATGTTTTTTTAAAATTTTTTTCTTATCCATTATTTAATATGATTTTCTTTAATCCACTCCTTGTCAGATTCATCTAATTTTAAGTATCTAATTCTACCATTAATATATTGTCTGGTATCATGTCCACAACCAGTACATCTATAATAATCCGATACGATTGCAACTAAAATTGTATCTTCTTGGCATTCTTCACAGATACCATTAACAGTGTCTATTTTATTAAATATTTTAGTTAATTTACTCATGTTAAATCTACTGCTTTACCTAAAATAGGTTTATATTTTGTTGTACCATTCTCACTACGGTATGCAAGTAAGAATTGTTTTCTAGGTTTATCAACGATATATGAGCAATGGCACCATCCAGAACTAGGTTCTCCGGGCTTATAGTACTCGAGGATCATTTGATCATAGTCTAAATTTTTATAGATCCAATCACATAGCTCAGCATTATCTACTCCTGGACATTCAAAATCGATGGCTTCTGCATCACAGTGCTGACTGTTAACTGAACTACCTATTGCAACTGATAACTCCGGAGACCTATAGCCGGATGTCACAACCACAGGACCAAAATGATCTCGAACCGGTTGTAAAATATTTTCACAAAGTAATTGTAGTTTTGCTATTTGATCTGAGTTTGGATTATTATCTATGCCCTTACGGACAGCTGTGTCCGATTTGGTCAGTTCTTGAAGGGTAAAATTTCTGGAAAGGTTCATTATTTTCCTCTAACGGAATCGATGAAATTATAAACTCTACCAAATTGCTTGTCAATAGACATCAGGTCCGACTGGATCATGGTTACTGTTAATTGAAGTTCTATAAGTGTGATTAAAGTCCATGTAGCTAATCCCATAAGGATTGTACCTAATAAGGCAATTAAGGCAGTGTTGGTTTTTCTACTCATTTAAATTATACCTACTTCTGTGCATGTAAATTTAGTGGATAATTTATTTTTATTAACAAACTTTTCTTCTTGTGCAAGTATTAGTTCTCTAGATAATTCGTATGCAGCAATAGTACATTCTTTCCATGAATTATAGGGTGGTTTAATTTCCACTGGAGGTAAACATTGATTATCAACAAAAGAACATAAAAATATTACTAAAATAAATTTCATCTTGGTGGTCCACCAAACAATGCTAAAATACAAATAGCCACAATTAATAAAGCTGTAAATTTGTAATTAATATCTGGTTCCATCCGGGCACACTCCATTATTGACATGATAAACACTCCTCGTATTCAATTTCTTTTTTTGCTTCATGAAGACATTTTTTACACTCACACAAATCCATTAATGGTGTGTAATGTTCAGAATCTATTTTATCCTCACTGCAATGACACCCATGGCCGCAAGTTTTGCACTTTACAAACATGTTATTTAAACCAGTTAAGGATTGTTTGCCACCAAGATTTCTTAATCTTGATATCTTCTTTTAAAACTATAGGATTTAAACCCTGTATACAATTTTTAATTGCACATGTATTTAAACTACGAAGTGCACGTTTGCACATTTTGCATATATTTAAACTCATAAAAGACTCCCATTATTTAATCTCTCCCCAGTTAGGTCCAGACTCATAATCAACTTTGTTTGGAACTTTAAGCTCTACAGCTTTTTCCATTATGTCTTTTATTTTATCAGCTTGTGAATCTGATTCAATAGAAAAATCAAGTTCATCGTGGATTTGTATATGAGCTAAATGACCCTCTTTATATAGGTCAACCATTGCTTTTTTAGTCATATCCGCAGCACTACCTTGAATTAATTTATTTAATGCTTTATAAGTAAAGGCTCTTCTTGTAGGATTACCATGCCAATAATTTTTTCTTTTATTACCATCTTCATCAGTAATAAAATTATCTTCATGATCTTTTAAATAAGGACCCATATCTTTTAATTCTTCCATTCTCTCATGATCTTCGGCATGAACAAAAGTTCCCCAATCACTTCCTCTAAGAATTGGTTCATATTTAGGAAACCTACAACGTCTTCCAAGTAATGTTTTTATTTGACCTTTAGTTTGAGAAGCATTCATTAACTTATTCATCAATTGTTTAACGAATGGAACCATGTTGTGATAGTTAGCAAATAATTCATCAGCTTTTTCTTTAGTTACACTCAACTCATTCATTAGTTTTGCTTTACCCATACCGTAGAATAAACCTAAGTTAATTGTTTTAGCTTCTTTACGATCTATGTTAGCTAATTGTGCTACGGTTTTATGAAAGTCCGTAGTTGGATCCTGGTCATAAGCATTAGCAACTGGTTCTACAGATGATAAACCAAATCTTGATGCGTAATGAGTAACCAATCTTGGTTCCTGTTGTGAGTAATCAAATGTTCCCCACTTACAACCTTCATCTGGAATAAATAAAGATCTAATTAATGGACCTGTTTCCGGATCCCTGGCTGGAATTTGTTGTAAGTTTGGATTAGAATATGAGAATCTTCCCGTAACCGTTCCTCCATCATCAGATCTAATTTGATTTATGTCAGCATGAATTCTACCCTTATGTTCATGTTTAATAATTGAATCTATAAATGTAGTTCTAACCTTGTTTATTTTTCTTGCTTCTGCTATCATGTTAACTACTGGATGATTATGATTCACAAGAAAGTTTTTAGTAAATGAAGGTTCACCTGTTTTCTCAGTTCGCTCATAAGGTAAATTCAATTTATCAAAAAGTGGTGCAATACTTCGTGCAGCCATTAGCTGAACTTCTATTCCAGTTTCTATTTTTATCTGTTGGATTAAGTTTTCTTCTTTTATTCTTAATGCTGTCTTCAGTGTATGAGCTTTTTGAACGTCTACTCTTACTCCTAAAAAACGCATGTCGACTAGGCAAGGGAAAAGATCAGTTTCTAAATTAAATATATTTTGAAGATCATCTTCTATAATTATTTTCTTAAATTTTTGCCACAACATTAAAGTTAGTTCAGCATCTTTTTCTGCATAACCACCAACTTCTGTTGAAGGTAATCTCCACATATCTGCTTTAGGATCTAATCCTCTTTCTTTAGCAGCTTTAGTTAATAGAGCTTCATTCTTACCTTGATTTAAATAAACCCAAGATAAAGAATTCAATGAATATTGAAATCTATTCTCATCAATAATAGATGCAGCAATCATAGTATCTATGATTAAACCATTGATTTTTATACCTAAATTACGAATCCAAGATACATCATACATTGCATTATGAAATATTTTTGTAGCAGGACATTCACAGATATCTTTAAACCATTCTAATACTTTTTTACGATCCATGTTTGGACCTGCTTCATGAGCAATTGGATAATAACCTTTCCAACCTTCTACAGCGACAGCTATACCTACAACTTCACCATTACCTATAATGGCCCCTGAACCCTTACTCTTTAAATCTGGATCTCTTGTTTCTAAGTCAATCGCAATCTCATCGTATTTTCTTAGGTCAGGAAATTCTGTTGGTGTTAACCATTCTGTAGTTGGTATAATCATTATTTTTTTTCCTTTTTATTTCTATTTTTTTTCTCCCAAGGATATCCATTTTCCTCAAAATTTTTTCTAGCTTTTCTCCATTCTTTTATAGTCATATATTTATAAATTTGAAGGTCTATACCATTTTTAGCTACCCATTCATTACATGATTTTATATATGAAACAGGTAATTTTTTGACTGTCTTATCATAGATAGCAATAAAATAATGTGTTAGATCACTGTGATTAATTCTTTTCATTTTTTTCCTTTGTTATCTTTCATTTTTTTAATTTCTAATTCACAATAATGAATTACTTTCTCTAAATCTTGTATGCCATTTTTATTCATATAACGACACACATACTTGATAACATTTCCTTGAAAGAAACTCAAGTCGTTGTGAGATATAAACTCATAAGGTTGAATTTTAAATTTTTTATAGTGTGATCCACCGATTTGTTTATCTTGTGGAAATGTGCCTTCAAACATGTCTTTATGTGTCATAGTTTATACTCATTCCTTTTTAAGTTAGCTTTTAGTTTATATAGATTATTCCTGGCACGTGTTATTCCCACATACCAAACACGATGTTCTTCATCATGTTTGTCTACGCTTTTCAACATAGCTTTTTTTATTTTATCTCCAATATCAAGACATAAAATTACGTTATCTTCTTCCCCACCTTTACTAGCATGGATAGTAGATATCCATATTCTGGCAGGTTCATTTAAATTTTCTCCATTATCAATCATGTTTTTTATATAAAGTCTTTCGGTTTCATCTGCTTCTTCAAATGCATTAAACCAATCAATCTCTCTGTCCCATTCTTCTTTACCTGTAAATTCATTAATATCTTTAACATCTTTCTCATCTAATATTTTACCCTTACACCATAAATCATAATTCATTGCGGCTTTGTATAATCTTACTTTAAAACTCTTACCTTTTTTACTTTCAAAATATAAATTTCTTTTTATTAATTCATCTTTTATTTTCATTAGTCTAGATATGGTTCTAGTTAGAATTAACCATTTACCTTTTGTTAAATCTATTTGATCTAAGTTATTTATGTTTTCAGTGTGTCCTTCAAAATCTCTTGGATAATATTTCTTTTCTTTTCTGTGTCCTATAATTTTTTCAATAGGTAGTTCTGATTGTTCTTGAACTGATTTAGATATTCTTTTTGAATACTTTAACACTGTTTCTTTTGCAGGTTCTTTTATAAATCTTTCTACATCTGCTCCAGCCCATGCATAGATTGCTTGGTCATCATCTCCTGCTAAATAAATATCATCAGCATATTCTTTTAATTTATCAAACAGTTGCCATTGTAAAGGTGATAGATCTTGAGCTTCATCTATAAATATAACTTTAAATTTAGGTAGTTTCTGTTTGTTAATTAAACTTTTAATCATATCATTAAAGTCTAATAGTTTTCTTTTTTGTTTATAAACTTTTAAATTGTCATCTATATGTTTTAATAAATGCCATTTAATTTCTTTACTGTTGTGTTCGTTCCTATCAAATTCTTCTCTAATATCTACGTCTCTATTCATAGCTTTACCTATCATTTGAAAATAGGGACTATCACAATTTAAGAAACTAACTTCATCTTTATTATATTTGTCATAGTATTTAACTTTAACATTTAATAATTTTCCAAGTTCTTCATAATGAAAAGGTTGCATAACATCTTCTTCATTTAATGTTAATTGATGGTAAGCAAACGAATGGAGAGTTTGAAAGTATGGAAGTTTTTTATCTTCTGCAGGCATTCTCTTTTTAGCTTCTAATGCAGCTTTTTTAGTAAATGCAAAGTAACCAATCTTATGAAGAGGTGTACCAATTCTAACATAAGCTTTAGCTCTAGATATTAATTTATGAGTTTTACCTGTACCCGGTGGTCCAAAAAATTTATATATCATTAAACAATATCCTCCTGATCTTCTATATGTAAAATATCTTCTACATCATCATCTTCTTTTTCAATTATATATAAGGGTACCATTGCACATCCACCTACACCTGGAAAAGGTTTATTTGTTTTCTTATCCTTACCTGGAAATCTTTTCTTCTTATTAAATTCTGGTTTAGGTTTACCTTTAAATTCTTCTTTATCAAATAATTTTTCAATCATATGAGAAGTTCTTGAAGAATCTTTTTTCCATTCTCTTTCTTTTAAATAAATATAGAACTCATCATAAACAAAATATGAGTACACCTCATCTTTAAAAACGTTTCCACTTTTAAATGAATGATAGTTAGTAGCCTTTGAACCATTAACAAAATTATTTAAATGCTTATGTAATATCTCATGAGGCCTGGTTCCTGGAGCCGGTTGCACTATATCAATGTTAGAAAATAATGATTTTATAATCTCAAAAAATTCCATTCCTTTAATAGGTGGAGGAGGAATATCAGCTTGGGCCATAATTAAACCACGCATTTCTTTTTGTTCTTTTATTTTATTTACATCTTTTGCATGAACAGGAACAGTCTCACCATCTTCTCTCTCCACCGTAAAATAATATTCAGGATCTGGTTTAAAATCTATTTTTTGTAAGTTACCTAGTACAGGCCAACTTGCTTTAGCTTCACTAGCTATACCATATTTTCTTTTAACACATTCAGATTTAACACAAACAATATTAATTGGATCTTGATGACAGGTATGTCCTGCAGTTGGCTTATCCCAACTCTTTATTTTTTGTTTAACATGATCATCAGTCCAGTTTTGATCAAATTTAAAATAGTTTCTAGCAGCTTCTAATACTTTTGTTTTCCAATTGTCCGCATACTTTTTCTTAGCAAACACCATATAATTAAAAAGAAAACGGTCTCTGTTGTCCGTCATAATTTCTTTTGTTAGTATTCCAAGACAAGGTGGACCATCTTTAAATTCATCTGCACCACCTTTTAATTCAACTTCAATAATTTTATCTTTTATATTTCTTAAATGTTCTACTTTAACTTTATTTAATTCAACACATTTTAAAAATGTATCTAAATCCATTTCACTACCATCTGGATTTAATGCAACTCTTTCTACTTTATTAAAGTATGGAAGGTTAATGAAGTTTCCATTCATCTTTTGACCTTCAGTATTAGCACCTAGTTTAGTTTGTTTAGGAAATATTTCTGTTTTAATTGTAAGGTTAAATAAAAATAATACCTGTTCTAAAAATTCTTTTATCTCTAAAGCTTTAACAGGTTCCTCTGTAAATACATATAAATGTAATCCATTACTTTTTGATTTGATTGGAATTAAAGGTAGTTCTTTTGCTTGAATTATATCTAAGTAAAATTTTATATCAAAATTTTTATATATCTTAGGATCAATATCTATTGCACCAAAACTTGCATAACCATTATCATTACAGGGTTGAATACCTATAGATTTTATACCATCTATATGTTCTTGATAATCTTTATCTGCAATTGGTTTTCCAGCCCAACCATAATCGCCGGAATTAAATTTTATCTTTCCTGTTTCTGGATCCTTGTAACCTTTAGCAATATTACAAAAACCAAAGTCTCTTTGTAAACCTGTAAAATACTCTGTAAAATCTTTCATTTCTATTCCTTATTCTTTTATTATATAGGCGGCCACAGTCTCCCGTAGCCGCCCAACCTTCGAAGTATTCACTTAGTGAATTATACAATGTCCTCAGTTTTAGATTCCACCTTCTTCTCATACTCGGGTTTAGCAGAACCCTTAGACACAGTTTTTTGTAGTTCCTGTGCCATTACGTATAAGTCAGCGTCATCTTTCTTAGATATGTCTAACGCTCTATTCATAGAGGGTTTGTAGACATGCCAGCTTTTACTTCCTGCAACTTTACCAACAGTTTTTAAATTATAAACTGCTGCATATGCTGCTGGATTATAAACGCCTTTGTCATCCTTAAATCTAAGATTTTTAATCAACTGATTTAATTCTCTGGCAGCGGTTAAGTTAGAAGATCTCATTGTAATAACTGCAGGTCTAGGCTCATCACCTAAAACGATCACATAAAAATATGCGGTCTTCTCTATGTAGTTACCATTTGATAATCTCCACTTACCATTTCTTTCTTCCTGTGCATCACTTGGAATAGATAAGTGTGTTGTTACAGGCGGAGAAGCTGTGTCTCCCATTTCTTGCCATTCTGGATATC